>Ga0210407_10002386_pt1 | contig 16203 bp, 15 predicted proteins | sample IncBWC27MmetaG_FD_150860 | JGI IMG/M metagenome (GOLD analysis project Ga0210407, IMG submission 150860) | Forest soil microbial communities from Barre Woods Harvard Forest LTER site, Petersham, Massachusetts, United States - Inc-BW-C-27-M | ecosystem: Environmental > Terrestrial > Soil >...
CGGCGCCTGGCAAACAATCTTGTCATTCCGAGGAGCGAAGCGCGCCGTCTGCGAATCTCGGCGGCTAGCAAACCCATCTTGTCATTCCGCGGAGCGAAGCGCGAATGTCGGCAACTGGCAAACAATCTTGTCATTCCGAGGAGCGAAGCGACGAGGAATCTGCTGTTTGCCTGCGCACCAAAAACTGCACAAGTCAGTCTCAGTCGGTCCGCAAATCCTCGTCCATTAGTCCATGTCCCGCGGTTCCTTGAAGGTTCCTTGTAACGCGCGGGACAATGATGCAGCACCTCCGGAACAGACGCTCGCATCTAATTGGCGTATCGGATTTCGCGGCGAGAAGTGGAAATTGAGGGGATGAGAATTAGGACGTTAATTGTCGGATACGCGCTGGCTCTCGCGCTGTTTCTATTCGCGCAGCATCATCCTGCTCAGTCTTCGGCCTCGGGATTTCGTTCGGTCGTAGATCTCACGCATTCGCTCGATGGTCGGGCACTGACGTACAAGCCTGACGTGTCGGCTTTTCACGTTAGAACCTCCTCTTCCCCGGAGCAGTTCGCCACCGGGATCGAAGCCCCCGCCCGTTTTGCCCGCGGACTCTGGACGGTAGACCAGATTCCCACGGAGCGCCTCATCGCACCCCTGGTCGTGCTGGATGTGAGTGCGAACACTGCAAACCATCCGGACTACGAGATTTCCGTCGAAGACATTGCCCAGTGGGAGCGGGTCCACGACCAGATTCCATTAGGCTCAGTCGTAATCGCTCGCACCGGATGGGACACCCGCTGGAACTCACCCAGGTATCGCAATGCCGACCCCAAGGGCGTGATGCACTTCCCCGGCTATTCCCAGGATGCAGCGAAGTTTCTGGTTGAAGGACGCAACGCGCTAGGTCTCGGCATTGACGCCATGCGCGTCGACCACGGTCTGTCGAGAGATTTCCCCGTGCGTCAGTACGCCGCGGCGCATAGCGTCTACCAACTGGAAAACGTCGCCAACCTGGATCGCGCTCCAGCGAACGGCGGAATGATCGTAGTCGCTCCAACCAAACTCGAAAGCGGCTCCAGCGGCCCGGTGCGGATCTTAGCATTGGTACGCTGAATCTGATCTCCCGGGTTCCTTTGTGTACCTTCGTGCCCTTTGTGGTTCAAGATTTCTCGTGAGGTAGCGCAAATCCGCTCGCATTTTTGCAGCCCACGCCAGCTCTTCTTCATCTGACTGCTGTAGCCCAATAATCATCCGAGGACAACATGAGCGACCCCCGTTATCCCATTGGCAAATTCACTTTCGACATCCCACCAACCGAAGCCCAACGAAATAAATTCATCGACGACATCGAGCAAACCCCTTCGGCATTGCGCGCTGCGATCAAGAACCTCTCCCCAGAACAGATCGAAACCCCCTACCGCGACGGCGGCTGGACGGTTCGCCAGGTCGTGCACCATGTGCCGGAGAGCCATATGAACTCCTACATGCGCTTCAAACTGGCGCTCACCGAAGACGAACCCATCATCAAACCGTATATGGAAGACCTCTGGGCGAGCACGCCGGAAGTGGAATCGACACCACTGGAAGTTTCGCTGGTCCTGCTGGACTCATTGCACGACCGATGGGTTCGCCTGTTGCGCGGTCTTAAGCCAGCCGACTGGAAGCGGACCTTCCGCCATCCGAAATTGGGGACTATGCCTCTGGAGAAAAATCTTGCCCTCTATTCCTGGCACGGCAAGCATCACGTGGCTCACATCACCGAACTCAGGAAGAGGATGAGGTGGTGAACATTCTAACCTGCATAATTCTGTCATCCTGAGCGCGGTGACTGCTTCGCATCCCGAAGCAGTCACGAACTCGAAGGCCCCCTACAAAGTCAGCTTCACCAACGCTGTCTCAGGGCATTCTCACTTCGGATGTTCACGACAAGGTCGAGAATAGCGAGAACATTGCCGCAACCAGGATCAGTTTTACACCGGCGCATGCAGCCGCCACACAAAATAGCTAATGGCCTCGCGCAACACCGCTTCCCCGCGCGACCACAACGAGTGCGGACGCGAGTCAGGCCGCGGCGAAACATACACCTGCAACCCTTCGTGCTCGAGCAGTTTGCGAATGCGGAAAACATGATACGCATCACTGACGGCCACGCAACTGTGCATGTGATTCGTCCGCATGATTACGCCGATCCGCGCAGCGGATTGCGCCGTATCCGAACCCTGGGTTTCGGCAATCAGGTCGGAATCAGGAATGCCGCGATGCATCAGGTAGTCGTGGCCCACCCCGCCTTCGTTGTATCTGGGATCCGCCGCAGCCCCACCGGTGGTGATGACGACCGGAGCGACGCCTCGTTGGAACAAGTCGAAAGCGTGATCGAGGCGGGCCCGGTACACCGGGGACGGGCGTCCGGAATACTCCGCGGCGCCGAAGACCACGATTGCGTCCGCGGAATTAAGTTCCTGTCGCGAAGCCTGATCTACGATTCCGATACAGATGGAAGCCAGCCAGATGAACGCGGCGGCCGCAGCCAGTGCCACTAGCCATAGAAGCCAGTGGCGTCGCGCAGGCCGTGTCGCATCTGCTTCGCTCATCCTTGTGCGAAGAATTCAGAAATATCCTGGGCGGAAATCGCGCCTTCCCGCATGATGCGCCAGCGAGCTTCCTCGTCGGTGAGGTCGACGATTGTCGAAGCCGTCTCGCGCGGCGAGGTGCCGCCATCCACGATGATGGAGATGCGGTTCGCGAGTTGATCGCGCACCGCTTCCGCCGTCGTGCACTCCGACTCTCCACTCAGATTCGCCGAAGTTGCGGTGATCGGAATTCCCGCGGCCTGCACCACAGCCAGCGGAATTTTGGCGCTCGGTATGCGCAGAGCCACGTTGCCAGTGTTAGCGGTAACTTTCAGCGGCAGCCGCGACGCCGCTTTGACAATGATCGTGAGCGGCCCCGGCCAGAATCGGCGCGCCAACCGATAGAACTCATCAGGCAAGGGCCGAGCCAACTCCTCCGCCTGCTCTTCGTTTTCAATCAAGAGCGATAGCGGCTTATGCCGCGAGCGCGACTTGATCTCATAAACCCGGTCCACGGCGCGCAAGTTAAACGGATCAGCCGCCAGCCCGTAAAACGTGTCGGTCGGCATCCCCAGCACCTCTCCAGCTCTGATTTGGTCGGCTGCATAACGAATGAGGGACGGTTCCGGCTTGTCACTGTTTATCTTGACGATTTCGGCGCGCACACGCTTCCTTCCCAAGAATGTTCTGAATCCGCGAAAGCTAACATACCATGCCCCACGACTGCAAGGAGAGATAAACACGCGTATGATTCCGCAAGAACTTCTATGAAGAAAGCCTCCACTCGCGACCCGGCTGTTCACGGCGGCCTGCGACGCATCGAGGGACGCCACAACGCCCTGGTCAAAGAGCTGCGCGGAGCTTTTGCGCATGGCGAGCTCACGCCCGACGGATATTGCGCCATCGAAGGTATGCGCATTCTAGAGGAAGCCATCCGCAGCGGGCTGAAATTCAAAGCCGTGTTCTTCCGCGTGTCCGCCGAGAACCGGGCCGAACGCCTGCTGCCTCAACTCGCCGCCCACGTAGAAACTCTGCTACTTCCCGACAAACTGTTTGCCAGCGCCGTCCCCAGCGAGACTCCGCAAGGCGTGGCCGCATTGGTGCGCTGCAAAATCTTCAAGCTGGAAGATGTGCTGGCGAAATCGCAGTCCGGGCCATTGCTGGCCATCGCCGGAGTCCAGGACCCGGGAAATCTGGGGACGATCCTGCGCTCGGCGGAGGCCTTTGGAGCCGGAGGAGCGCTCCTGGGAGAAGGCACAGTCAGCTCTTTCAACTCCAAGGTGATCCGCGCTTCGGCCGGATCAGTATTCCGGCTCCCGATCGTCCAGACAAAGCTGGCTGCCATTCTCGACCAACTGCGCGAACTCGGCCTGCGCCTGATCGCCACTTCATCGCACAAAGGCACCCCGCTCGACCAAGCCAGGTTGACCGGACCGCTGGCCATCTTCATCGGCAGCGAAGGCGCTGGCCTGCCGCGCGATCTGCTGGCAGAGATGACCGACACCGTAGTCATCCCGCACTCGCCAACCGTCGAATCGCTGAACGCAGGCGTAGCCGCGAGTATCGTGTTATATGAAGCAGCAAGGCAAAGAAGGTGAGTTACGATTGCCAATTCGGAAATGCAACGTGAGCTTATTCCAAACCATCCCGAACAGCGACAATCCAGGGGACCGTACCCGGCCTCTCGCCGATCGCATGCGCCCGCGGACGCTGGATGAGTTCGTAGGCCAGGAGCATCTGGTCGCGCCCGGCAAGCCGCTCCGCACTCAGCTCGAGCGTGACGACATCGGCTCGCTCATCTTCTGGGGACCGCCCGGAACCGGCAAGACTACGCTGGCGCAGATCATCGCGCGCATGACCAAAGCGGAGTTCATCGAGTTCTCGGCCGTGCTCACCGGGATCAAGGAAATCAAGCAGGTCATGGCTGATGCCGAGCGGGCGCGGCAGTATGGGACGCGCACCATCGTCTTCATCGACGAGATTCACCGCTTCAACAAGGCGCAACAGGATGCGTTCCTGCCGCACGTCGAGAAGGGCAACATCCGGCTTATCGGCGCGACTACCGAGAATCCTTCGTTCGAGATCATCTCGGCGTTGTTGTCGCGCAGCCGCGTCTACGTGCTCAAACCGCTGACCGAGGAGCAGGTCGTCCTGCTGCTCAAGCGCGCGCTCGCCGATGAAGGACGCGGTCTGGGAGCGATGAAGCTCCGTGCCTCCGATGCAGTGTTGGCAAAGATCGCGTCCTACTCCAGTGGCGATGCGCGCAGCGCCTACAACGTGCTGGAAGTGGCCGCGACTTTGGCTAGCGCCACCAGCGAAGTGGGCGCCGAAATTACTGACGACATCGTTACCGATGCGTTGCAGAAGCGCGTGCTGCGCTACGACAGAGCCGGCGAAGAGCATTACAACCTGATCTCCGCCCTGCACAAATCGGTGCGCAACAGCGATCCCGACGCTTCGCTCTACTGGCTGGGCCGCATGCTCGAAGCCGGAGAAGATCCGCTGTACATCGCGCGCCGCGTGGTGCGCATGTCCGTAGAAGACATTGGCCTCGCCGACCCCAATGCGCTGTCGCTCTGTATGGCGGCACGCGATGCTGTGGATTTCATCGGCATGCCCGAAGGCAATCTCGCGCTGGCTCAGGCCGTCGTCTATCTTGCGCTCGCGCCCAAATCGAACGCGCTGTACACGGCTTACGGCGAAGTGCAGCAGGATGTCGAAGCGACTGCCGCTGAATCCGTCCCACTGCACCTTCGCAACGCGCCCACCGGATTGATGAAGGGCCTCGGATACGGCCAGGGCTACCAGTACGCCCACGACGTCGAAGGCAAAATCGCAGACATGCAATGCTTGCCCGACAATCTACGCGACCGCACTTACTACCATCCCACCAACGAAGGCGTAGAAAAGCGAATCCGCGAACGGTTGGAGGAGATCAAAAGACGTCGCTCGAAGTCGCCCGATCCTCCCGTTTCGGGAAAAAGCTGAGAGTTTGGCGATTGAAAAAAAATCTCTCATTCCCCGCAAAATCTAGAAAACAAACAGTCGGAAATTTTTGTGCCTCCCAGATCTATGGTTCTTAAGGTAGTTACGGGCAAAATATTGTAAACATTGGAGTTACGGAGGTGCCCGACTGCCCGCGGTTCCGTTTTGGGACTGCGCATCGAGATAGAGCAGGAGCAAGGGCCTTCGCCTTCGCGATGATTGATCGGGTTGTCAAAGATCGACATTATCTTATAGATAATCAATGCAGTTACATATTATCGTACATCGCAACATGAGGTCAAGGAAAAAGCCGTCGGGCTGCTGATCCGGTTCCAAATTGGGAATGTCGCACCCCGCCCTATTTGCCAAGAACTCGAATAAGAACAGGGCACTCAAGTTGTTGGTTAGGGGGAACGGCAGGAACGGTTGAGCCAGTCCCCCTTCAACCGCGCCACCCAAGACTAAGCCAGCGGCAGATTCATCTTCTGAACCCTTCGCGTCCGCTCACGCGTCTAATTCCGCAAAGGAGAACTACCCGCATGAATCCCCCAGCGTCATCTATTTCCTCAGCAGAAGAAACTCGATCCGGCTCTGCGGCAACTTATTCCGTGAAATCTTATTCGGCACGCTCCGTGACCTCGGGGCTTGTGTCAGACACCATCCAGCGTCGCGAACCTCGCGCTCAGGACGTGCAGATTGAAATTCTTTACTGCGGAGTTTGCCACTCCGACCTTCACCAAATCCGCGATGAATGGCATGATGCGCTGCCGACAGTTTACCCCTGCGTTCCGGGTCACGAGATTGTCGGAAGAGTTGTTCGCGCGGGCAAAGCAGTAAAGAAGTTCAAAGAAGGCGATCTCGCCGCCGTCGGCTGCCTGGTGGATTCGGATCGCGTATGCGAAAACTGCCGCGCTGGCCTCGAACAATACTGCGAAAAGGTCCCCACTTTCACCTACAACAGCGAAGATAAGGTGCTGGGCGGAGTCACCTATGGCGGCTACTCCGGCAGCATCGTCGTTGACGAAGCATTTGTTCTCAAGGTTTCCGGCAAAGCGGACCTTGCCGGTACGGCGCCTCTGCTTTGTGCCGGAATCACCACCTATTCGCCAATGCGTCACTGGAATGTTCGCAAGGGCCAAAAGGTCGGCATTGTCGGACTGGGCGGTCTGGGCCACATGGGCGTGAAGATCGCTCACGCGTTGGGTGCTCACGTGGTGCTGTTCACTACATCGCCCCAAAAAACCGCAGATGGACTGCGGCTCGGAGCCGATGAAGTCGTTGTCTCGAAGAATGCCGACGACGTACTCAAGCATGCCGGGAGCTTCCACTTCATTCTGGACGCAGTTTCGGCGGAGCACGATCTGAATCCGTATCTGGGTTTGCTGAAACGCGATGGCACGCTGGTGATGGTCGGAGCGCCCTCCAAACCTCTGCCGGTTTCCGTGTTTAATTTGATCATGGGACGTCACCGACTGGCCGGCTCAGGCATCGGCGGCATCCAGGAAACTCAAGAGATGCTCGATTTCTGCGCCGATCACGGCATCACCGCTGATATCGAACTAATCAAAATTCAGCAAATCAACGAGGCTTACGAACGCCTTCTCAAGGGAGACGTGAAGTACCGCTTCGTTATCGATATGGCGTCGCTTAAGTAAAACCGGAAGCGCTCGGTCGTCACCCAGGTTCGCGTCAAGAGAACGGACGCGAACCTGGGGTGTCACCATTCTTTTAGGCGCTGCGGTCCGGCCCGGCCTTTCCGCCACCGTCATCCGCGCTGAAATTGATTTTGGGTTGTGCGGCAGCCCCGCTCTTTCTCGCATTTATGACTTTGATCGGTCACAGTAGCGCCCCCAGCAGGTCTCTCGACTCCGCATTGCGATTGAAAAAGCCCGTCGTAATGATCCGCTCGGGAGGGGCAGGTTTTCGCTGGTGACGTGTCCCAGTGTTAGCGAAATAACTTCTACCCTTTATCGGCGCGACCGCAACGCATCCTCAGCGGCTAAAGCCGGACCCATTTTCAGCGAGTTACGGTATGCCTGAAGGCATACCCTGATACGAATCGAGAGTTTTTCCGCAAGCTGCGAAGCCGTGCCCTTCCCGAGCCGAAGCAGAACGGACCTTAATCAGAGGTTTCGTTAGGCAGGCTTGGTTCTCAGCTTCGCTGCCTTTTCGAGTTCTCTCAGAGCGGCCATGGTGCGTGCGGTGTAGTCTACGCGTTTTGCCGACTTCGGTCGGCGGTGGCGTTTGGTGGCGGTATCATGTTTTGACATTATGTCCTCGTGCTTGCTAACAGTACCACGTTTGGGCTGACCACGAGGCAGATCGTCTCCACGAATCCTGGCCTCAATAATGAATCGGGAGTCCCCGCGCGTACATCTTATATGGAGGTGTAAGTGCCGTTCTTACCTGGACTTACATTCAACAGGAGAGCAAAACCGTGGCGACCATCCCAAGAGTGATTACCGCCGAACACCAGGCTGGCCACCAACTGGCTTCCGGTCAAATCAGGGACTTGCTGAAGCTGCAGAAGGCAGCGCAGAAGATCAGCTCGATCCTTGATCTCGATCGGCTGATCGACAAAGTTGTGAATGACGTGGCGCGCTCGTTCGGCTGCGTCGAGGCGGATATTTACCTGCATGACGAAGAGCGTGGGGAGTTGGTTCTGGCTTGCGCGCATGGTTGCGCCGGCTGCGGAGTCTGCGGCGCCGGCCACAGTCTGAAGATCGGGAAACAGGGCATGGTCGGCTACGTAGCAGGCACCGGGCAGATGCGGTATGCACCCGATGTGCGGAAAGATCCGTACTACATCGGATGCGAAGAGTGCACGCTCTCCGAAGTGGCGATTCCGTTGCATGTGGAGGGAAGGCTGATTGGCGTGTTCACGGCTTCGCATCCCGAGTTGGACGCGTTTCCCTCCGACCAGCTTCGGCTCTTGCAGGCGCTGTGCAGCCACGTGGCGGTAGCGGTTCACAATGCGCGACGCTTCCAGCAGGAGCGGGACCAGCGCGAGGAGATGAGCCGGGAGGCCAACGAGGCCCGCAAGATTCAAGAGGCTCTGCTGCCTCGGAGTTCGCCTTACATTCCGGGCTTTGCTGTGACTGGGCTGTCGACTCCAGCGGGCGCGGTGGGCGGAGACTGGTACGATTTCATCCCATTCGACGATGGACGCTGGGGATTGGTGCTGGCCGACGTCTCAGGAAAAGGGACAGCGGCGGCGCTGCTGATGTCTGCAACTCGCGGCATGCTGCGCTCATTGGCGAGCGCCTGCTGCCCCAGCGAGGTGCTGGCCAAACTGAATAATTTGCTGGTCAATGATTTTCCTTCTGGCCGGTTCGTCACTATGCTTTACGCGATTCTCGATCCGACGTCCCGGATTCTGAAGTACGCGAGCGCGGGACACTTGCGTCCGCTCCTGATCGAGAACGGGCACGCTCATTTCCTTGACACGGAGCGAGGTATGCCGCTCGGAATTGGCTCAGGAGATTACTCTGAGGCGCATGTGCAGTTGGCTCCAGGCTCACGCCTGTTGTTCTATAGCGACGGAATTACCGAAGCGACGAATCCGGCAGGAGACGAGTACGGCGCGGACCGGCTCGAACAACATTTTGGCCGGGCCGACGCATCCGCGGAGAGCATTCTCCAGGACGTGCGGGGGTTCGCGAATGGGGATGGTTTGCACGATGACGCGACTGTCATTCTGGTAAAGGCCTAGGCTACGGGCATTCTTCCTTCGTGTCCTTCGTGGTTGATGAAGTTCAAATGCTGGAACCACAAAGGACACGAAGGTACACAAAGGAAAGCACTCCGTTATCCGAAGCGGGCTTTGTGTTCTTTCAGGATGCAGTGGTCCATCACAACGAAAATTCCTGCTTGGCGCGCTTTCTCCGCAGCTTTCTCGTTGATGACCTCTTCCTGCATCCAGATTGCGGGCACTTTTAGCTGGATCGCCTGATCCACGACCTCCTCCACAAACTCGGGGCGGCGGAAGATGTCCACGATATCAATCTTCTCGGGAACATCGAGCAGGGAAGCGTACGCCTTTTCGCCCAACGCGCCTTTAATCTCAGGGTTGACGGGAATGATGCGGTAGCCGTTGGTCTGCATGTAGGCGGAAACGCCGTGGCTGGGCCTCAGGGGGCTGTTGGAGAGTCCGACGACTGCGATGGTCTTGGAGCGCTTCAGCAGATCGGTAATGGGATCAGGTTGGGGCGATGAGGGCATAGCAAGGTATTGTAGCGAGCGGCGTCGCGGGAAGCCATTCCCTTCGTAGTCGGCTACGGACCCGGATTCTGCTTGACAATGGTCTGGGCGAGGTTTCACACTCGTCCGGTTTCGATTTCCGAAGTAAAAAGGGAAGGTCCATGAACCAGAGAATCGCGAGTCAGGTCGCACGCGCTGGATTTTGTTTGGCTTTGGGTATGCTCGTCGCGGTGGCGGCGCAGGGCCAGCAGTCTGATGAGGGAATCATCCGGATCAACGGCGGAAGCATGACGGTTGCTCTTCACGCGAATCATCACGCGATCGAGCCATCCGCCGCAGACCCCGCCTCGCTGGTCAAGATCTATAGCGATCTAGGCACGGGGAGCACTGTCTATCTGCCGAACATCGGGTGGTCGGTAGACGGCCCGACCTCTGGCGGAGGGCAAGTCGCCACGGCGACCCCCTTCACTCCCAAGCGCAACTTCAATCTGGTTCTGATCAAGGTGGCAATCCTGACGGTTGCAGGCACTAACGGGGTCACGTTGACCCTGAATCACGACAGCAGCGGCGCGCCTGGGGCCGTGATCAAGACGTGGAACCTGGTGAATCTGCCTAAGTTTGCGGGCTGCTGCAAACTCGACCTGGCTCGACTCCAGAAAACCGTACGAGTGAGGAAGGGAGTGCAGTATTGGCTGGTTGCGACCACAGACAAAACGACGCAAGACGCGTCCGACTCGTGGAACATGAATAGCGGAAGCATTTTCGGCACAGTCGGGCAACAGTTTAATAATGGGGCCTGGCAGATCACAAAAGGCAGTGCTCTGCTGCCCGCGTTTAGCGTTTTAGGGACGCCCGCCGACTGACGCTTGAACTAGAGAAGGTTTCTAGGGCAAATAGGCGCGCGGACGCCCGCGCCTAGCCTTTCTTATTCTCCCCCGGTGTTTTCCAGCTTTTGCCGGAACATTCTGGTCGCCATTTTGCGGACGGTATCGGAGACTTCTTTGTTGCCGGTCAGATTCCGAAGGTCGGCAGTCAGGAGATGCTTCACCAAGCCGAGGGAAACATCGATGGGAGTTCGGGGATTAAAAACCAGGTTCCGCAGGATGGCGTACTGCTTGATGAAGCGCCGCTTCATGGTGATGGCTCGAAGGACGGCCTCGAGTACATTCTTCTGACCGGCAAACTTCTCGACTTCGCCGTCCGTAACCTTCGGCGATTCCAGCACGGCGATGGCGACGAGTTTCGTCCCGTCGCGGATCAGCAGCGATCGTTCTTCTTTCGTCCCCTTCATCGCCAGTTGAATGCGCCCTTTGATGTCCAGCTTGGCAATTTTCTGTAGCGCGCTGCCTCGCTGCTCTTCGGCACTGAGGTAAATCTTTTTCGCGGGAGCCCTCTGCGCGGCTGTGGCTGCGCCCTGCGTCGAGGTGGAGGCAGTGGCTTCCGTCTCGGCGTGCGCGGCTTCGGGATGAGGTGTAGGGTTCAGTTCCTCTTGGACTCCGCCGATGGGCTGGAACGGTTTGTTTGCGTCGGCGGAGATTTCGGCCGCGTGCTCAGTCAGATATGCGGTTACGTCAGCGTCTTCGGGGAGATCGCCCGGCGCGGTCTCGGTGCTGGATGCATGATGAGGAGATTCCGGTTCTGCGGCCTTCATAACATTCGAGGGAGCTGCTGCAGGCTCGACCGGCGCTGCGAGGGAAGAAAGCTTGGCTGCGACTTCGGCCGATTGATTCGGGTTCAAGTTCGGATTTGAACTGAGTGCGCTCAGAATTGTCTTGGACTGATTGATGCGTCCGCTCTTGACCAGGGTCTCCACCATGTATCGAGAAGCTGAACGGGCGAGGTCAAGCAGCAATTTTTCGGAGACTGAGGGGTTCTCCAGCAACGTGGGAAGCAGCGTGGGCCGAAGATTTACTGGAGTAATCATGTAGGCCAGCACTTCTTTCGGGGTCTGCGGGTCAGCGGCCGCGGCGCGTGAAGAAGCCTCGTCCCATCCCGCCAAGGTGAGGCGCGCGCGCTCGGCAAAAATCTTGGTCTGCGTAGCCAGGTAAACCAGGATTTCAATCATCTCCTGCGGGGGGACGGAGAGTGCGCCCCGGGCGGCGGTTTGCATTACGCCCGAGTTGACCGTAGAGGAGCGGATTAGGTCGATCATGCGTGCCATAGATGTTTGCTAGCTCCGATAAATGCTGGACATTACAGGATCAAGCCGAGCCGGGCAGTTTGCCAGCATTTTCGTGGCAGGTAACGTTACCAAGGGCACGTGGGTGTGCTTTATTTCGAACGTGTTCCGGTATCGCGTGGACTCAAACGCACCTGTCATCACGGGCGAAGCGCAAGCGCGGGCAAGAACCCAGATCCCTCGCTTCGCACGGGATGACAATCGACTTGAATACGGCAGCTGTGACATGGCTTATCAGGACGCGTCCAAGGCTTCCAGCTCTACGATGACTCGCTCGAGTTGGTTGATCAGCGGGTTCGTTTTCCGGCGGCGAAATTCGTCGAGCAACGCCCGGTAGTACCAGAGCGTGCCATCGCGCTTGCCCTGGAACCGTTCCCAGACTGCTTCGCCGATCTCGCGATAGTCGGCAAGGACGGAGCGAGCGTTGTGCAGTTTGTCGGCGGCGGAAACCAGGCGGACGTCGGCGTCGGCAGTTCGCAGACGCTTGAGGTAATCTTCTTTTCGCTGCCGCCACGGCGGCTTGAGATTGAGATCAGTGTCGGTGCAGCCGTCCACTATATGCGCTACGCGCTCGCCAAAGCGCCCGCGGATTTGCCGAAGCATGGGAGCGCCGCCACAGTCCTCGACGACATCGTGCAAGAGTGCAGCGATGGCGAGATCTTCATCGCCTCCGGCTTCAAGCACCAAGCCCGCAACGATGAGGAGATGCGCAACGTAGGGGACGGCTGTGCCCTTGCGGGTCTGGCCGGAGTGCTTGCGGGTGGCGAAGATCAGGGCGCGCTCAAATCGTGGGCCAAGTTTCGGCGACGATGGTTTGCTGGATTTCATACGTACCCTCGTTGCCCGCTTCGAGCAGCCGCGACTACGCCTGCTTTTCTCCGCGGCGCATTTGCAGATAGGCGCGGATGAAGGGTTGCAGATCTCCGTCGATTACTCGATCCACGTCGCCGATTTCCATCTTGGTGCGATGATCTTTGATGAGACGATACGGTTGCAGGACATAAGACCGAATCTGCGAGCCGAAGTCGATGTCGAGCTTTGAGTCTTCAATTTTCTTGGTGGCTGCGCGCTTCTTCTCCAGTTCGTTTTCGTAGAGTTTGGAGCGGAGCATGCTCATGGCGCGGTCTTTGTTCTTGTGCTGTGAACGTTCATTCTGGCACGCGGCCACAATGCCGGTGGGAATGTGAGTTATGCGAACAGCGGAGTCCGTTGTGTTAACGTGTTGCCCACCCTTTCCGCTGGAGCGGTAGGTGTCAATGCGCAGATCTTCGGGCTTGATGACGATTTCGATGCTGTCGTCGATTTCCGGCGAGACGTACACGCTGGAGAACGAAGTATGGCGGCGCTTGGCTTGATCGAATGGCGAAATGCGCACCAGGCGATGCACTCCGATTTCGCTGGTCAGCAGGCCGAAGGCGTATTCGCCATTGACTGCGAAGGTCGCGGACTTGAGGCCCGCTTCTTCTCCGGGCTGATAATCGTAAAGCACGGTTTCGAAACCCTGACGTTCGGCCCATCGCAAGTACATGCGCAGCAGCATGTCCGCCCAGTCCTGTGATTCCGTGCCTCCAGCGCCGGGATGGATGGTGACAATTGCGTTGCGGGCGTCGTTCTCGCCAGAGAGCAGAGTCTCGGTCTCCAGGCGGTCGACGAGTTGGCGCAGAGAGTCGATTTCGCGGCGCAGGTCGGCGTCGACGCTTTCGCCTTCGCGCGCCAGGTCGAAGTAGGCGGAAATGTCGTCGCTGTGGCGGATGAGATTGGCTTCGTTGGCCAACATATTTTCGAGGCGCTTTTTCTCGCGCATGACCTGCTGGGATTTTTGCGGATTCGACCAGAGGTTCGGGTCGGAGGCTTGCTTCTCGATCTCGCTCAGGCGTGGGCGCAGATGGCCGGCGTCAAAGATACTCCCGAAGTTCGCGAACTTTGTCTTTCAGGCCTGCATATTCTTTTTCAAACTCTTCGACCATGTTGTTGTCCTCTTGAAATCGCTTTTGCTGAGAGTGTGTCCGTCGTTGTCATCACGAGCAAAGCGAGGGATCTTGGTTCTTTGCGTGGCCAGCGAAAACCGAGATTCCTCGTCGCATTCGCTCCTCGGAATGACAAGATGGGGTCCTCACCTTCTCTTCACTTGCGAACCAGCCGCATGAAAAGCGCCACTAGAGAAATTATCGCACACAGATAGGCGAACCGGTCGCCGTGACGAGTGTAGAACGTGGTCGCATTCGAGAGGGCATAACGTGCCCGCAGCGAGGTGCGCGTCTTGCGTGGAGCACTGGCCACGATTCGCCCATTGGGATCGATTACAGCGGTCAGCCCAGTATTGGTGTCGAGAAGCAGCCAGCGGTCGTTTTCGACGGCGCGCATGCGGGATTGCTTGAGATGCTGGGCGTAGGCTCCGCTGTCGCCGTACCAGCCATCGTTGGAAATGTTCACCAGCACTTGCGCTCCGTTGTTGGCGAATTGCCTGATCTCGTCAGGGAAAATGGATTCGTAGCAGATGAAAGTGCCGAGTTTAGTGCCGCCGGCGTCCAAGGGTGCGCGAGAAACGCCTCGGGAGAAATCTCCCACTTCCTTGGTCAGGCCTCCAGCAAAAGAAAATATCTGTTTGAACGGAACATATTCGCCGAAGGGAACGAGATGAGTTTTGTCATAGCGCGAAACCCATTCGCCGTTTGGGCTCACGAGTGAAGCTGAGTTGTAGATTTCCGTGGTTTGGGCCGGGGTCGCGCTGGCATTGCGAACGCCAATGCTGCCTGCGAGCAACCACGCGTTCGACTGGCGGGCGACGTTGCTGACGGCATCTCGGAAAAGCGGATCACTGGTATAGAAGGGTGCCGGGTTTTCCGGCCAGACGATTAAGTCGGGATGCTGGACGTTTGCATTAAGGCTGATGTTAGTTAAGTCGCGCAAGGTGTCGTTAAAATACGCTTTGGTCCAATCGGAGCCTTCGAGAATCGGTACATTGGCCTGAACCAGAATCGCACTGTGGTCTGTGGGAATGGCAGGCGCCGGAACCAAACTTCCGGCCTGAAGGATCACCGTCGCGATGACCGTCGCAAGCGCGAGTCGCTTGCGTTTTTCGCGTTGTACCAGATACGCAGCGGCGAACGCCGCATTCACCAGCATGATCTCGAACGACAATCCGTAAACGCCGGTGACTGAGGCAATGCGAGCCAGCGGAATGTTATCCACCTGAGTTGTGCCCAGCAAGCTCCACGGGAATCCGGTGATACGGGTGCGAGCAAGTTCGACGGCCACCCAGACTACAGGCGAGAGCAGCAATGTCTTCAGATTGAAGGAACTGCCTCTCGCGAGCAGACTCATCAAGAGCCCGAAGACGCCGTGGTAAATCGCCAGATAAAGACAGAACAGAATCAGAATGCCGACTCCGGCCGGCGTGTTGACGCCGCCGTATTGGTGCATGACGCTGTATATCCAGTAGCAGGTGCCGGCGTACCAGAGAATCCCGCAGGCGTATCCGAGGAAGAACCCTTGCAGCGGGCTGGCTGGCAGCAGTTTGATTCCGGCTCGCAACTGCAGAGTATGGGGTGTTCGAGCGCGCAAAATTGCGATCAAGAGCGGCGTGACCGCGACCCAGCACAGCATGTAAAGATTGGGCAGCGGGAAGATCAGTATCTGCAGAGCAGCGGAGAGCAGAACCAGCAGCCATGCACTTTTATGAATCTGGGACACGGGACAGGATAACAAACTGTTTGAGGAGGATATTTTCAGTTCTCGGTTCTCAGTTTCAGGTTCTCAGTTTTTCGCGGGCAGCGATGACTTGGGCTTTGACAAACCCAACGATCTCGGTTGTCACGTATCGTGGCGCATGAATCTGGAAAATCGGACGATCCGCAACTGGCTTCAGCGAGATGCCCGTCCATGTGGCTTTGTCGCTCGGGCGCTTCGGTATGTGCAAGATGACGGCGTCGGCTTGATCAAGAAATTCCTGGGCCGAGCGTTTGAAATCTGCGGTGGCTGGATCGAGAACCGTCAGATAGAGATCGGGACGCACAAACTTGAGGATGCTGTTCGATTCCACGATCACATTTTCTGATTCGGCGATTCGGCGGCGGATGGTTGGTATGGCTTGCGCCAACCGTCCTTGCTCCGTGCGCACCCACAGCGCGCGAACTGCGCCCGCCACTAGAAAGCGTGAGGTGTCGGAATCGCCGGAACGATCTTTTTCTTCTGAGATCGCCCAACTGTGGTCATCGGTGGCGCAGTGGCAGGATTCGCCGTTGAGCGAACAGACTCCGTGGCCGTATTGCGTGATCTTTAGCG
>Ga0210407_10002387_pt1 | contig 16187 bp, 13 predicted proteins | sample IncBWC27MmetaG_FD_150860 | JGI IMG/M metagenome (GOLD analysis project Ga0210407, IMG submission 150860) | Forest soil microbial communities from Barre Woods Harvard Forest LTER site, Petersham, Massachusetts, United States - Inc-BW-C-27-M | ecosystem: Environmental > Terrestrial > Soil >...
GCATCTTTCGCGGTTATTTCATTCTGCGTCGCGCTCGGGAACGCGCAATCCGCCTTGGTGTTCCATAGCGGGTTGTGCTCTAACTTGATGTCCGTGGGCATGAAGATCGCTTTCTTGAACTTCTCTGAGTACTCACGGATGCGTCCACGCTTCACGTTCTTCAGCTCGATGACCCAAGCCAGTTTGTCGCGATCGATGCCATCGGGATCGTAGATAACGCCATTCGAATCCGACACGCTGACTGGCTTCGCGCCGAAATCAAGCAGCTTCTCAATCGTGTACTGCGAAACGTTGCCACTGCCGGAGACCAGGCAGAGCTTGCCTTCGAGCGTATCCTTCCTGCTCTTCAGCATTTCGTTGGCGAAGTACACGCAGCCATAGCCGGTGGCCTCCGGACGAATCAGCGAGCCGCCCCAGTTCAGGCCCTTGCCAGTGAGGACGCCGGTGAATTCATTTCGCAGCCGCTTGTACTGGCCGAACAAGAAGCCGATCTCGCGTCCGCCCACGCCGATGTCGCCGGCTGGAACGTCCGTGTCAGGTCCGATGTGCCGCTGCAGTTCGGTCATGAAGCTCTGGCAGAAGCGCATGACTTCGTTGTCGCTCTTGCCCTTGGGATCAAAATCCGAACCGCCCTTGCCGCCGCCCATGGGCAGCGTGGTGAGCGAATTCTTGAAGACTTGTTCGAAGGCCAGAAATTTTAGAATGCCGAGGTTCACCGAGGGATGGAAGCGCAGTCCGCCCTTGTAAGGTCCGATGGCGCTGTTCATCTCAATGCGGAACCCCCGGTTCACCTGCACATTGCCGAGATCGTCAAACCAAGGCACGCGAAACATGACGACACGCTCAGGTTCGACAATTCTCTCGAGGATGCGGGCCGATTGATATTCCGGATGCTTCGCCAGCACCAAACGCAGCGAATCAAACACTTCCTGCACCGCCTGATGGAACTCGGGCTCCGCGGCGTTCTTCGACTTCACACTGGACATTACTTCTTCTATATAGTCCGCGGGAGCCTTGATTCCCGGCCCTGTCATAACGTTCGAAATCATCGTCCTACCTCCGTAGGTGCTTCAGGTACATGATTCCATAAAGTCAATCCAGATGGCGAGCCTCTCACTGCCAGCGCCCACGGGGCCGACAGGGATCTCAACATTGAAATAATAATGAACGAGCGGCGATGTTTGCTGATGTGGGGGATCAAATCTGTTTGATGAAACACGATCTCGCCGATCTGCCTCGTGGGGACCTTAATTCTCAAGAGCGAATTACTAAAAGCGGATCTTCAGAATGGTACCTCCCGTGCCCACCAGCCATCCAGCTTTTGGACTCGCAAAAGCAACCGCCCAGTAGCCGGTCACACCCGGCAGCGTGAACCAAGTGCTTCCCTCGTCGGGAGTCCAAGCTGCACCTCCCGTATTGGCCGTGATCACCACAGCGTTGCTGGCGTCGTCTCCTTCTTGTCCTTGTCCTTCTTGATCGCGGCCGTTGCTAATCGTCCTCACGTAACTCAGTCCGAAAATCGCACCGGTCACCGGAGGCGCGTTCGTAAGCTTCCAGGTCTTACCGCCATCGTTCGACGTGGCCGTTCTAGCGTTATTAGGGTCGCTTGGATCCAAATCGCCTCCGCCCACGATGCCATGCCAGGGGTCGCGGAAATCTACCGTGAAGGCGCCCGCGCTGGGTGAACTGACAAGCGGAGTGTTGTAGGCATTCCAGGTGTCGCCCCCGTCTCTGGTGCTGAGGATCCTGGCAATGGTCGAGCCGCCGGTCGCAATCCAGGCGTTCGTCTCGCCCTGAGTCGCAACGCAAGTGCCGCTCGCCGCGAACGATGCTTCACCCGGCAATGCCGGCGGCATGTTGCCGCTGATGTCCTGCCACGTCTTGCCATCGCTGGTGCGGAGATCGGGGAACACTCCATTCACCGAGTCGCTGTGCGAGATGCCGCGCTTCGGCGTCCAGAATGCGAAACAATCGTAGAACGCACTGGGATTCTGGTTCTGGAACTGTATCGTCCAGGTCGCGCCGCCATCTACCGTTTTGTATATGCGAAAGTCCGTAGGATTATTCCCGATGGATTGCAGATAGGCGACCTTATCGCTCACGCCCTGCACATCGCGGAATTGCAGCGCCTCAGCGCCCGGCACCACGGCGGCTTTCCAGGTCTCTCCCCCGTTGGTCGTCACCAGAAACGTGCCGCCGCGCCCGGACGCCCAGACCACGTGCGAGTCCACCGGACTGATCGCAATCAGCCCCTGCGTAGTGCCGCTGTTTTGCGGGGTCAGTTTGGGCTGATGAATTTTCTCGTGCGTTTCCGCAAAGCTGACAGTCGTGAAAGCGAAGGCGACAATCAGGAAAACGGCCAGGGAACGGTTCAACATAACAGTCTTCTCCGGAAAGAAACTCGTTGCGTGCGGCTGGAGTATAAGGCCCCGCCGCAAAGGGCGTCAAACTCGCGGTGAAGAGCGGCTTGTGATGACCCCCGCGGGGCAGAGCCCCGCCACCACACGAACACCCGCGGCAACCCGCGTACAGGATTTGTTTGCTGCCTCTACAGTCTGCAATGTAGAGCACAGACAGGGTCAGTCGAGTACTCTAGTGTTGCGCCACTGCATCGTCTTGATGCAGCGTAGCGCCATGCGTCGAGTGGAAGATAAAATTCGCAGACTGTCCGCCCAGCTTCTGGCTGTAGAGGAGGACGAGGAACTCACACCGGTGCTGGTCGAACTGCGAGAGGCATTGCACCAGCACATCCAACGTCTTCGTGCGCGTCTCGCCAGCTATCCAATCGTGGTTGAACGGCGCGTCCGAAATGGCGTTCCGCCGTCCGCCATAACAACCACGCAAAACCCGACTGACAAAAGCCGCCCCACCACTACGGGATTGACAACCAGCGTCAACGAAGCATTGCCCTAGGAAGAATCGCGGCCGATGGTGTGGCCGCCGTTGGCAAATACGTTCGTCCTGCGCTATTCGGGAAATAAACTCGCATTCGCGCCGCGGCAAACTTCTAACTATTGCAGTTAACTATTGCAGGCTCAGGATCATCTTGCCGTGCTTGTCGAAATTGATCCGCAGCACGCTTTCCCGCGCGCTGGCAAACTCGCCATCTACCATGGCGGACTGGTTCGAGATGGCTCCGCCAGAAGCCACCTCCACTCGAAGACGATGTTTCCCGGGAGACACCTGCACGGCATGGAATTCATGGCCCTGGACACGGTGGAAAACGACCATATGTTTCTTGTCTGTTCCTTGCAATGGGTGAGTGTAGGTCAGGCTATCATCCACCCAGATCGACAAATGGGCGTCCGCGAATTTGTGCTCGATCTCGATTTCCAACATTGCGGAAGAAGTTACCGGGGAAATTGCCGGTGAGCTTGCACGAGCCATCTTCGTAGAAGGCAGATAGGTTCGGCGCGCTGGAAGCGCCTTCGGGAGCTTTTTTGCGGGTGCGGGCGCTGTGGCAACCGAAGCGGCCGCGGTCGCGACTGGCGCCGTCGGAGGTGTCACTGTTTCAACCGGGGCGAGCCCTGCGGCGGCGGGCAGTGGCCCGGCGGTTCTGGGTAGCCCTCTGTGGGTGCCAAACGAAATGGCCCAGAGTCCAAAGATAAGCAGCACGAACAGAACCAAGGTGCCGGCAAGAGACTTCCTCCAGATCTTCTCCAGCAGGTTCTCCGCGGCATCATGATCGCGCCCTATCGACAGAGAGCGCGCACTTGAAAGAATTTTAGCTGCAATCCGCGGTTCGCCCAGGGATGGGTTGGCTTTTTCATTCGCCGTTTGTGCCGCGCCTATTCTGGTGGGCGAACCTGGCAGCTTTGCCTGGATCCACGGCGCTCGTCCTTCCCGCAGTTCCTGTAGGTCCCGCACCATCTCCATGCCGCTCTGATAACGCTCGGCGGGATCTTTCGCCATAGCCCGCGCAATGATGTAATCGAGTCCCGGAGGCAACTCCGTATCGAGAAGCGTCGCCGGTATCGGATCGCGATTGACTACCTTGAACGAGACCGTGAGAGCGCTGTTGCCTTGAAACGGCCTGTAACCAGTCAGGACCGTGTACAGGATCACACCCAGGGAAAACAAATCCGACCGCCCATCCACGGCTTCGCCATTCAATTGTTCCGGCGACATATAAGCGGGCGTGCCCAACACACGTCCCCCCAGAGTTTGGTTGGCGAGGTTCAGTTTAGCCACTCCGAAGTCGGCGATTTTGGCATGGCCATCTTCGGTCAACAGGATATTCGCGGGCTTCAGATCGCGGTGAACCACGCCTTGAGCGTGGGCGGAATCCAGCGCTTCCGCCAGTTCGAGCGTTAGCTGTAATGCCGACTCCACCGGTAACTTATGGTTGTTCCGCAACAGCAGCCTATCGAGGGACTCTCCCCCAACAAATTCCATTACGATGTACGGAGCGCGCGTCTCCGGTTCCTCGCCCACATCGAAGATGGTTACGATTCCAGGATGCGACAGGCGGCCCGCGGCTTCCGCTTCCCGAAAGAAGCGCTCACGATAGTCAAGCTCCTCTTCCGCGGGCTGGCCCGCCAACGAAATGGTCTTTACCGCGACGACGCGATTAATCTTGGGATCGCGCGCTTTGTAGACGACACCCATGGCTCCCCGACCCAACTCGCTGAGGATCTCGTATCGCCCAAAACGTTCGCTCTTGCGATCATCCATAGGTGTCATGTGCGGTTTCACAGTTTCGTTGTGAAGTGAGCTTTGGTTACGATCGGCTCACTCTGCCGGCCAATGCCATAACCAACACCTATGCTTCGGACCTTGACTGCCGCCAAGAGTTTCACCTGATGTGAGGACATAACCTTGCCTGCACCGCTTCTCTGCCGGTCGCGAGAGAAAAGGGGGTTTGCGGCGTCTGTCGATATTGTCTACTCGCAGGCCAAATCGCTCCAAGTTACCGACGTGTTCGGCCCGGATAGCGCTATCCCGCAGCAATATCTACGGTTCGTCGGAACAGACGCTGTGGGCTGCTGTCGAAAGTCGCGAGGATTCACCGGAATGGTAACTCCGAACCACTTGGCGGTTACCCGATTAGAGAGTGCGACAGCCAAGACATCAGGGCGTGCGCGCTAACTCTTTCGCGCTAACGGAGGGCGAAAGTTTGGCTGTATTTCCGAAAAGCACATCAAGCAGTCGCGCGAGCTCGGCCTTCTCCTGAGTTCCACTGATGTTGTCGGAAGCATCTTCGGTAAGCAGTGAGAGTCTGTGCGCCAGGAGGCGCTCGGCTGTGTGCTGAGGAAGGTAGATCGCGCTCCGCGAAGGCGTCAGCTTCCAGCTTCTGTTGTCGGCGCGCACCAGAGGCCATCGTTGCCGTTCCGACCGGTGGTGCACATCCGCGTTACCTCCCGTAAGAGATGCGAGTTCATCGATTTGAACATCGATCCAGCCCTGGTTTCCTGCGATGTGCACTTTCTTTACTTCGAAAGCGCCGAACACGACCAGCGATTGCGCAGACTGGAAGAGGTCCCGCCCACGGAGCTTCTCCTCCGAATCACTGCATGCTTGCAAGAAGGCCGCCTTCAACTGATCCGGTTTGTGCTGAACAAAATTCAGGACCAGAACGCGAGGTGTTTGCGGGTTCACGGGCTGATTTTCCGCAAGATTTGCAGAGGATTCGGGCTCATTGGACGCTGAGTCATCAGCAGCCGTTTGGTGCGGTTCCGTGTTGCCCAAGACCGTGGGTTTCCAGCTCGCACTCCGAATCGCGGTGGAGGGGGCGCCCCTCGGAATCAACTTGACGTAACGCAAGAAATGGGGCCGTCCCCGCTGCTTCCAATACGGCGAATTGTACGAAGCGACACCCGGCCCCGAACGCAGCACGCTGAAAAAGGAATGCTGAGCGGGATTGACCACAATCCCGGCATGTCCGCGCCAGACGGCCAAGTCGCCCGGCTGCGGATTTGCGACTCGCCGAAATTCATCGATCCCCGCGTAAAGATCCGAGGAACTCGCGTATTCATAGGGCAAACCGGCACGCGCATAGACTCCGTGGACAAAGTGGGAGCAGTCGAAAGCAAACTCCGCATGATAGCGGGAATCCAGCGCGACATCCAGGATCGCGCGACCTTCACGCCGCGTCAACGGACGGTAGCCGATCGGCTTCGGTTGCGGGTCGGGGCCCTCTCGAGTGACTCGGTATGCCCTGTTGGAACCAGCCTCCTTCTCCTGCGCTAACGCGACACGGATAGCAGGCGCGTAGAGCACGAGAAATAGCAGCGCAGCTTTGGCGTGGAACTGCATAGTCCCTCTTATAACGCACCCTCGAAAGGCGACATAGGTCTCAGAAGTGCCGCCAAGTCCGCGAAAAGTGCCTTGCCCTCAGATGCACCTTAGAGTCCAAGTGGTTTATTCGGCGCGGGAATGGCCCCACTTCACCTGTGTAGAGAACCCGATTCCGCATGGTGACTGGGGAAGCTTGGAGGCGCGGGTCGGAATCGCACGTGCTAATCGCAGTCGGAGAAATTGGAGGCGCGGGTGAGAATCGAACTCACGTATAAAGGTTTTGCAGACCTCTCCCTTACCACTTGGGTACCGCGCCCGGTCACGTTCACAGTAGACACTCGGCGTGGGTTTGTCTAGAAGGCCTCGAGGGGTGCACCCCGGTTCACACTCCTGTCAAGGAACGTTGATGTTTTCTCGCAACTGGATTTGTGCTACAACACCGGACATGAGTTCGATTCTGAGTTCAACCACGTATTCAACAGTGAGTGCCTCGACTGCACTGAGGGCGATTGAGACTGCGGCCGGCCTTCCTGCGAATCTCGGACCTGCGAATCTGAAGGATGCATCCTCGATCTGCCCCAACTGCTCCTCGGAGTTGCGCGAACACCGCTGCAAGGTGGTTTGCAAGAAATGCGGCTTCTATTTGAGCTGCTCTGATTTCTACTGAGAAAGGCCCAGGCTAAAAACCTAGCGCGGCTCTCCTACTCGCTATCGCGTGTCACAGGCGCCCAGTGTCCGTCATTGGAGTCGTACCAGTTCCTCCAGGCGACAGGATCGTGAGGCAGACTTTGTCCGGTGATGTCGCGGAGCGCTTGAAAGACCCACTTGTGAGTTTCCGCATCGAGAGACGCGTCGGCAGCGAAGTCGAGCAATTGCGGCACGGCGCTGCGGCGCTGCTTTTCGCTCAGCATGCCCGACTGCGCCAGGCCGCAAGCGGCGCGTTCGCGAATCATGGGCGAAGGGTCATCGTGGAAAACCTGCAAGAGTGGAGCGACGGTGTCGTCGGTGCCGAGATAAGCTAATCCTTCGACTGCCCAGTAGCGGATGTTCACATTCTCATCGTGGATCGAGGCCAGCAGGATCTCGGCGGCGCGCCCTGGTTCGACTCCCCGATTGGCGAGCAGCGCGATATCCCACAACGCATTGGCGCGTCGGCCCTGATCTCCGAAACGAGCGTCATGCTCGAGGCCGTCCACTGTGGCCGCACTCTTTTCGAGATTGCGACAGGCGAGATCGATCTCGATGGCGGCAGCACGCACGCGGAGATCGTCGGAATTGAGCGCGGTCATAAAAAGGGAGTTCAATTTCTGATCAAGCTTGATTTTTCCGCGCCACCGGTCTACGCGCTGCGCGATCTGATCGTTAGCCCCGCGATAGTGATTGATGGAACGCTCGAGCAGAAGCTGCGCCTGGCTCTGCGGCGTCATCTGATCGAGGACTTCGGTTTCATGTTCCGAGAGCACGTTGGCCGATGCCGGCTCCGGCTTGCCGTGCAAGCTGAGAAGCTGAGCGATCTCCTGCCAAGCCGCGCGCGCGGTACCGGTTCCCATGAGGAGCGTTCCTGACAGGATCCCGCCCACCGCGGCGGCGACCACAAGCCAGCGCCGAGAGTTGGCCTTCTCCGGCGACAGCGGATCGTTTTCCGGCGGCGGCGCGGCCTGCTCCATGCGCGGATCGGGATTGCTGTTCACGGGGAGAGTATAGAAGGAGGGGTTGGAGTCGAACAGATTACTCCGGGCGAGTCGGGGGTAACTGGCCCTTAGTTCTTGGCGTGCCTGACTGAGGTGCGTGGCATGCCGAAAATCTCCATCCCTTTTACAATGGCTGGAGTCTTAATTCATCTTGAGTTGAGGAGATTGGAATGCAACGCAAAGCGAGTGCAGTGTGGAAGGGCGGTCTGAAAGACGGCCAAGGGACGGTTTCGTCCGCGAGCGGCATTCTTTCGAACACGAAGTATTCTTTTAAGACTCGGTTTGAGGACGCTCCCGGGACGAATCCGGAAGAACTGATTGCGGCGGCACATGCGGCTTGCTTTTCGATGGCGCTGTCGGCGCAACTAGGAGCCGCGAACCTCACGCCGGAAAGCATCAACACAGCCGCCACGCTCACCATGGAAAAACAAGATGCAGGCTGGACCATCACGGCTGTTCATCTGGACGTGGTCGCGAAGGTGCCGGGCGCAAGCGCGGATGCCTTCAACACCGCAGCAAAGAATGCCGAGACGGGCTGCCCGGTATCCAAGGTGCTGAAAGCGAAGATTACGATGGACGCGAAGCTCGGTTAGCCGTCCCTGGTGAAAGTGAGACCCGTCATTAAATCTCGCCAGACCTTGTCATCCCGAGCGAAGCGAGGGATCTGCGGTTCGCCGCAAACTGCAGATTCCTCGCTTCGCTCGGGATGACAATTCACAAATACTCTTAGCTCTGCGAACGCAAAACCTGGCGCAACTTGTGATTGATTTGCACCGCGTCCTGAGAGGCCTGATCGATCAGTTCGACCCACCGCCGCAAGTTTTCGGGCGGGCCTGCCTGCGAAATCAGGTAGGTGGCTTGCACGATGGTTTCGAGCGCATTGCTGAGATCGTGCGCCAGCATGCGAAGTTCTTTCGCCAGTTCCGCCGGGATTTTCTCGGAGGTATTTCCCATGGCCGTGGGCCGCCTGGCGCCTTGCAAAGCCTGTCACCTTGCAAATCCTGAGCGCGGCGAAGGTTGCGACTTGCGCTCGTTTGACAGCAGACGCCAGCCATTAGATATTAGATAGTAGCCCTTGATAGGGGCCCTGCCGATTTTTTCTTTTATGCGGATGTGGCGGAACTGGCAGACGCGCTAGGTTCAGGACCTAGTGGCCGCAAGGTCGTGGAGGTTCAAGTCCTCTCATCCGCACCAAAAACAGCTCTTAGCCATTAGCACTTAGCCTTTAGCTTGTCTGTCATTGGCTGTCCAAGGTTGCGGCTCGCGCCTTTGAACCCTCACGCCCCGGCGGACAATCGGTGCGTACTCCGGCTTTGCGCTATGCCGTACTGGCGGATTTTATAGAGCAAAGCTTTGTAGCTGATCTTCAGCAACACCGCGGCTTGTTTGCGATTCCAGTTTGTCTCGTCGAGGGCACGGGCGATAGCTTCCGCCTCCGCCTCATCTTTGGCATTGCGTGACAGCGACTTCAGGCCGCCGCCGGAATCAGCACCCGCGCTTCTGCCGGTTCCATCGGAGTGCTGTCCGCCACCGCCATCGGGCCGGGGCTGTAACTCGGATGCTGCGAGCGTTTCATCTCCCAGAACCAGGTAGCGCTTGATGAAGTTGCTCAGTTCGCGAAGATTGCCCGGCCAGGAATGCCTCAGGCACGCCTCCATCAACGGCCCTGAAAGTGGCAATGGGGCACGCGCGTACGATTCCGACATGCGCGACATGAAATGCTTCAGCAGGATCGGGATTTCCTCCTTGCGATCGCGCAGCGGAGGCAGCGACAGCGTGAAGGCGTTCAGGCGGTAATATAGATCTTCGCGCAGGCGCTTGTTGGCGAGCGCTTCGGGAATGTTGATGTTGGTTGCGGCCAGGATGCGAACGTCGACTTTGACCATGGTGCGGCTGCCAAGGCGCGAGAAGGTCTGGTCCTGAAGCACGTGCAGCAACTTGGCCTGCAGGAGCGGCGGCATTTCGCCGATCTCGTCGAGCAGGATGGTGCCCTTGTTGCAGAGTTCAAACTTCCCAGGCTTCGCGTGGGTGGCGCCCGTGAAGGCTCCCGCTTCGTATCCGAACAGTTCGCTTTCGAGCAGGTCGGCAGGCACCGCAGCGCAGTTCACTTTGAGGAAGGTGCGGTGGGCGCGAGGAGAAAGTTTGTGGATCAGGCGCGCAAGCACTTCCTTGCCGGTACCGCTTTCACCGAGCAGCAGCACCGGGATGTCGACGTTGGCAACGAGCGCGGCCTGGGAGCGGATCTTCTTCATTGCCGGGCTGGCGGCGACGAAGAACACGTCGTCGCAAAGTTCTTCGATATCGCCGGCGTAGGCATCGCTCTTGGCGGTGCCGACACACTGCCCAATGACCGCGTCGAGTTCGGCTTTCTGGAACGGCTTGGTCAGATAATCGATGGCGCCGAGGCGCATTGCCTGTACGACTTTGCGCGTGTCATTTACGCAGGAGAGCATGACGACTCTCAATCCAGGCTTGAGCTGGCGCAGCTTTTCGAGAGTCTGTAACCCGTCGATGCCGGGCATGAGTAGATCGAGCAGCACCAGGTCGGGCTGCGGTCCTTTCTGGACGCGCTCGACCGCTTCTTCGCCGGTGCTGGCGGTTTGAACTTTGTGCTCATCCACTTCCAGCAGCGTGCGGATATAGCGCAGCATTCCGGGTTCATCATCCACCAGCAAGATGTTGGCGGCTTCACTCATTGGGTTCCTCGCGGAGGACTACTAAGAATTGGTTTCAACGGAACGAGAAAAGAAAACTTGCAACCCGCGCCCGGCTCGCTTTCGACCCAGATCTTGCCGCCCATGCCTTGAAGAAGTCGGCGGGCAATGGCGAGTCCCAAGCCCATGCCTTCGGCAGACTCACTGCCAGGCAAGCGGAAGAAATCGTCGAAAATTTCCATATGGTACTCCGGCCGAATTCCCGGGCCAGTATCGGCAACGCTCACTCTGATGGCGTTGGGCAAGTTCGCCGCTTGACGGCGGCGGTCGCCATTGGCTGCGGATTTGCTCACGCTACGACGCTCCCACATATGAGGCTCGGCGTGCAACCAGACGGTGCCGCCTTGTGGTGTGTACTTAGATGCATTATCCAGAAGATTGGAGATTATGCGCTGGATCTTGGGCGCATCGAACGCAAATGGCGTCAATTTGTCATTCGCCAGGAAATACAGAGCGAGACCGCGCTCCTGAAAGCGGCCTGACCAGTGCCGGCACACTTCAGAGAGGCAGGCATTCATGTCACCGTCCACGTACTGCATGCGTAGTTCGCCGGTTTCCAGCACGCTGAAGGTCAGAAAGTCCTGAATGAATTGCTGCAAGCGCTGTCCGCTGGAAAACATGTCACCCATCACTTCGCGCTGGCGCTCATTGAGCGGTCCGAGTTTCTGACTCTGCAACAGCTCAATGTAGCCGTTGAGAATCGCCAGGGGCGTTTTGAGGTCGTGGGCGGCAGAGGCCAGAGCGGTCGTTGTCTTGCGAAAACGATCGCGCAATTGTTCGAGCTCGCTGGTCCCATCGTCCGCGGCGCTGGCCACGGCAGCGTGAGCCGTTTCGCTGGATGGCAAGCCATCCTTCGGACTAATGCCAGTGGGAACGACGGCTGGGCTTTTTTCCGACATCGAAGCCATGGGGAACCAGATAATGCCAACTTTAGGGGAGGTAATCAACTACCGTCACAACGTGGGGATAGGGTGATCCTATGTCAGGTGCAACCAGCTGTCAATTGGAAACGGCTCCGAACAGGCACCGAAGCGAAAAACGTTGCACTTTTGTGGTCTGACCAGTGGTCACTTGAAATCCCGAGGCTGGGATGGCACTTCGGTAATCTCCGTGTTGGTGGCGAGTTTGGAGTGATTCCACCCCGGCTCGACGCCGCTCCCAAGTTTGGCCCCTAAGGTGCGGTCTCGGGGTATTAATACCTCTTATAAGGTGGTGCAGGCGCGTGTCTCGCAGGTTATCGAAGAAGGAAGAACGCAAGTGGGCACGGTTGCAGCTCGCCATTCCGGTCTTTGTCCGTACTAAAGACGGCAGCGGCAAGGATTCTTTGGAGTTTGCCACGGCTATCAACATCTCTCCCGGGGGTGTTTTAGTGGCAGCTCGCCGTTCTTTGCCCAAGTCTGCACTGGTTTCACTGGAGATTCCAAGCGCCCCCATCGGCCCCGCCAACGGTTTGAGGACCTCTTCGCAGATCATGCAAGCGAAAGCAGTATGGGTTACTCACCTCGACGACTACCATCTTCTGGGTCTGAAGTTCGCCCGTCCCTTGAACACTGACGCGGCGGCTGTTTCGGGCAAGCATTTGAGGAAAACGGGTTCTGCGGTGTGAACTATTTTTCCCTTCCATGGCCTGTCTCATAATGGCACTTTGGTGCCATGCCCGATCTTCCCGCTCCCGCGATATGATCACTTCAAGCCGTTCATAAGTTGAGCATTAACGGAACTCTCCCCCGTCGTTCTGCTCTCTTCCCTGGTTTGGTGCTTGGGATGCACTTTTAGTGCATGCGGGTGAACAGTCACCGCATTGGGGTATTCAGTCTTATGACGACACTTTCGGTAAGTTCTCTGGCGCAGTCGCTCGGCGAGCTTCCCCCTGACCAAATAATTTTTGGCCACTCTGAGGCCATGCAGGCAGTTCGTTCGCGGCTCGGAAAGGTAGCCGCCGCCAACGTTCCTGTCCTGATTACCGGCGAGAGCGGCACCGGGAAAGACATCATTGCCCGCCTCATCCATGGGCTGTCTCCCTGGAAAACCGGGCCCTATGTAAAGGTAAACTGCCCCGCAATTCCCGGGCCGCTGCTGGAAACCGAACTGTTCGGCTACGAACGCGGAGCGTTTACGGGCGCCGTTGGCTCGAAGCCAGGACGTGTCGAACTTGCCCACCGCGGAACTTTGTTTCTCGACGAAATTTCCGAGCTTGACCCCTCGCTGCAATCGAAGCTTTTGCAACTTCTGCAGGATGGGCAGTTCTGCCGGATCGGCGCCCAGGAAGACAAGAAGGTCGAGGTGCGCGTGGTGTGCGCGACCAACCGCCGCTTGGAATCCGAGATCGAATCGGGAGCTTTCCGCCAGGATCTTTACTACCGCATCAACGTGGTGAATCTGCACATGCCGGCACTGCGGGAACGCCGTGGCGACATTGAAGGCCTGTGCGGCTACTTCCTCGAATACTACAACCGCAAGTTCAATTGCCGGGCGCGGCCCGTGTCGAACGAAGTGCTGGCGGTACTGCAGAAATATCACTGGCCGGGAAACATCCGCGAACTGGAAAACCTGATCAAGCGTTACGTGATCCTGGGCCATGAAGAAGTAATCACCAACGACCTGGTGGCACGCGAGCCGGACTTTTTCAATCCCGAGATTTCGCTGGACGGGCCGATTTCCCTGAAGAAGCTTACGCGCCAGTGCGTGCGCGAACTGGAGCGCAAGGTCATCCTGAAGGTGCTGCAACAGCACCACTGGAATCGCAAGCAGTCAGCCCGCGCGCTCGGCATCAGCTATCGTGCCCTGCTTTACAAGATCCGCGATGCCGGCTTGCCCTCGAACCGCGCTCTGCGCCTGCGGCAAGCGGAAAAGAACGCCAGCGCCAGCGACAAGAGCGATACCACCACCGGAGTTGCGGCCGCCGACTGAGATTAGCGAGCAGAGGTGATCTGCAAAAATTGCGTAGGGACAGCCGCCCTCGGCTGTCCAGCTTAACCGGATCGCACGCTCAACAACTGAGTCGTTCTTTTAACTCGCGCAGCGCCGCACTCCACTCGTTCAATCCCTCTGCCTCGAGCCACAGATCTTTGAGTTCGGAGTTGGTTCGCACCTTCTCCACCGCCTGACGGGCGGCTTCAACCAAATCGGGCGGGGCTCCAGCCTTGCTCTTGCTTATCCAATCGAGAATTTGCCGTGGTGTTGCGGGCGACGACGTTTCGTCGTTTGCAGCAGCGACCAGCGCCGCCACAACTTCCGCGGCCGCGACCACTGCGCCACTCTCCGGCGCTTCGAGATAGTCCTGATCGGCAGCATGGATGAACATCTGTCGCAGATCATCGTCATCCAGAGAATTGAGACGGCCCAGGAAACTCTGTGCGTCCTCGTTTTCGAAGCTGCCCGTACCCCAGCCTGGCATGAAACCTCCGGGCTGATTATAGAATGTGCGGCGCGCTCTGCTTCATAAGTTCTCCGAGTAGCCAACCATACATCCAGAGTCGCCGGATTAGCTTCAATGCGCTTGCTTAAGACTATAATGGCGCAACACCGATGGCCCTCGCCTCTGGCACGAAACTCGGCCCCTATGAAATCCAATCTCCGCTGGGCGCCGGCGGAATGGGGGAAGTTTACCGTGCGCTGGATACCCGTCTGGACCGCACGGTAGCGATTAAAGTTCTCGCTTCTCATCTTTCTTCTTCGCCGGAACTCAAACAACGCATGGAGCGCGAGGCCAGGGCCATTTCATCGCTCAATCATCCGCACATTTGCCATCTCTATGACATCGGCTCGCAGGATGGCACCGACTACCTGGTGATGGAGTTCCTCGAAGGTGAAACTCTCGCCGAACGCCTTCGTAAAGGTGCAATGCCGCTGAACGAAATTTTCAAAATTGGCATCGCGGTCGCAGAGTCGCTGGCGGTCGCGCACCGGCAAGGCATTGTCCACCGTGACCTGAAGCCGGGGAACATTATGCTGACTCAGGGCGGCGCCAAACTGATGGACTTTGGGCTGGCCAAACCGCTAGGCCTGCAAACCACGGGCTCGGCGTCAGGATCAGCGCCTTCGTTCACCGCCGCGGCCACGTTGAGTGGGCCAAGTCCGTTAAGCCCGCTGACCTCGGCGGGCAGCATCATCGGCACCATCCAGTACATGTCGCCGGAGCAGATCGAGGGAAAAGAAGCCGATGCCCGCTCCGACATTTTTGCGTTTGGCGCTGTGCTCTATGAGATGGTCACGGGAAAACGGCCCTTCGGGGGTAAGAGTCAAATCTCGCTGGCATCCTCCATTCTGGAAAACGACCCGGAACCGGTCAGCGCCATCAAGCCTCTCACACCAAGTGCCTTTGAACATGTCGTGACCACCTGCTTGCAGAAGAATCCAGAAGAGCGTTTTCAGTCGGCGCATGACATCAAACTGGAACTACAGTGGATTGCTGCGGACCGGTCAGGGCCGGCGGTTGCCGCATTGCCGCCCTCGCCCGCACATGCCCGCGAGCGCCTTGGTTGGGCGGCGGCTGTGGTGGCCGCGATTAGCCTGGGTGCGGCTGCGGGAATGTTCCTCTATCATCCTACCCAAACCGCGCCCACTATCCGCACCGTCATCAATCCTCCGGAAAAGACCACGCTCAACCTCACCGGCGATGGCGCCGGACCGCCGGTGCTTTCGCCCGACGGTACGTCAATCGCCTTCGCAGCCACCGGTGCGGACGGCAAGACGGGGCTGTGGGTTCGTCCAATGAACTCGCTGGATTCCCATGCGCTTCCTGATACCGATGGTGCGATTTTTCCCTTCTGGTCGCCAGACAGCCGCTCGCTTGGATTTTTCGCCGATAGTAAGTTGAAGACGATCGATCTGAGTGGCGGCTCGGTGCAGGCGATCTGCGATGCCCAGCTTGGGCGCGGGGGGGCCTGGGGACCGGGCGGAGTGATCGTGTTCTCTCCCGCACCGTCAGCGCCGCTGATGAGGGTTAGTGCAAGCGGGGGAAGTCCGGCTCCGATCACAAAGGTCGACTCGGCTATGTACACTTCGAATCGCTGGCCGTTTTTCCTGCCCGACGGTAAGCATTTCCTCTATCTCGCCCTTCACCACGATCCTTCCAAGTCGGCGAACAATGCGGTCTATTATGCATCGCTGGATGGGAGCGAAAATCGTCCCTTGTTCCGCTCTCAATCCAACGCCGTTTACGCCAGTGGATTTCTTTTGTTCGCGCGGGGCGACCAGCTGATGGCTCAACCCTTTGATCCGGCGAAGGGAACACTGAGCGGCGAACCACGAAGCGTGGCCAAAGGAGTGATGAACGACGTCAGCACCTGGCACATGGACGCCTCGGCTTCCAGCGATGGATTGCTGGTCTTTGGCAGCGGCGGGAGTGGCGATTTGCAGTTAGTCTGGATGGATCGTAGCGGGAAACAGATCAGCACCATCGCCGACAAGATCACAAATCTGCAATTCGCACGGGTTTCCCCTCAAGGAGACCGCGTTGCACTGCAGATAGACGCTGGCGTAAACGACATCTGGGTGCTGGATTTGGCGCGTGGGGTGCGCACGAGACTGACCTTTGGACCTA
>Ga0210407_10002388_pt1 | contig 16185 bp, 7 predicted proteins | sample IncBWC27MmetaG_FD_150860 | JGI IMG/M metagenome (GOLD analysis project Ga0210407, IMG submission 150860) | Forest soil microbial communities from Barre Woods Harvard Forest LTER site, Petersham, Massachusetts, United States - Inc-BW-C-27-M | ecosystem: Environmental > Terrestrial > Soil >...
CCGAACATATTCACACTCACGTGCATCCGAGCAGAACGAACCTTGCCGACATAACCCTGCGCGACGAGGTCATGAACATACCGAAATGCCGGTGCAAACGGTCGCTGTAGGCCAATCTGGGTTTTCACTCCGGCAGCATCTGCGAGCGTCGCCAGCTCGGCAGATTTGGCCGCAGTCGGCGTAAGCGGCCACTCGCAGTAAACGTCCTTGCCTGCGGTGATGGCTGCGCGGATACCCTCCTCATGTTGCTGAGAGGTGGTCAGCACCAGGACCTGGTCGACCAATGGGTCCCTCACCAACGCATCCAAACTCTCGGCTACGTGAGGAATGGCATACTCCGTAGCGGCCGCCTTCGCCGCTTCCTTACGTTGGTTGTAGATAGCTACAATCTCGTACTCCGGCAAAAGCCTCAGCACCCGGAGATGTGCGAACTTGGCCCAATTGCCCACACCGATCATTCCCAGACGAATTTTCTTTTGGTCCTTCATACCTTCCTCCCGATGCGTGTCACTTGCTACAGAACTAAAGATGAGGGGCATGTCGATCACGCCTTCTGAGAACCGAGAACATAATTGAGTCGTCGGTTTCGAGACGGCACGTAACGTTCTCTCAGGAACTCCAGGTGCAAGAGGCGGACCATTCGCAAGAGATTGAAAAGACAGAAGAAGAAGGGCGGAAAGCTGCTTGTGGATTTGGTGAAATTGGCGGAAATTGCGATTTCGCCAGTCTTCGGAAAAAGGCCTAGCTGAGTTTGAAGTGGCTTTTGCGAATCCTTAATTTCTTAATGCGGTGCTCCAAGGTCGAAGGTGGTACTCGAAGCCTCGCCGCGGCCCCGTTCGGGCCAGACACTCGTCCTCGACTTCGCGCCAGTGCGTCCTCAATGATCCTCCGTTCACGACGGGCGTCCTCATCGGCGTGTACTGGCTTAGGTTGTTGCGGCAAGCTGACACGGCGGGAATCCCTGGACAACCAGGCTGCATCCACGGAAAACGCGTCATCTGAACTCACGATGACCGACCTCTCAACAACATTTTGCAGTTCGCGAATGTTGCCCGGCCAGGGATAGGACCGAAATAGTTCGAGCGTTCGCTTATCGATCTTTTTAAAGTGCTTGCCCATCTTTTGGGCAAATCGATGGACAAAGTATTCCAGAAGCATCAGAACGTCGTCTTGCCGTTCGCGAAGCGGGGGAACCTGGATCGGGAATACGTTCAGCCGGTAGTAGAGGTCCGGGCGAAATGTCCCGTCTGCAACGGCGGCTTCCAGATCGCGATTAGTTGCCGCTATTACGCGGACATCGATCTTAACGGGTTGCGTGCCACCAACGCGTTCGAATTCACGTTCTTGCAACACCCTCAGGAGTGCTACCTGAGTGTCCAGCGGCAGCTCACCGACTTCGTCGAGGAAAATCGTTCCTCCGTTCGCCAATTCAAATCGACCGAGGCGGCGCTGCAGCGCCCCCGTGAACGCGCCCTTTTCGTGGCCAAAGAGTTCGGAAGAAATCAGCGTTGGGGCAAGAGCTGCGCAGTTTACGCTCACGAAGGCGCGTTGCGACCGGCGAGATCGCTTATGGATGGCGCGGGCGATCAGTTCCTTACCAGTTCCAGTCTCTCCACTGATGAGAACGCTCGAATCGGTGGGAGCAACTTTCGTTACCCGAGAAAGCACTCCCTGCAACGCCAGCGAAGTGCCGACGATCTCTTCGAACATGAAAGCTTGGTCGATCTGCTCCCTGAGCACTACGTTTTCGTCGTGCAGTTGATCTCTCAGACGCTTGATCTCGTCAAACGCCTTCTCCAGGTCGGCTCGCGCGCGGTGGTGTTCGGTGACGTCTATTGAGGCCCCGACAAACTCCACGACGTCGCCGCGTTCGTCCAGGATGGGATGGCCGATAGTGTGGATGTTTTTGATCGTTCCGTCGGGAAGAACAATCCGAAAATCTGCCTCAAAATCACTTTTTCTAAGCAAAGCCGTCGCATAAACTTGCTCGGCCTCGGGCCGATCTTTGGGATGCTTCCTGCTGTTATAGAAATCAACCGACGATGCGTCATCTTCGGGTTCAATGCCAAACATTGCAAACCCCTCCGCGGAGACTGTCACCTTCCCTGATGAGACCTCGTGTCTCCAACTGCAGGTGCGGGTTAGCCGTTGGGCCTCGAGCAAGGATGCTTCGCTCGCGCGGAGGGCATCTTCGGCACGTTTGCGCTCTGTGTTGTCCATCGCCGTACCGACTATTTCAATGACATCACCAGAAGCATTCACTATCGGGTGTCCGACCACGTGAATGTACTTGGCCGCGCCGTTTGGCAGAACAAGCCGATAGTCGACCTCAAAGTCGCTTCTGCCTCGAATGGCCTGGTCGACCAGGGGTTTGTTATGAAGCACGTCCTCCAGGTGCAGCCGCCCGACTATCTCGACTTCGGATGGTGGCGTGGGACTAGGATCAAAGCCGAAGATCCGGAACAACTCTTCTGACCAATAGACATTTGTCCAATGGAGTTTTTCCATCTGATGGACGTGCGCCGCCCAACTGCCTGTGCGGGTCAATTTCTGCGCTTCGGCTAAATAACCCTCACTCCGCTGTAGAGCTTCTTCGGCCCGTTTGCGCTGTGTAATATCCTCGGAGAGCGCCATTATGAACCGCGGTACCCTCTCGGTGCCCGGCACAAGAGAAACGTTGTTGCTTACCCAAACCAAACTGCCGTCCTTGCGCCGATACTTTTTCTCGATCTGAAACTGTCGTCGCTTTCCCTCCACCAACTCGGTGATGAGCACCCAGTTGGCTTCGCGGTAGTCCTCATGCGTGAGGCTCAGAAAATCAAGTGCACGCAGTTCCTCCTCCGTGTAACCCACGATCGTCTGGTAGACATTATTGGTGGCTAGATAGCGGGCGTTTAGGTCAGTCACCGCAACGCCGATAGCCGAATTCTCAAAGACGGATCTCCACCGTTCCTCGCTTTTCCGAAGGGCTTCTTCAGCACGCTTCCGCTCCTCAAGATCGGTATTTGTTCCGTACCACTTCGCGACTTTCCCCGACCGGTCGCGCAGAGGACTACCGCGAAAGAGAAACCAGCGAAACTCGCCGTCGAAGCGGCGGAAGCGGCCCTCCACTTCGTACGGCTTTACAGAATTCAAAGCTTCCTGGAATGTTTCTAGAATTCGTGGGAGGTCGTCTGGATGAATCGCAACCTGCCATCCCGAGCCCAAAGCTTGCTCCGCAGATAGACCCGTATAGTCCAGCCAGCGCTGATTGAAAAACTCTGCCGAGCCGTCTGGACGAGCGGACCACGCCAACGTAGGGATGGTGTCGACTACGAGGCGAATGTCGTGTACATCTCCAGATTCTTCGAAGCCATGCTGCATAAGGATGCCATTGCGCGGATTATAGACCCATATGGCGGACCAATCGGACCGAAATTGCACTGTTCATGCCCGCCAGGGATGACAGCCGAGCTTTACCGCGGTGCAGTAAGACATCTAGTTTCCAGTTGGAGGGCGAGATGGTTTCCGGATTCAACGCCGGCAATCGGATTGGCACCGGGAAACGCGCTTGTGTCCACGAACGGAGCAGTTCTCAGTTGATCGGCTATACGAGCGGTCGGCCGGGTCGTGACTGAGGATTGTTGAACCTTCCTCGGTTTGTCTCTCGAAGGCGTGCGCTTCTTCCGCCTCCTTCTGAGCTTCGACAACGCGTCGTCGTTCTTGGCCGCCCACGCATAAAACATCTCGATCGGTTCGATGAAGAGCCGGCCTATGGGCGTCAGGGAGTATTCGACCATGGGCGGGACAAGCGGATAGACCTTCCGATCGATCACGTTGGGCCGGTACTCAGAAACACCCCTAGTGGCTCATGCGCGTTACGGTCAGGATGATCTTGAGTCTCGAGCGCCAGCCGCCCGGTTCATCCACAACAGCAACCCGAAATTTATCGCAGAAAGGACCATGGGGCCGTAGGCCCTGCCAGGATCGTTGAGGCGGAACCCGATCATCGCGTCGAATAGCTGAACTAGGATCATCGCAACCGCAAGCGCTGCCACACCGCCGCGCGACCGCAAAGCCATCGCATATGCCGCCGCTAACGGCAGCGCGACACTGCGCGAAGCGGCGTACAGTGCATATTCATGTCCGCCAACCATTCGGAGCGACAGCAAAGAAAAGCCGGCACTCACGACCGCGCTGAACAGCGTAAATCCAGCACAGGCCCAATACGCTCTGCCAACACCTTGCGGCGCGCTCATGCTCTAATTCTAGTCCTTCCCGACATTCGCCATGGAATGTGCTTCCGCATCGCCAACTACGCGAGTACTTCTCATAGGCCGCCTTCCCGATACTTATCCGCACGATGCTCAACTGGATTGCTTCCGGATCGCGGACCACTCGCCCACAGTGACTGAATCCATGAAGTGCGAGCCCGCGAAAGCCCTCTTACCAGCCTGGAAGGTCTGATTTGCCGCGTTTAGCGGAAAGCTCGGGCACAGACAAACAAAAAGCGAGGCTCCGGAACCGCCGGGGCCTCGCTTTGATCGGTTTTGTTTGGTGGATCCGGTGACATGCAGAATTGGATCGTCTTTCTCACCGGATCCGGGTAGTTGCAATTAAATTGGGCTTCGCTAAACAGTTGCCCTTTTCTACTTGTCCGCGAGCTGTGTTTTCGGGTTCGATGACTGTGTATCCATGACGACCGCCTTGGTCGGCGAAATGACGTAGAACAGCGTCTGGCAGGTTGTGGAAGTTGCCGTAATGGCGCAACTCGATCCAGTCGATGGGATCATCCCCAAGCCAGTGGAATCGACAGAGTAGTTTAGACTCTGCGTCTGGCCAAGGCTCTGAGAGCCGTTGCCATTGTTATCGTTGATTATGCTGATAGCGGTCGTAGCGGGGGTGAACGTCGCCACACCCACGCTGTCGCCAGAGTTTGCGTCCAGTGGATCAATGGTTCCAAACGCGTAGGTCCCGCTTGCGGAAGTATTCGTGAACGGGGCGCCGGTTTGGGACTGGAAGAAGCCCGAATCGACACCGCCGTTGGAGTTCAGGAAGAAAGCTTGGTTCAAGCTTGCCAGGAAGAGGATCGGCGAACTGCTTCCGCCGCCGGAGGTGGTCATGCGCCCGGTGGAAATCACAGAGTAGGTTCCCGAAATGGCGCTAGACTTGAAGGTGCCGGTGTCATTCCTCAGCTGGGTGCCCGTGAGGGTATTGGTGCCGGAGCTTTGAGGACCAAGGAGAATGATATCGGTTCTCGAAGTTCCCGAACCTCCGCTGCCAATTCCCGTGTCGTACCCAACGTAAAAACCGGACAGCGGGTTGGCGATGAACGGCGCACCGGATTGCTGCAACGCCTCTCCAGCAAAGATATTGTTCCCGGTCTGGTTGTCGATTCCCAGGATGAGCACATCCGTCGCGGAAACCACGTAAATGACCTCATTTACAGCCGTGGAGACTCCGGCAGGAGTAAACGACATCGTGCCGCGGCCATTGGTGGCGGAGATGGAGTAGGTTCCGCCGCTGTTGATGGAGACAGGACTGCCCGGCCAAGTGGTAAGCGCTACAGTGTTGTCCAACTCCCCGTTGAAGTTGAAATCAAGGCTACCTCCGTTGACGGAGCCTGTAGAGAAGTCAAGGACGCCCACGGCCCCGAAATTGCCGCCGCACACGTTGTTGTCATTGCACTGGGCGGAGTTTTGGGCCGAAGAAACACCGAAGGCATAATTGCCGGTGACCTGGGAGGTGGAGAAGGCCGAGGCCGTCTGTTTGCGCAGTTCGCCCGCCGTAAACGGACCAGCGGAGTCGAAGTCAATTACGTGCCCGGTAGCGGCAACGCCACTGGTGATGTTTCCGAGCGAGAAGCGATAGTTCTGTGTGCCCGCGGAGGTGGTGAGCACCATGCAGCCGCGCTGGTCTGAAGTGACATGGTAGAAGGAGGAGCCGGAGGTCACGGCGAGATTCGTCTGGACACCGGAGTTCAGGTTCATGTCCATCGCACCGGCAGTGATGCCGCCACTGCCGTTGAAGGTGAGCACGCCGCCGATGAGCGCGGGCTGCGGGCTGGTTTCTCCGGTTCCTGTGCCATTGTCGAAGCCCTTGAGCACGAAGGCGTATTGGCCGTTCAACAACGATTCGCTGCCTCCGGTGGTGCAGGTTGGCGCCGCGCTGACGGTAATGCTGAGACCCGCAGTGGCGGTGTTGGCCGTGGGAGTGGCGGAGTCGCTGACTTGCACGGTGAAGTTAGTCGTGCCCGTTGCCGTCGGAGTGCCGGTGATCTGGCCGGAAGAGCTGAGGCTTAAGCCAGCGGGCAAGTTGGTGCCACCGGTGAGAATCCAGGTATACGGCGGAATGCCGCCACTGGCCGACAGGTTGGCATTGGGATAAGCGGTATTGACCGTGCCATTGGGCAGCGAACCCGATGTTGTGGTGACCACCAGCGTGGCCACAGTGACGGTAATACTCAGGTTGGCAGTGGCAGTCTGTGCCGTGGGCGTGGTGGAATCCGTCGCCTGCACGGTGAAATTGAAAGGGCTCCCTGAGTTGGTGCTGGGGGTGCCAGAGATTACGCCTGTGCCTGGAACCAAGGACAGCCCAGGTGGCAGCGAACCGGAGCTAACACTCCAGGTGATGGGGGTGGCGCCGCCGCTGGATTGAAGCGTGGCGCTGTAGGCGGCGCCCACGGTACCGCTCGGCAAAGAAGGAGTGGTAATCGAAAGAACTGGATTTACCAGAATGCTGAGCTGTTTGGTTACGTTTTGCGCGGTAGGCGAGGTGGAGTCCGTCGCCTTGACGGTAAACGTGGTGGTGCCCGCGGCGGAAGGACTGCCGGTGATGGCCCCCGAACTCGCGTTCAACGTCAAGCCTGCTGGGAGTGCGCCAACGGAGATACTCCAAGTGACTGGCGGATTGCCGCCGGCACTCTGAAGAATAGCGCCGTTGTAGCTCTGGCCTACGACCCCGTTGGGCAGGCCGGTTGTAGCGACCGATAGCGGCGCAGTTGCAATCGAAATGCTGAGGGCCTGCGAGGAGGTCTGCTGCGGCGTTCCCGAGTCCGCGGCCCGCACGGTGAAATTGAATGGGCTCCCTGTGCCAGTTGTTGGCGTACCGCTGATGACGCCTGTGCCGGCATTCAAGGTCAAGCCCGGGGGAAGTGAGCCGAGAGTAATGCTCCAGGCGATCGGCGTGATGCCGCCGCCGTTGGTCTGCAAGGATTGACTATATGCCGTTCCAACCGTGCCGCTGGGCAGGGATGTCGTGGAAATGGCGAGCACGGGGTTGACGATGATGTTGAACTGTTTTGTGGCAGTCTGCTGCGGCGCGCCGGAATCGGCCGCCTGGACGGTGAAACTCGACGTGCCGGCAGTCGTTGGCGTACCCGTGATCGCACCAGTGGAAGTGTTGATAGCCAGCCCAGGGGGAAGCGCGCCAAGAGAAATACTCCAGGTGATGGGCGCTACTCCGCCAGTGGATTGCGCCGTCGCGGCGTAAACGGAATTCACAGCGCCTGTGGGGAGCGATGCAGTGGTGATCACCAGTTGCTGGACGACGGTGATGCTCAGTGCTTTCGTCACCTTCTGCTGTGGCGCGCCGGAATCGGCGGCCTGGACGGTGAAATTGGTTGTGCCCGCTGCCGTGGGCGAGCCGGTGATCGCACCGGTGGAAGGGTTGAGAGACAGCCCGGCGGGAAGCGCGCCGAGAGAAACACTCCAAGTGATCGGCGCTACTCCACCAGTGGATTGCAGGGTCGCGCTATAGGCGGCGCTGGTAACGCCGTTCGGAAGTGAAGACGTGGTGATCGAAAGCACGGGAACGATGGTGATGCTGAGTGCCTTCGTGGCCGTAAGCCCGGGGGAGCTCGAATCCGTGGCCGTAACGCTGAAATTGGAAGTGCCTGCGGTCGTAGGCGTGCCGGTGATTGCGCCGGTTGCAGCCAGCGTCAGACCTGTAGGAAGCGCACCGGCGGTGACTGTCCAAGTGATGGGCGCCGCTCCGCCAGTGGATTGCAGAGTCGCGCTGTAGCCGGGAGTATTGACGATGCCGTTCGGCAAAGAAGACGTGGTGACGACGACCGGCGCGGGATTAATTTTGATGCTGAGGGCTGCTGTAGCCGTGAAATTGTCCGCATCCTTCACTTGAACCGTGAAGCTGGAGGTGCCGAACGCCGTGGGCGTGCCAGTAATGGCGCCAGTGGCGGCGAGAGTCAGTCCGGGCGGAAGCGTTCCGACCGTCACACTCCAAGCGTAGGGTGCAACGCCGTTGGCAGCCGCGAGGGTAGCGGAGTAGGCGGTCCCGACAGTGCCAGCCGCGAGCGAAGGGGTGGTAACGGAGGGCGGAGGAACAAGATTGATGGTCAGCGTGGTGGTTTTGGTGGTATCGAACACAGACGTTGCGGTAATAGTTGCAGTCGAAGCAGTGGTGATACTCGCCGGGGCGGTATAAGTAACGGCAGTCGCGGTCTGCCCGCTCAATGCCCCTGCGCCAGTAAGGCTCCAGGTCACGCCCTTGGTCATGGGATCATTGGAGACCGCCGCCGTTACGCTGGTGGCTTTCCCTTGTTCGTCCGTCTGCGCAGCGCTCGGTGTGAGGGCAATCGAAACGGCTTGCAAGTTGATCGTCAACGTGGCGGTTTTAGTGCTGTCGGAAAGAGAGGTCGCCGTAACCGTTGCCGTGGCGTTCGCCGAGATCGGCGAGGGCGCAGTGTACGTGACGGACGTGGATGTCTGCGCGCTCAACGTGCCGGGACCAGTGAGACTCCAGGCGACTCCAGCTGCTTTCGGATCATTGGAGACCGTAGCCGTGATGTTTGCGGTCTGACCCGCAGCCACGTTCTGGGCTCCGCTCGGTCCAAGCGTGATTGCGATTGGCGGCTTGCCGCCTGAGCAGCCCGAAACTACCATCGCCAGGCCGAGAATTACCGCCAACGCTGCCAGGAAGTTCTTTCTGGAGTTCATCGGTCACCTTTATAAGTTGAAATAGCGCCACAAGCTCGCGATCAGGTGAGAGGCAGCGGAGGCGAAGAGATACCGGCCACAACAAGAACAACCCCACCAGCTCGAGTGGGGCCAATTTAGCCGCCGGGAGATTCGCGGGTCAAGGGTTCGTTGGTTACTAAATTTGAGATATTGCTCAAACTAATAGTTACAGGTCTGGAACATTCGCTGCAAATCCTGCACGCGACGCGCGCTGGTCCGGTGGCCTGGCAGGGCTAACCTTTGCCGCACAACTGCGATCTGAAGAACTCTTCAAGCGAGCAGCAACAATCGCCAGCTTCTAGGAAGCTCGCTCCCTTGCCGCTTTCCATCGATTCCGGGTGGATGACGGGCAAACCGGAAGTAGTGCCTCGGGGTTGGCAGATTGCTCCCGAGAAACGCTCTGGTGGTCGTTGACCGGCCGGCTACCGGATGGTCGGCTATTTGGAAACTACCTGCGGAACACAGGGCTTACGGCAGGCCCCTTCGTAGGAATCGGACTCTGGGACTCCCCGCCATCATCGTGAACTGCAAAATGGAAGCTTACTCAATCCGTGAAAACTACGCCTACCGACGTGCGTCCCTTTTCCGCAGCCGCATGGATTGCACGCCATCCGACCCCGCGCCTCCATTGAGGCTGGTGCCAACTATTCGTATCTCAGCGCGACCAGCGGATCGACGCGCGTGGCGCGCCGCGCCGGAATGTAGCACGCTGCCAGAGCGACGAATGAGAGGAGCAGGGATACGCTTATATAAGTGAGGGGATCTGTCGGCCCAACCCCGACCAGGAACTCGCCGACAAGACGCCCAACCCCGACAGCGACGAGCAGCCCCAGCGCTAGACCGACTCCGACAATCGCCAGCCCCTGGCGGGAAATCATCCACAGAATGTTCTTCCGCTGCGCGCCGAGCGCCACGCGCACTCCGATTTCCTGCGTTCGCTGTCCCACTGCATAAGCCATAACACCGTAAATGCCGACAACTGCGAGTGTGAGTCCCAGAAGCCCGAGTGCTGCCGTAAGCTCCGCTCCTAAATTGAATAACAAAAGTCCGTTGGCGCCGTTACTAACGACCTCGGTCATCGTGCGCACGCTCAGGACAGGCGCCGTAGGCGCTATCCCCCGGACCGCGGCCCAAACTTCTGGCGCGATCGCTTGCGGGGGACCCGCCGTGCGAATCTGCAGCGTCTGCGTTGAGGTATAGCTCTGCGACATGGGAATGTAGAATGCGGGACTATACGGTGAATACGGATCCTCCGTCCTGCTGTTTCGGACCACGCCGACGATTTCGATTGTGTGCTGTGTGTCGCTGTTGCGGTTGAAGTTGCGACCGATAGAGTCCACCCCGTGCCAGAAGCGCTCGGCCATTGCCTCATTGATGACCGCGACCCGCGGAGATGCTTCGCTATCGGACTCCCCCAAATCCCGTCCTCGGAGAACCGCGATTTTCATCGTCTTGAAGTAATCCCTCGTCACGGCGTTATAGTCCGCGTGCAGTTCTTCCCCACGCTGCGGCACATACCCCGGAATCGTGATTTCGTCGCCTTGGACGCTGTCTCCGAGGGGGACCATCATCGCCAGACTCGCCGACTCTACGCCCGGAAGGGCACGAACCTGGGCAATCACTTGCTTATAGAATTCCGCACCTTGCGTCGGCGTATAGCCGATTTCTCCAGGGTCGAGCCTCACGTTCAGAACGTTTTTCGGATCGAAACCGAGATCCGCATGTTGAGCGCTCCTCAGGCTGCGCTCGAAAAGCCCGGCAACAATCAGCAGCGCGAGCGAGCCGCCCACTTGTACCGCGACGAGAGCGGTGCGTCCGCGTTGGCTGCGCCCTGTCGAGTTCCGCCCGCCTTCGTGCAAGATATTGCTCAGGTTTCCGCTCGACGCCCGCAACGCCGGAATAATTCCGACGATGGCAGCCGCGAGGACGGCGATTCCCAGCGCGTAAACAAAAACGCGTGCATTGAATGGAAATTCGAAGACCAGGGGCAGGTCGGAAGCCGTCGCTGCCGAGCTGACCGCGCGAAGCGCTAATGTGCCTGCGGCCATTCCGGCCGCCGCGCCGAGTAACGCTAGCAAAATGGTTTCGCTCAGGAGCTGCCGGACCAGCCGCGCTCGGCCCCCGCCGAGTGCCGCTCGAACCGCCATTTCGCGCCTGCGGCCAGCCGCGCGAACCAGAGACAAGTTCGCCACGTTGAGACACGCGAGCGCCAAGACCAAGCCAGCCAGAGTCAGGAAAAGCCCCGCCAGCGCCGGAAGAGGATTGGGCCCATTAATGAGTCCGGGGGGCCTCAGAGGTTTCACTTGTAGAGCCGCGCCCACTCCCGGCCTTGGGTATTGTTTGGCGAGCTGCTGTCCCAATGGCCCGAGAGCGGCGTTCGCACCCTCGATGCTCACGCCCGGCGCAAGCCGGGCTACGATTAGCAAGTCGCGAGTGCTGACATCAGCGAGGAAGGCAGGGCTTCCTCCTGTTTCCACCGTCATCATGCCGAGTGGGAGGTACGCTTCCATCTCGACGATGGGTGTCGGTCCGAGAAAGCCTTTCGGGGCTACCCCTACGATCGTGACGGGGTGCCCGTTGACGAAGGCGGGTCTGTTAACCACTCTCGGATCGCTGCCGAAACGCGCTTTCCAGTAGCGATAGCTGAGCACAACGACCGGATCGCCACCAGGCGTGTCTCCCTCGGACGGAAGGATAAAGCGCCCAAGGTACGGTCGAATTCCCAACATTTGGAAAAAATTGCCGCTCACGAATAGAGTCTGGGCGGGCTTGGTTATCCCGTCCACCGTTAATCCATTAGAACCGCCCGTCGCGCCCGAGAGCCCGCCGAGAACCATCGCGTTCACATCGGAAAACACCGCGCGCGTTTGATCGCGCACCAGGCGAAATTCAGGACCTGAAAATCCCGTATCGAAATGGCTCGTATCGCGCGGAAAAGACAGGAAGGCGAGATCGCGCGGATTTTGGATCGGAAGCGGGCGAAGCATCAGCGTATCGATCATGCTGAAGATCGCGGTGTTAGCGCCGATGCCCAGCGCGAGGGTCAGCACAGCGATGGCGGTGAAGCCGGGAGACTTGCGCAGCATACGGAGACCGTAGCGGGCGTCCTGCCAGAAGTGATCCCACCATAGCCAACCGCCGGATTCGTAGAAGCGTTCTTCCGCACGCATGATGTTGCCGAAGGAACGACGCGCGGTTGCCCGGGCTTCCTCCTCACTCAGCCCTTGCTCCCGCAAGCGCTCGCTCTCATGCTGTATGTGTGCTTCGATTTCGGAGGTGAAGTCGTCGAGTTTGCGTTTGCGTTTGAACATGGCATTAGCTCGCTCCCTCCGGGCCCAGAATCCGCGCGATGGCCCCTGTCAATCGCTTCCATTTATTGGTTTCCTTAACCAGTTGTCTGCGGCCGCCCGCCGTGAGCGAATAGAACCGGGCTTTGCGGTTGTTTGAAGAAACTCCCCACTTCGCCGAGATCCAGCCGCGCTCTTCCAGGCGCTGAAGCGCGGGATAGAGAGCGCCATGCTCGACGAGCAGCTCTTTTTCTGACGTTTCCTGGATGGCGCGCGCGATCCCCTGTCCGTGCTGCGATCCAAAAATGAGCGTGCGGAGGATCAGCAGGTCCAGTGTCCCCTGCAGCAATTCCAGTCGTTCTTTTGTGTCTTGGGAAGACATATAACCCGAGCATGCATGCGTCCGGGTAAGATGTCAACCCAAACAGCAGGGAGTGGCATCCGAGGGCCGGTCTCCCCTGCCCGCTGGTTAAAGTCCTGGGGAGGGATTGTGGCCGGATGACGGGCAACCCGGAAGTGATCAGCTCGGCGGTTTCGGCTAGTACCGACAGATGCCCTTGTATTCACTAATCTGGCCACCTTGCGGGTGGTCGGCTATTCGGAAACCACCTATAGAACAGGGGGGCTTACGGCAGGCACATCTGTACGAACCGGACTCTGGAATCCGCCGCCGCATCGATCCGCACTGCATTCCTCGCCTGCCTCCCCGATTTCCGCCACGAACCACGCGCCAAGTCAACCGGCACATCCTCCCCGCTCCGCGCCTCTCGCGCCCGGAGTTCCCAAGAACTCCACTTTTTCAACTCCTCCGCGCCGTGCTTCTTCTTATCGCCTGTTTGCCCTTCCCGACCTTGCGACGCGTCCTCCCCCGAAGCGAGTCCTTGACTTCCGAGTACCCTATAATCCGTCCAGAATCGATGTCATGCGCGGAGATTACTTCCCACAAGCCGACTTCTGATTACCGATCCGCATGTCCCTATCTGGATTACTTCCAGTTTGCGGACAGCACGGGAGTTAAAGCATGTTCACGCTGAGGTGGCCGCGCGGCTAGCCGAGCATCTGGGCGAGGGAGGCCTTACGAAGGGTGACTTGGGGTGCGCTCCAACTGATACGCCACGGCCATCGCAACAAGCATGCCTACCAAGCACTGAGTGGTCGGCGGTGGCTGGTTAATCTGGCAAGCCCCCTGCCATCCATTCTAAGGCACGCCACGCGCTAACGGAACTTGGCTTCAAGATACAGCGAGAGCATTTCGGTGAATTCCGCCGTCACGGCGACGCGTCGGTTTGGAGGAGCCGCGGCGACCACCGACAGAAAACCCTTTACCGTTTCCACGACGACGTCGGCAATGAGAAGTGCTTCCTCGTCTGAAAGCGTCGGTTTTTTTGCCCGAAAGGCTTGCACCAATGCCTCTCGCAGAGTTTTTCGAGCCGCGGCGCTACGAGAAACTTTGATGAGAGCATCGCGGACGATGAAATAGGCTGGCCGTCGCTGAGAGAATTCCCTCGTCCGGTCGATCAGCGACTCAGCGAACTTGGCGGTGGTTAGGGTATGCGCGGCCTCGATGAGCGGAGCCCAATGTTGCTCAATCTCGACGGTGTACCTGGCGCGCAGCGCCGTAGCTACTGCCGTTTTGTCGGGGAACCAACGGTATAGCGCTCCGATGGAAGTCCCGGCCCGTTCAGCTACGGCCGTCATGGTCATGGCGTCGTAGCCGACTTCGACAAACAGCCGTTCCGCGGTATCCAAAAACAACTGATGCGTTCGTGCGGCCCGCTCCTGTTGGGGGGTGGGTCGTTTGGGATTTGACAAAAGCGAGGGCATCCTCGTATTATATGCTAAGAAACGCGAGGATGTCCTCGCTTTTTGAGAAGCTTATGGACAAAATGAAACTCGACCCCGAAACGTCCGCCCTGATTCTCATCGATCTGCAGCACGGCATTGTGGCGCTAAAAACGAGCCTTCATCCGGCATCCTCGGTCGTCGCAAAAGCAGCGTCGCTTGCAGCGACATTTAGGAAGCACAGTTCGCCAGTCATCTACGTCCGGGTGGACCTCGCCAACATGCTGCAGGTTCACGCCGATCGCTCTCACGGTGATCCCAAGAATCCGCCGCCCGCAATCGCTTCGGAGTTGGTTCCGGCTTCGGGAGTACAGCCGGGCGACCTTGTGGTGACCAAGCGGCACTGGAGCGCTCTTTCTGGAACCGATCTCGAAGAGAGACTCAAACGGGCGGGCGTGAAGACGGTTGTAATTGGGGGGATAACAACCAATTACGGAGTCGAGTCAACTGCCCGTGCCGCTGCGGGCTTGGGCTTTGGAGTTGTGTTCGTTGAAGACGCGACGACCAGCATTAGCGCAGAAGCACATCAGTTCGCGTTCGAGACGATATTTCCCATGCTGGGACGTGTTCGAAAGACTTCCGAGGTCATTGAAGCCTTTGTCTGAGGTACTAACGAGAGCGACTCGACCAGCGTCGAGGGCCGAAGAATGGCCATCGTCGCGACGCTTGGGCCAATCTGGTCAGACGAGCCAGCCACTCTGCGGAAGCATGAGCGGACTCTTTGAATTGCGCGAGGAAGTATGGGCGTAGCAACCGAAACGACAGTTGTGGAGATTCGGTCAGCCAAGGGATCGTTCGGATTCCGTTTCATGGCTCCTCTCTGCCTGGGATCGATGCTGAATCCCGTGAACTCGACGATGATCTCGACGGCCTTGGTCGCAATCGCAAGGGACTTTCAGGCGACTGTGGCCGAGACTGGGCTGCTTATCGGAGGGCTCTATATTACGAGCGCCATCGCGCAGCCAACGATGGGGCGATTAGCGGACCGCCTCGGTGCGCGCCGTGTGTTCCTCGCGGGTCTCTATCTCGTTGCTCTGGCTAGCGTGGCGGGAACATTTGCGCCCAGTCTTCGCGCATTGATCTGGGTGCGCGTTCTCTTGGGAATCGGCACGTCGGCGGCCTATCCAACGGCGATGAGAATTCTGCGCAACCGGGCGGCACAGACAGGATCTGCCGAACCGCGCATGGCGCTCGGCATTCTCTCGATGTGCGCACTCTCCACCGTGGCAATCGGAGCGGCCCTCGGCGGAATACTCACAGGCCTCGGTGGCTGGAGGATGGTCTTCACGGTGAACCTTCCTTTGGCGCTCCTCGGAATCCTGTTCGTATTTCTCTGGATTCCCGAAGATGAAGCAAAACCAGCCGGACTCCGAAAACTAGCCCAGGGAGTTGATGTTGTGGGAATCGTGCTCTTCGCGGGGTTGCTTCTGACCGGGATGTTTTTCCTGATGAGCCTTGGCCATCCAAACTGGCCGATGCTCGCGGTGTCGGTGCTGCTTGGATTTGTGCTTACGCGTCATTCAATTCGCACGAAACAACCGTTTCTCAACATTCGGATGCTCGGGAGGAACATTCCCCTGAGCGTTACGTATCTGCGCTACGGTGCGACGAATTTGATGATGTACTCCATGCTGTACGGCTTTTCGCAATGGCTGCAAACGGGCCCGGGCTACAGCAGCACGAAAGCCGGCCTCATCACACTACCCATGTCCGCCCTTGCTGCTCTCTCCGCTCTCGCTGGCGGACGGATGAAGAGTATACGTAATCCTCTGATCTTCGGAACCCTAGGTTTTCTTTTCGCCGCTGGCTGCATTGTACTGATCACGAGCGGTACCGCTGCATCGCTCCTCGTCCTTTTGGTTCTGCCTTTCGGCCTTCCTCAAGGAATCTGCTCTAACGCGAATCAGGCGGCGGTCTATGTGCAAGCGCCTCACGAGGAGGTGGGAACCGCCGCCGGACTGCTGCGCACTTCTCAGTACGTTGGCGCCATTGTCGCTTCCAGCATCTTGGGCCTGCTCTTCGGGAAACACCCGACCGACCACGGAATGCACACGCTGGCCTGGGTTATGGTCGTCTTGAGTGCCGGTCTCGTCATTGCGACC
>Ga0210407_10002389_pt1 | contig 16182 bp, 12 predicted proteins | sample IncBWC27MmetaG_FD_150860 | JGI IMG/M metagenome (GOLD analysis project Ga0210407, IMG submission 150860) | Forest soil microbial communities from Barre Woods Harvard Forest LTER site, Petersham, Massachusetts, United States - Inc-BW-C-27-M | ecosystem: Environmental > Terrestrial > Soil >...
CTCTCCCGATAGCCCGTCGAGAGACGGGCGTCCTCCCGGACACCCTTTGGGGAGAGGGGGCCCGATGGCGCGGACACTCCCTTCTCCCCCCGGGAGAAGGTGGCCGGCGGATAGGGCGTCCGGAAGGACGCCCGTCCTTCCAGACGGGCTATGAGCCGGCCGGATGAGGGTGTGCGCGCCAAGTGGGTCAAGATCATCTTGCCGCTCAATGCGCGACTGCCGCCGCTGCGGCTTCGTCGATGAGCCGGCCGGAGCGAAAACGGTCGAGGGTGAAGGGCGCGGCGAGCGGATGCGGCTCGCCCCGGGCGATCGTATGCGCGAACACATGGCCCGAGCCTGGCGTCGCCTTGAAGCCGCCGGTGCCCCAGCCGCAATTGACGAACAGCCCTGGAACCGGCGTCTTGGCGATGATCGGCGAGCGGTCCGGCGTCACGTCGACGATGCCGCCCCAGTTGCGCAGCATGCGCATGCGGCGCACAGCGGGGAAGAGTTCGCAGATCGCCTCCAGCGTATGATTGGCGATGTGCAGGCCGCCGGTTTGCGAATAGGACATATAAGCGTCCGTGCCGGCGCCGATGACGAGTTCGCCCTTGTCCGATTGCGACATGTAGGCATGGATCGTATTCGACATCACAACGCAGGGCATCATCGGCTTGACCGGCTCGGACACGAGCGCTTGCAGCGGGTAGCTCTCGAGCGGCATGCGGACGCCCGCCATCGCCATCACCACCGAAGTATGCCCGGCAGCCACAACGCCGACCTTCTTGGTCGCGATCGCGCCCCGCGTCGTTTCGACTCCCGAGACGGCGCCGGAAGCGTCGCGGCGGATCGCGATCGCCTCGCAATTCTGGATGATGTCGATTCCGCGCGCCGACGCGCCGCGCGCATAGCCCCAGGCGACCGCGTCGTGCCGCGCTGTACCGCCACGCCGCTGCAGCGCTGCGCCGATGACCGGATAGCGAACGTCGCGCGCAATGTTGAGGATCGGGCAGAAGGCCTTCGCTTCTCCCGGCGTCAGCCATTCGTTGTCGACCCCCGCCAGGCGATTGGCGTGCACGTGACGTTTTCCAACCTGAACGTCATGCGTGTTGTGCGCCAGCATCAGGACGCCGCGCGGCGAATACATCACGTTGTAGTTGAGCTCGTGGGACAGGCCCTCCCACAGCTTGAGTGCGTGCTCATAAAGCGCCGCCGATTCCTCCCAGAGGTAGTTCGAGCGGATGATCGTGGTGTTGCGCCCGGTGTTGCCGCCGCCGAGCCAACCCTTCTCCAGCACCGCGACGTTGCTAAGCCCGTGCTCCTTGGCGAGGTAATAGGCGGTCGCCAGCCCATGCCCGCCCGCGCCGACGATGACGGCGTCATAAGCGGCCTTCGGCTCAGGGTTGCGCCATTGCTCCGGCCAGCCGGAGTTGTGCGCGAGCGCCTGCAACGCGACGTTGATGAAAGAGAATCGCACCTGACGGGCCTTGAGATGTTCCGGCGGGACGATTGCCTGCTTCGACAGGCGATTACGAGAATAATTTCGCGGCGGCGGCAAAACTTTGTTGCGCGGCCGTCGCGCGGAGCTAGCGGGCGGTTCCATCGACTCGCCCGCTCTCCGTTGGAACAAAAGAGATAGATATATATTGACTTTTTCAGAAAATTCGATTATGATCCAAGAGCTGTGCAAATCGAGACGCGAAGCTCCGAGAGCGTTCGAAAGGCCGTGTTCGGAGTCGTCGGAAAGCGGGTTCGACGGCGGTTCGAGCAGGTTGTCGATGCGGCTTTCCGCAGCCGGCCGCTTCGCGCTCGGCCCTTGCCAATCTCAATCCAACTTGCTGCGGAAGTTGCGCAAAAGAGCAGTTAAGCCACTGAAATGATTGGGGCGCGTAAACTTGTGCGCGGGCGTTTTCGGAGGGCGCTACCGCGAGCAGCCGACCAGCTCCTTTTCCTCGATCGCGAACACCTTGCCCGTCTCGATTCGCAGTCTCTTCGCCATGCATTCGCGTCCGTCAGCAAGCTTCAGCCGCGCGTCATAAGCGCCAGTCGCCACGCCCGTAATCTTCAGCCGCTCGTCATGATCGACCGTGCCATCGGGATCGTTCGGGGTTTGGTTCGGGCCGAAGGCGGATGTGCCGGCGGGCGCGAGCTCGAGCGACTTCACCGTTGACGACGTCAGGTTCCAGAAGCGGGTGTCCTTCGCCATAGCGGGTCCCGCGAGAAGGATCGCGAGGACGCCAAGCGGAATTGCGCGTTTCATCATCCCTCCCTTAAGTCTGTCTCGGCCCATGCGCCCAGGCTCGATGTTTGACGATCATGGCCCGGGAAAGAGACCACACAACGCTTGCTACGCCGCGTCGCACGATCGCTCCCGTCGCTTGAACTCGAGCGCGCCGTCCTCGATCGCGCCAAACCGAAAGGCCATGACATCGAGAGCGTAGTTCTGGTTCACGCGCCACGGCTTCTTCGTCCCTTGCTTGAACAAAAGATGCTTCGCCCTCTCGATATAGCCCGAGGTGAGCGGCAGCGTCGGTTCGTCCGCAATCGCTGCGTCGCCTCGGCGCGGGGTGCAGATCGCGTATCCTCGGCGATCCATATGGCTGAGCAGCCGGCAGATATACTCGGCGATCAGATCAGACTTGAGCGTCCAGGAGGCGTTCGTATAGCCGAAAATGGACGCCAGGTTCGGGATGTCGCTGAACATCACGCCCTTGTAGGCGGTCGTGCTCGCGATATCGACTGGCGCGCCGTCGACCTCGATGGCGACCCCGCCCATGAGCCGCACCTTGAGGCCGGTCGCCGCAACGATGAGGTCGGCTTCGATCTCCTGGCCCGAAGTGAGGCGCAGGCCCGTCTCGGTGAAGGTCTCGATCTCGCCATTGACGATCGACGCCCTGCCTGCGCGCATGGCGGCGAACAGGTCCCCGTCGGGCACGATGCACATCCGCTGGTCCCAAGGATCGTATCGGGGGTTGAAATACTCAGTGGCGTTGAACTCTGGGCCAATCTCCGCTTGCGCAAGTTTGATGAGTTGCGTCCGCATCGCGGCCGGTTTGCGCCGCGAAAGCCTATAAAGGTACATCTGCAAGAGGATGTTCTTCCAACGCACCGTGGCGTGCGCAGCCCGCGCCGGTAGCCATTGCCTGAGCCGTTGGGCGATCGCCTCCTCGACCGGTCGCGCGACGACATACGTCGGCGACCGTTGCAGCATGACGATATGCGCGGCTTCCGCCGCCATCGCCGGCACGATCGTCACCGCCGTCGCGCCGCTGCCAATCACGACGACCCGCTTGCCGTCGTAACGCAAGCCCTCGGGCCACTTCTGCGGATGCACAATGCGGCCGGCGAATCGCTCCATGCCTGGCCAGCCTGGCGTGTACCCTTCCGCATATTCGTAGTAGCCCGTGCACGGGAAGAGAAAGTTGCAGGAGAACCCGAGCTTCTCGCCGTCTGGACCGTCAACGCCGAGCGCCCAGCGAGCATCCTCGGACCGCCACGACGCCCGCACGACCTTGAGGCCGAAGCGAATATGGCGATCGACGCCGTAGGCTTTCGCCGTTTCCGCGAGATAGCGCAGAATCGAGGGGCCGTCGGCGATCGCTGTCGAATCGTCCCATGGACGGAACGCGTAGCCGAAAGTCGACATATCCGAGTCCGAGCGAATGCCCGGATAGCGAAAAAGATCCCAGGTGCCGCCGATCGCGTTACGCGCTTCGAGGATCGCGAACGTCGTCCCCGGCCGCTTCCGAACAAGATGGCAGGCCGCTCCGATTCCGGACAGACCGGCGCCGATGATAAGAACGTCGAAATGCGAACCCTCAGCGTTGACCGCCGAGGGATCGTCATGAACCCGCGTCGCCAGGTTCCCATCGCTCATGCGCTTCTCCGTTGGGACAGCGACCTCCCGCGACGACATTTCTATTTGAATTGGCGCCGGCTTTCCACAGTTGAGCGCCGGTCACACTTTCATGCTAAGGGCCTCCGCCATGCAGCCCTCATCCTTCCCCGCCTTCGCGATTTGCGGACTTGACGAACTCATCGGCCACCAGGACCGGGGGGTCACCCACATTCTGTCGATTCTCGACCCTGAGTGGCCGGACCCGACCGCGTTCCAGGCGTTCGATCCACACTTTCGCGCGACCCTCCGCTTTCATGATGCGATCGAGCCGGACCCAGACGTTCTGTTGCCGCAGAGAGGCGACGTCGAGGCCATTCTGACTTTTGGCCGCGACGCGGCCGAAGCAGGGGGCCTGCTCATTCACTGCCATGCCGGAATCTCCCGCTCGACGGCGGCCACGCTGATGATCCTGGCGCAGGCTCACCCGCACGAAGGCGAGGATGAACTCGCTGAGCGATTGTTGCAGAACCGGCCCCAGGCATGGCCAAACTCGCGGATGATCACCTTCGCCGACGAACTGCTCGATCGCCACGGCCGGCTCTCCGCCGCGACGGCCGGCATTTACACACGGCAACTCGCGAAGCGCCCGGAACTTGCCGAGATCATGCGCCGGGGCAATCGCGCGCGAGAGGTCGAGTTGGGCTTGAGCGGAAAGCAACCGGCCCATGCGGACGCACGAGGCGAAACCTCTCCCGGCTCGCCTTGAACGAGGATTTGGGCTGATGCCCGACTTCGGGGCCTATCAGAACGAGATCTACCTGGCCGGCGTCAGCGGCCACCCGCCGTCGTTTCCGATGCGTTTTGACGAGCTGGAGGCCAAGGCGCATGCGGCGATGCCGGCTAGCCTAGTCTCTTACGTCGCGGGGGCGTGCGGCGATGAGCGCACGCAGGAGGGCAACGTCGCTGCGTTCGACAAATGGGGTCTCTGGCCTCGGATGTTCGTCGGCGCCAAGCAGCGCGACTTGTCAATCGAGCTTTTCGGCATGCGGCTGCCGTCGCCCTTGTTCATGAGCCCGATCGGCGTGATCGGGCTCTGCGGCCAGGACGGCCATGGCGATCTGGCGACGGCCCGCGCCGCCGCGCTGACCGGCGTGCCGATGGTCGCCTCGACGCTGTCCGTCGATCCGCTCGAGGCGGTCGCCGCCGAGTTCAAAACGACGCCGGGGTTCTTTCAGCTCTACACTCCAACCGACCGCGAGCTGGCGGCAAGCCTTGTGGCGCGCGCCGAGCGGGCCGGTTTCAGGGCGATCGTAGTGACGCTCGACACCTGGGTGGCCGGCTGGCGCCCGCGCGATCTGGCTACCGCCAACTTCCCGCAACTGCGCGGCCATTGCCTAGCCAATTATTTTTCCGACCCGCGCTTTGCGAAATTAATGGGCGGGGCGCCGGAGAAGGATCCGCGCGCTGCGGTTGCGACATGGGTTGCGATCTTCGGTAATCCGCTGACCTGGGACGACCTGCCGTGGCTGCGTTCGCTGACCAAGCTGCCGCTCATCGTCAAGGGCATATGCCATCCCGACGACGCGCGGCGCGCGATCGACGGCGGTGTCGACGGCATCTATTGTTCCAATCATGGCGGCCGCCAGGCCGACGGCGGCATTCCCGCGCTCGACATGCTACCGGCGGTGGTGAAGGCGGCCGGAAGCGTTCCGGTCATGTTCGATTCCGGAATCCGCTCCGGGACCCACGTCGTCAAGGCTCTCGCGATGGGCGCGGCGGCAGTCGGGGTCGGCCGCCCGTACGCCTACGGGCTAGCGCTGGGCGGGACCGACGGAATCGTCCACGTGCTGCGGTCTCTGCTCGCCGAAGCCGATCTCCTGATGGCGGTTGACGGATATCCGACTCTCGCGGACCTCAGGCCCGTGGCGTTGCAGCGCGTCGAGCAATGACCGAAGAGCGTCGGGCGACGGCGGCCGAAGATTCTAAGCCTTGGGCGCCGCCGGATTCCGCCACGGGCCGTCGGCGCCGATGAGCGCGTTCGCGGCCTCCGGTCCCCAACTTCCGGGCTCATATTCCTGGACCGCCGGCGGGTTCTTCAGGATCGGCTCCACAATGCGCCATTGCGCGTCGACGACGTCCTCGCGACCGAAAAGCTCGTTGTTGCCGCGCATGGCGTCGCCGAGCAGGCGCTGATACGGAGGCATCTGCGACCCGCCCCGTTGCATCAGGGAGAGCTCCACATTGTCGCCAGTCATGCGCTCTCCGGGGTGCTTCATCCGCAAACCCAAAGCAACGCCAACGTCAGGGCTCAGCCGCGCGCGCAGGTAATCTGCTGATGGGTCAATCCGCTCGCCAAATGTTGAACGAGGCGGCGGCTTGAACTCGACCGTGACCTCGGCGGCGGTCAACGGCAAGGATTTGCCGGCGCGGATATAGATGGGAACACCCGCCCATCGCCAGCTATCCACGAACAGTTTCACCGCGACATAGGTTTCCGTCGTTGAATCCGGGCGGACGCCTTTAACATCACGATAGCCGCGATATTGCCCTCGCACCAAGCTTGCGGCGTCCAGCGGGCGAACGGCCTTCAACAGCGCGGCTTTCTGGTCCCGTTGCGCCTCGTGCTCCTCACCGGTCGGGGCGTCCATCATGACGTTCGCAAGGACTTGCAACATGTGATTCTGGACGACATCGCGAAGCGCGCCAACGGCGTCGTAAAAGCTCCCCCGGTCCTGAACGTCGAAGGATTCCGCCATCGTAATCTGGATGCAGCGAACAAAGTGGCGGTTCGAGAGCGGTTCGAACATCGCATTGGCGAAGCGCGTATAGAGAATGTTCTGGACCGGCTCCTTCCCCAGATAATGGTCGATGCGAAAGATCGCTTCTTCCGGGAAATGCTCGAGCAGCGTGTGGTTGAGCGCCTGCGCCGACTCACGATCGCGGCCGAAGGGCTTCTCGACGACAAGGCGCGCGTCGACGTTGAGACCGCTCTTCGCAAGCGCAGAGACGACAACGCCAAAAAGGCTGGGAGGGATCGCCAGATAGTGCAGCGGCCGTTTGGCGCCGCCGAGCGCCTGCTTCAGTTTTGCGAAAGTCTGCGGATCGTTGTAGTCGCCGTCGACATATCGCATGAGCCCCAACAGCTTATCGAGCCCTGCAGCGCCGGCGGGCGCGTGCTGCTTGATGCTGTCCTTGGCCCGTTCCCGCAGCTGTTCGACTGTCCAGCCGGCCTTGGCGACGCCGACGATAGGCACATTGACGCCTTCGCCGCCGACAAGACCCAAAAGCGCAGGGAAGATCTGCTTGAAAGCGAGATCGCCGGAAGCGCCGAAGAACACCAAAGCGTCGGACTGGGCGGCCTCCATCTCACCTCCTGCGGTATTTCAGTTGGGTTCGGGCCGATCGTCGACACGGCGGCTTGCTGCCCTCAGTCTAATCACACTCTTATGGACATGGCCACTTGAAGCCTGTTGACGACATCGCCCTCCATGACCTGTGCGTGGTAGACGTCATCGCTGAACCCATGATTTCACCCACGCTGGAGACGTAAGACATGGCAAAGATCGGTTTCATCGGTCTCGGCATCATGGGGCGCCCGATGGCCGGCCACCTCGTGGAAGGCGGCCACCAACTCTTCGTTCACACCCGTCGCGCTCCACCGAAGGAACTGATCGACAAGGGCGCTGTCGCCTGCGCCAACGGGAAGGAAGTCGGTGAGAAGGCTGAGGTCATCATCACCATGGTTCCGGATACGCCCGACGTCGAGACGGTTCTGTTTGGCGCCGGAGGCGTCGCGGAGGGCTTGTCGAAGGGCAAGATCGTCATCGACATGAGCTCGATCTCGCCCATCGCCACCAAGGACTTCGCCAAGAAGGTCAATGATCTGGGCTGCGAATATCTCGATGCGCCGGTTTCCGGCGGCGAGGTCGGCGCGAAGGCCGCGAGCCTCACCATCATGGTCGGCGGTCCCGAAAGCGCGTTCGAGAAGGTCAAGCCGATCTTCGCGCTCATGGGCAAGAACATCACCCTTGTCGGCGGCAATGGCGACGGACAGACGACGAAGGTCGCAAACCAGATCATCGTCGCCCTGACGATCGAGGCGGTCGGCGAGGCGCTAGTCTTCGCCTCCAAAGCCGGCGCCGATCCGGCCCGCGTGCGCCAGGCGCTGATGGGCGGATTTGCCGCTTCCCGCATTCTCGAGGTCCACGGCGAGCGCATGATCAAGCGCAATTTTGAGCCGGGCTTCCGCATTGCGCTGCACCAGAAGGACCTGAACCTCGCGCTGCAGGGCGCGCGTTCGCTCGGCGTTAGCCTACCGAACACGGCCACTTGCCAGGAGCTGTTCAACGCCGCCACAGCCGCAGGCGGCGCGGCCTGGGACCATTCAGGCATGGCTCGCGTGCTCGAGGGACTCGCCCACCACGAAATCGGCCAGGGGAAGCCGTCGGCCTGAGCCCCTCGAGCCCCGGGAAGCGGGCCCAATGAAAGAGCGGCAGTTGCTGCGGGACATGTTCGAGGCCGCGATCGCGGCGGCCTCGCCCGATAAGGCCGTGCCCGCAAATCTCCCCGAGCCGCCCACGGGGCGTACGGTCGTCGTGGGCGCCGGCAAGGCCGCGGCCTCGATGGCGCGCGCGGTCGAAGCGCATTGGCCGGAAGACAAGCCTCTCTCAGGCCTCGTCGTCACCCGCTACGGCCACGGCGTCGGTCCTTTGAATCGGATCGAAGTCGTAGAGGCTGCCCATCCCATTCCCGACGCCGCGGGGCAGAACGCTGCCCGCAGGATCCTCGATCTCGTCAAAGGCCTGGGTCCGGAGGATCTCGCGCTCTGCCTGATATCGGGCGGGGGCTCGGCTTTGCTTTCGTTGCCGGCGTCGGGGATCACGCTGGACGAGAAGCAGGCCCTGAACAAGGCGCTGCTCAGGAGCGGCGCCAACATCAACGAGATCAACTGCGTCCGCAAACATCTGTCCGCGATCAAGGGCGGCCGGCTGGCAGTCGCCGCGGCGCCGGCCAGGATCGCGTCTTTGATCATTTCGGATGTGCCGGGCGACGATCCATCGGTGATCGCCTCCGGTCCGACGACGGCCGATGCGACGACGCTCGCGGACGCCAGGGCCGTGTTGCGGCGCTATGGCATCGTCGCCCCTCCCTCGGTCCAGGCGCTCCTCGAGGACGGTGAGTCCGAGACGCCCAAGCCCGGCGATCCGGCCTTTGCTCGCAGCGAAACGCGCATCATCGCCGCTCCGCAAGCTTCGCTCATGGCGGCGGCTGAGCTCGCGGGCCGGGCCGGCTATCGCCCGCTCATCCTCGGCGACGCGCTCGAGGGCGAGGCGAAGGAAGTCGGGAAACTGATGGCTGGAATCGCGCGTCAGGTCGCCGTCCACGGCCAGCCGTTTCCAGCTCCCTGCGTCCTCATCTCCGGCGGAGAAACGACAGTGACGGTCGCCGGCGGCGGCAGGGGAGGGCGGAACGTCGAATTCCTGCTGTCGCTGGCGGTCGAACTCGACGGCCGCCCTCGCATCTTCGCCATCGCCGGCGACACCGACGGCACGGACGGTGCCGAGGAGGTCGCAGGCGCGATCGTGACCCCCGATAGCCTCGCGCGCGCAAGTCAATTCGGCCTCAAGGCCAGAGCCTTACTCGCCGAAAATGACGCGCACAATTTCTTCCGCGCGATCGGCGATCAGGTCATCACCGGGCCGACGCTGACCAATGTCAACGACTTCCGCGCCGTGCTCATCAACCCCGAATGAGCACTTGCTTAGCCGCCGCGCGACAGTATCTGTTCTTATGATGATCTCAGCCTTTGGAGGTGCGCCATGATCGCCATGCCAGAACCCGATCGCGCCGTCCTTGGCCGCCGCGCCGAGATCGTCCAAGCGCTCCGGCGCCTCGTGCCTGGCGAGGGCGTCATCGACAAGCAGAACGAATTGCGCGCCTTCGAAAGTGACGGGCTTACCGCCTATCGCCAGTCGCCGATGGTCGCCGTGCTTCCGGAAACGACGGCGCAGGTCGTCGATGTCCTGCGTTATTGCGCTGCCAACAAAGTCAAGGTCGTCCCGCGCGGCGCCGGAACGTCGCTCTCGGGCGGCGCATTGCCGCTTGCCGACGGCGTCCTTCTTGGCATGGGCAAGTTCAACAAGATTCTCGACATCGATGTGGCCAACCGCTGCGTGGTCGCTCAGCCGGGCGTGACCAATCTCGGCATCACCCACGCGGTGCAGGGTCTGGGCCTCTACTATGCGCCCGACCCGTCGAGCCAGATCGCCTGCACGATCGGCGGCAATGTCGCCGAGAATTCGGGCGGCGTTCACTGCCTCAAATACGGCCTCACGACCAACAACGTCATCGGCATCGAAATGGTGACGATCGACGGCGAGATCGTGCGCCTCGGCGGCAAGCATTTCGATTCCGAGGGCTATGACCTCCTCGGCGTCATGGTCGGCTCCGAGGGCATGCTGGGCGTCGTCACTGAAGTCACGGTCCGCATCCTGCCGAAGCCTCCGGGAGCGCGCGCGCTTCTTATCGGTTTCTCCACGGTCGAGGGCGCAGGCGACTGCGTCGCCGATGTGATCGGCGGAGGGATCATTCCCGGCGGAATGGAGATCATGGATCGGCCAGCGGTCGCCGCGGCCGAAGTCTTCGTCCACGCCGGCTACCCGCTCGATTGCGAAGCCTTGCTGATCGTCGAACTCGATGGCTGCGAGGCCGAGGTCGATCATCTGACGGCTGCAGTCGAGACGATCGCCGAGCGTCATGGAGCGACGAGCTGTCGAACGAGCCAATCCGAGGCGGAGCGCCTATTGTTCTGGGCTGGACGAAAGGCGGCTTTCCCGGCGGTCGGCCGCATCTCGCCCGACTATTACTGCATGGACGGAACGATCCCGCGCAGAGAGATCGGCCGCGTTCTTCAGCAGATGAAGCAGATGGAGGCGCGCTTCGGCTTGCGCGTGGCCAATGTCTTCCACGCCGGCGACGGCAACCTTCATCCGCTGATCCTTTACGACGCCAACAAGCCTGGTGAACTCGACCGGGCGGAGGCGTTTGGCTCGGAGATCCTCAGGCTTTGTGTTCACGTTGGCGGCGTTCTAACGGGCGAGCATGGGGTCGGCGTCGAGAAGCGCGATCTCATGGACACGATGTTCAACGAGATCGACCTCAATCAGCAGCAGCGGCTGAAATGCGCCTTCGATTCGGACAGCCTGCTCAATCCAGGAAAGGTATTTCCGCAGCTCTGCCGTTGCGCTGAACTCGGCCGCATGCATGTGCATGCGGGCAAGGTCGCGTTTCCCGACCTGCCGCGCTTCTGAGGCGAGCGACAGTGTCGGTGCTTGAACCGTCTGACGCCAAGCAGATCGCGGAGATGATTTCCTGGATCGTCGCCGAGGGCGATACGCTCGAGATCGTCGCAGGCGGGACGAAACGCGCACTCGGCCGGCCGATGAAAACCGATCATCTCCTCGACGTTTCGCGACTGAGTGGAATCGTCGAATACGAGGCCGCCGAACTTGTCTTGACCGCGCAGCCGGGCGAGCCGCTCGCCTCGATCAACGCTGAGCTTGCGAAGAAACGCCAGATGCTGGCTTTCGAGCCGCCCGACTGGCGCGCCCTTCTCGGCGCTGAGGGCGAGCCAACGCTGGGCGGCGTGATCGCTTGCAATCTCGCCGGGCCGCGGCGTGTGCGCGCAGGATCGGCGCGGGACTACATCCTCGGCTTTTCCGCCGTGAACGGTTTCGGCGAAATCTGGAAGGCCGGCGGCAAGGTCGTCAAGAACGTCACCGGCTATGACATGTGCAAGCTGCAGGCAGGCGCTTATGGCACGCTGTCGGCGCTGACCGAGCTTACCGTCAAAGTGATGCCGAAACCTGAGACTGCGTGCACCATCGTCCTGCATGGTCTCGCCGATGATCTCGCGATCCCAACGTTGGCGAATGCGCTGAACTCGCCCTTCGAGGTTTCCGGCGCCGCGCATTTGCCAGCCTCCGCAGCGCGCCGTTCGAAGGTGAGCGTTGTGGCGGCGGGCCTTGGCGCCGCGACGGCTATGCGCTTGGAAGGCCCGCGGCCGTCAGTCGTCTACCGGACCACAGCCCTCGAATCGTTGGTCGGGCGAGGCGCGCGTCTCAACGAGGCAGAGACGGAGGCCTTCTGGTCCGAGGTCGGCGCCGTTCAGCCGTTTCTCGCACAAGGATCGCGCATCGTTTGGCGGCTCTGTCCGACGCCAAGCCAAGCGCCGTCCGTCGCCTATTCGATTCTATCCGGGCTGCAATCGGCGGAATTTTACTTCGATTGGGGCGGAGGCCTGATTTGGTTGAGCCTTGATTCCGAAGAAGCGGGGCCAGACGCCGGCGCCGGCATCGTTCGTCCGGTGGTTAAAACGGCGGGTGGACACGCCACCCTGGTCGTGGCGCCGGAAGCCGTTCGCGCGTCGGTGCCGGTATTCGAGCCCTTGAGCGCGGGCCTCGCTCAGCTGACCGCACGCGTGAAAAGCGGATTTGACCCTCGCGGCGTCCTCAATCCGGGACGCATGCAGGAAGGTCCCTGATGCAGACGAATTTCACCGCCGCTCAACTTGCCGACCCAGACACCAGCGCATCCGAAAAGATCTTGCGCGCCTGCGTGCATTGCGGGTTCTGCACCGCGACCTGTCCGACTTACGTCTTGCTCGGCGACGAACTCGACAGCCCGAGGGGGCGCATCTACCTGATCAAGGACATGCTGGAGAACGACCGCCCGGCCACGCCCGAGGTGGTCAAGCATATCGACCGCTGCCTCTCGTGCCTCTCCTGCATGACGACCTGCCCATCGGGCGTCAATTACATGCATCTCGTCGATCACGGCCGACGCCATATCGAGAAGACGTACAAGCGACCGTGGTTCGACAGGCTCTTGCGGCGCGCCTTCGGGATCGTGCTGCCGAACCCGAACCTGTTTCGCGCGTCTATGTGGGCGGCGCGCATTGGCGCGCCATTCGCGGGGCTTATGCCGGCGCAGCTGAAAGCCGCGCTCGCGCTTGTTCCCTCGAGGCTGCCGAGCGCTTCGCCTGCCGACAAGCCGCAGGTGTTCAAGAGCGAGGGCCGGCGGACCCGTCGCGTCGCGCTTCTCAACGGTTGCGCCCAACAGGTTCTCGCGCCGCAGATCAACGAAGCGACGATCAGGCTCTTGACCCGCCATGGCTGCGAAGTTGTCGTCGCCGCGGGCGCGGGATGCTGCGGCGCGCTCACCCATCACCTGGGACAGGACGCGCAGCAGTATGCACGCGCCAACATCCTGGCCTGGACGAAAGAGATCGCGGGCGGCGGACTGGATGCGATCGTCATCAACGCATCGGGATGCGGCACGACGGTCAAGGACTATGGCTTCATGTTCCGCAACGATCCGGAACTTGCGGAGCCCGCTCGGATCGTCTCCTCGCTGACGCGAGACGTTACCGAGCTCATGAGCGAGATCGGGCTGCAAGCGCATGTCAATCCGACCGGGCAGCGCGTTGCCTACCATAGCGCGTGCTCGCTGCAGCACGGGCAGCAAATCCACGAGCAGCCGAAGCGTCTATTGAAGGAAGCGGGATTCGTCGTGCTTGACCCGCCGGAAGGACACCTTTGCTGCGGTTCGGCCGGCACCTACAACCTGCTGCAGCCGGTGATCGCCCGTAGGCTGCGTGATCGTAAGGTCGCGAATATCGGCGCGACCTCGCCCGATCTTATCGCCGCCGGCAATATCGGCTGCCTCACTCAGATCGCGAGCGGAACGAAGGTGCCGGTCGTCCACACGGTCGAGCTGCTCGATTGGGCGACGGGCGGTCCGTGGCCCAAGGCGAGCGTCGGGTAGTTCGTCTGGGCGCCACCTATGCGCTCGTCAGTTGCGGCTGACGATGCGCTTCGTGTACGGTTCGCAAATTCGCCTGCCGCGCCCGCTCCGCCTCCTCGTCGAATAGGAAGGTGAGGAACACATAGCGGCGTCCGCGGGTCACGCGCGACACTTCATGGAGAATCGAAGCGGAGAAGACGACTGCGGTTCCGGGCGCGGCCTTGAAGGTTTGTGGGCTGTATTCGGGAAACGAAATCTCGCCGCCCTCGAAATCTGCGTTGAGATTGATCGAGACGGCGAATCGACGATGCGCGATCGCGATCCCGGTGTCGTCGCGATGGGGACCGAAATGCCCGCCGGTCTCGGAATCGTAGCACGCGACGAGGTCGCGCTCGATCCGGGTTGGCCGCATCTGAAACGCCTTCCTGATCTCCGGGCAGATCCTTCGTCCGATGCGCGCGCGAAGATTGGCTATGAGGCGCTGGTCGGTCAGATGGAAATCGCGTCGACGTTTCCAGCCGTTGTCGAAATTCTCGACTGACCGCCCGCCCACGTCCTGCATGAACCCGCTGTCCTTGCCGCCGGCGTGCTCGAAGCAGGCGACGAGATGGGCGCAGAGTTCAGGTTCGAAAACATGCGCCAGAGTGAGAATTGGCGCGGGTGGGTAGGGCGCGGAAGCTGCGTTCGGCTGCGGCGATCGACTTAAACCGCCGAGCACCCGATCGGCCTGATCCAAAGGGGCGACATCGATGACGCGGAGCATCGGGTCGAGGATGACGCAGGATCGGTCGGCGCCGAAAGCGCGCGCCATCTCGCCGCCCTCCCACAGGAACACGATTGAGGGAAATCGAGCCTCGAGCGCGATCTCCGGGCTTGCGCCGGATTCGGCGACGACGGCGAAGAATGCGGCCTTGGCTTCGTCGACCAGGCGCCTTTTGGCCGAGAGCGCCGAAAGCGCAGCCTGCGCCGCGGGGTCTGCGGCTGATCCGAGGAAGGCGAGCACGATAACGCGACCGGGAAATGGGTCGAAGGCCAACTGATGGCGGCCTGAATTGAGTAGAAAGGCGCTGTCGCCTGGCTGGGCGCTGGGCTTCAGCGCAAAGTCGCGTTGTTCGGACATCGATTTCCCGTCGATAGGGCCGCGCTCGTCACCAGCTGGCGCATGCGGACGTTAGCCGGAAAAACTTAATTCCTGTGGGCAATCGGGCCTCACGCGGCCGCTTTTCCGCCTCCCGATTCGCTGAGGTTAACGCATCGTTAAGCCCTTGGACTTAATGGTGCTTTAACTTTGCGTCGGTGCGCAATTTTGGAGAATCGGCGGGCGATGAAGCCACTCGCGGTCATGGACACAGACCGGCGGACCGAGCGGGCGGCGCTCCTCGGGGCGAATCACGGCCGTTCGGGTTCGCCAGGCGGGCGTTCGCTTCGAACTATCGCGCTCGGGCTTCCCAAACGTTCGCAGGAAATGACGCAAAAGACTCAAGGAACGATTCGTACGCCATCCCGTCGCGGATTCTTAAACCGAATATTTACTATAACGCCCACAACTTCGCCCCGGGGCCTACTCGCCCCGGGTTGTCGCGGCAGGAACCCCGACGACTTTTATCCGCAGGACGGCGGGCGATGAAGGCGAAGTCGTCGATCTCTCAGTCAACACCCGGCCGGGCCTGGCGGTTACGTCGCCCCTGTCGGAGCGGACAGCCCATGCCGGCCTTTTCGTTGAATAGGCCCGGCTCCCGGATGCTGGAGGGCGGGTCGTGCGAAGGTTGAGCGAAATGCTCGGGTGGGGACAGGCGCGGTCGTCGCTGGCCGGAGCTGCGCCTGAAGCGCCCGCACCCAAGGTGCTGCTGCGCGCGGAACGGGCGGCGAGGACCTCGCTGCGTGGGCGAGTGCGGCTGGACCGTCCCACGCCCCACAGGCTCGATATCGCGCTGACGCTCTTCGTTCTTCTCGGCGCGGCGCTGCTGGGCGCTGAGCGAGGCGGCCAACTCGACGGAGTTATGGAGCAAGCGAGCCACGCCGGCGATTGGGTCGCCCGGTCGCTCGGCCTCGGCGTCGCAGTGGTCACGGTCTCCGGCGCGACCCACATGAGCGAGGCCAGGATCCTCGCCATCGCGGGCATCGATGCAAGCCGGTCTCTGCCGTTGTTCGACGTGGCCCAGGCGAAGGCGAAGCTCGAGGCCGATCCGCTCGTCAAGCAGGCGAGCGTGCGCAAACTTTATCCCAACCAGGTCGTCATCGAGATCGTCGAGCGCACGCCCTACGCCGTCTGGCAAAGGGACGGAGACGTGAGCGCAATCGCCGCCGACGGGGCGCCAATCGACGAGGTGACCGACAGCCGCTACGGCGACCTCCCCTTCGTGGTCGGCGAAGGCGCGAACGGGCGCGTGCGGGAATTTGTCGGACTCCTGGACGCGATGGACGAATTGAAGCCGCGTGTCGAGGCGGGCGTTCTCGTCGGCCAGCGGCGCTGGAATCTGCGGCTGAAGTCCGGCCTCGACGTCAAGCTGCCCGAAGACAATCCGCAAGCCGCGATCGCCGAGCTTCTCACGCTTCAACAC
>Ga0210407_10002391_pt1 | contig 16178 bp, 14 predicted proteins | sample IncBWC27MmetaG_FD_150860 | JGI IMG/M metagenome (GOLD analysis project Ga0210407, IMG submission 150860) | Forest soil microbial communities from Barre Woods Harvard Forest LTER site, Petersham, Massachusetts, United States - Inc-BW-C-27-M | ecosystem: Environmental > Terrestrial > Soil >...
TAGACACCCGCGTGTAACCACAACGCGAATCGAATCGACTGAATCCTGCTGAATCGGTGGTGCACTCGCAGAATGCGATACCAATCACTGATCGATTTTGGTTTCATGGATTGGCTCCTTCGGAAGGGATTCCGTTTCAAGGCCGGCTCTAGGGCCCGCGAGCTAAGAGGTCGCCGCAACTTCGTGATCCCTAGCTTGTCGTCCGGCCGCATCTCGCACTCTGCCGGATTGAAAGAGGCAGCGCATCACGCGATGGACTGTTTTTTCTCTACCTCTCTCGGACCATTGGCCGATACCACCATGGTGTAGGGACAAAGCGAGGAGTTATCTAGCAAAGGCGGGTGGCCGAGCGCGGGTGTGGTGCCCCGCCCTCGGGTTGAGAGGGTGGGTCTTGGGTTTCTCCTTCCGCTTCTTCATTCCGGGACGACATCGATTCCCACAAGCCCCGGCTCTCCCATTACGTAGAATGACCAACTGCTCCACGGCCGGGTGGCGGGTGGCCCGGGCCACCAGTCCGAGTAAATATGCTGCGATCCGTGTAACCGAATAAGCACAGTCCCATTGCCAAAAAGCGGGCACCCCAGCGAATCTGGAAACAGGAGAGGGTGAGGACTATGACGGGGCGAAGATGGAAAGAATTTACGACAGTTTACAGCGCATCACACAATTGTGGAAAAAGCTGGAACTAACAAAGCCGAATACCAACGAGTACGCTGCAATCATGAACCAGATTCGCGTCCTTTCGAAGGAGTACACGGCGCTCATTGACGCACCCAAAAATTCCCAAAAAGCGAAATGAGTCCCTGCGGAATTAGAAAGTTTGTGCAAGAACGATCACGAAATTGACGACCCTTTTGTAGCTTTAGAGGAGGGCCTGCGACATTGTCAACGGGTCAGGTCAAGGAGTGTCGCAGGCCAGTAGAAATAACTGTAGTTAAGACAAAATATATCCTTCTGCGGCAATCGTGTCTGTCTAAAACCGCACAACCCACCTGCGATAGAATCGCCCGCTCACGGCAAGAGGATTCCGATGGCGGACCAAAACATTCAAGAACTGCAAAACGAAATTCTGCGCCCGAAGATACACGACAACAGCATCTCGGTCGGTAAGAATTACAGAACCCAACGAAATACCAGTGCGAAGTTTCGTACTGGAACTGCGCTCCAGAAAAACCATAACTACAGCAAGTTTCTCCACGCTTGCGACTTAGCTGGTTTGGTGTGCGACATGCTCCTAATGAGCTGCAGGAGGAGCACATGGAAGGTGAACTTCTCTACAAAACGGCGTTTTGCACCGAATATGAAAGACTCTTATGTGTTTGCGTGCAGTCGCTGGATACTTGGAAAAACCGCCGCGAAGAGATCGCCAACTCCGTCTTGAGGGAGTGGGAAGCGGGCGATGAACTAATGCGCTTGCAAGCGGATTATGCCAAGGCATACTCGCGCCTGGAAAAACACATAGACAACTGCGAACTCTGCCACTTCGTCTCGAAAATCAGTGGGCGCAATAACGCGAGCCTCTCGACCGCTGTCATGGATAAGAAACATTCCGCCTGAATGGTTACCGAGCTTCTGACCTGCCAGCAGGGAACTCAGGGACTCATTTCTCGATTCGAATCACGCCTACCGCAACCGACCGCCGCTCCCGCTCCGGTAGTTTCAAACGCGCCTCCTCCGCTTGATCTTTCGACTTGAACGGCTTCGATAACGGCGTGAACTGACCTTCGACGTATTTGAATAAGAGCCACTGTTCGATGATCTTCATCAGAAATTTATACCACGGGCGTCGCTTGTCATGCGCTCAGTCCTTTTCGTTCACCTCGATTACTTTTGATTGTCTTGTTGTTGTGGCGGGTGGCCCGGGCCACCCGCCACGGATTACGATTGCAACCTGAGGCGTGAATTTCAGTTACGCGGGTGCCCGACCCTTTCGGTTTTGGAAATCTGCGCCATCCCGCGCTTTTTTGCGGGATGAACGGTCGGCCTTCTTCTCTTTCTTACTCGTTGGCTCAATTCTCACCAGAGCTGAAAGTCCCACCCTTTCTCGAAAAGAAAGGGTGGGGCACCTTCGTTTCAGTTACGTTTCGATTACCTCAACAACGCATGCCCTCTCGTTGTGCGAAAATGCCAGGACTCAATTCCCTAGAATCGAGTTGGCCACCCGCCCGGGCAAAGCCACACGGGCAGTTCTAGAGGCCGATGGACAGCCTAAATGGATCAACTAGCAGCGATCCGTAAGCAGGAAGCGCGGAGGGGATACGCCAAGTTCCGGGTTCCACGGCGACCCCTGACGCCCGCCGGATTGGAAAGAAAAGGGAAATGGGAAAATCGAAAATAGCGAGCGGGAAACGCGGAGGGGCAACCGGCCACAGTTCCATGAAATTGGTAAACGAACAATGGCGGGTGGGAAGCATGAACGACTTTTAAATGTTGTGAAAGAAGTCGGAGAAATGATGTCTCAAAATTGTCAAAACAAATACCACTTCCACTCATCCAGAGTTCACAATCGCGCAATCAAGACGTAACTCCAGAGGAACATTGTCTTCGGGCACCCATCATATTTACCGCACAATTCAGAGAGAAGAGAGAGGGAGCATGCACCTGAAGGGTTTCTTTGAGCAATTACGGCACGGCATCAAAACGGTCGCTGTAGGAGTCACGATCGTTCAATTCAGCCTGGGTGGGCCGCTGGCCGGCTCGCTCGAGGCGCACGAGAAAGCAAACACCAGAAGTCCCATCAAGCACGTCATCGTCCTGATTGGTGAGAATCGCACGTTCGATCACCTGTTCGCGACGTATGTGCCAAAGAGCCACGATTCCGTGTCCAACCTGTTATCCAAAGGCATCATCAAGGCCGATGGGACACCCGGCCCGCACTTCTCCAAAGCCGCACAGTTCCAGGCGATACCGCCCTTCAAGACAAAGTTTTTCATCAGCCTGGATCCGGATGAGAAGGCTCCGTACGATACGCTGCCGGAGCCGACACTGAACTTTTCGCCCAGCCCCGCCACTGGAGAACCGCCTCCGTTTCCGACGGGCACGCCGACCACATTCCTTGCGGCAATCGAGCCTTCGCTCGAGACAGGTGACCTTAACCTGCTGACGACGGGAGCTTCCGGAGCCGCACAAACTGCCGAGATCCCCGACTTCGATACGCGCATCAACAATTTCGATCATTTGCCGAACGGGCCGTTCCCGCTGGAGGGAGCCAATCTGCCCTACGATTCCTATACCGGCGACACGACGCACCGGCTCTTCGAGATGTGGCAACAATCGGATTGCAATCTCCGCAATGCCACGCGGCAGAATCCCTCGGGTTGCCTGAACGACCTGTATCCGTACGTCATCACCACGTACACGAGCGAAATCGATCCCAACAGCTTTCCTGTTGCCAACCAGGTCGACGACAATGGCGGCGGCAATTCGATGGCGTTCTACAACATGCAAAAGGGAGATGTGCCGTTCCTGAAGAGCCTCGCCGACCAATATTCGATGAGCGACAACTTTCATCAATCGTTCATGGGCGGCACTGGAGCCAACCACGTCATGTTGGGCAGTGGCGACGCCATCTTCTGGAGCGATGGCCACGGAAACCCGACGATGCCGCCATCCCACATCGCCAATCCTGATCCGCTGCCGGGCTCAGACAACCAGTATACGGTGGACATCAATTTCGACGGCAACTTCACGGCGTGCGGCGATCTCTCCCAGCCGGGCATCAAGCCGATCCGGGACTACCTGAAATCGCTGCCCTACGATGCTGATTCCAAGTGCGAGCCGGGACGCTTCTATATGGTCAACAATGATTCGCCGGGCTTCCTGCCCGACGGCACTGTGGACACCAGAGGAATCACCAAGGGCGGCTCGATTCCACCGAGCAACGTCCGCACCATCGGTGAAGCCCTGAACGAAAAAGGCATATCCTGGGCTTACTACGGCGGAGCCTATAACGCGGCTGTTGCTCTGCAGCACAATCCGAACAGCACGGATCCCGCGGTGCGGGTTGGCGCGGCTTACTGCAACATTTGCAACTTTGAGTCCTACACCAATGCCATCATGGGCGACGCAACGCAGCGTGCCGCTCATATCAAAGATGCGACGGACTTCTTCGCCGCTGTTGATGATGGCTCGTTGCCTGCCGTCTCCTTCGTGAAGCCCGACGGTCTCTTGGATGGCCACCCGGCATCCTCGAAGTTCGACCTTTTCGAGGCCATGGCCAAGAAGATCGTGGATCATCTCACTGCGAATCCGGAGCTCTTTGCCTCCACCGTTCTGTTCGTCACCATGGACGAGGGCGGCGGCTACTACGACTCCGGCTACATCCAGCCGCTGGACTTCTTCGGCGATGGCCCGCGCATTCCCATGATCGCTGTTTCGCCATTCACCCGCGGTGGGCATATCAGCCACTCGTACTCAGACCACGTCTCCATCCTCAAGTTCATCGAGAGGAATTGGGACTTGAAGCCGCTAACTCATCGCAGCCGCGATAACTTCCCGAACCCGGTCGTTGACGACGAGAACCCGTACGTGCCGCTCAATAGTCCGGCGCTCGGTGATCTGTTCGACCTCTTCCACTTCGATAGCGAAGGAGACAGCGGTAGGTAGTAACACGCAGCGATAAATCCGTGCCGTCACATTGGCACGGGAGTTGGTAAATCCGGGGGTGGCCTATCCTTCGCGAAGTTGGCGAAGGGTGGGTCCCCTCTTCAATGCCCTAACCTCATGTGCTCCGTGCACTCAGCAATTTGATCGTCAAGCCCTTTAATCTCTTGTCCCAGCCGGATATTGTCCGGCGTAACTTCAAACTGCTCGGAAAGCCCGTGCCGTTTGGCGGTCAGCCCCGTGCGTTTATCCTTCCACTCCAGATCGGTCAGTAATACCGGCAATATCGGCTCTAGTGCCTTCGGAGCTCCGGAGATGTCGATATCTCGTCCGCGGGCAGCGTCGGCCTGAATTTTAAGGTCGTCCAGGTATTTTCTTATTTTGCTGATCGGCATAGTTACAGAATAGTTTATATTAACCCAAATAGCAACTCTCGAAGAGAGCGTCGATCGTCCACGAGCACCTGCCGCACCGGAGACGTTCTCAGTGGCTTGATCAACACACGACTTATCGGGAGTTACTCACAATGCGGACTTAAGAATGGAGGAATGCCCTTCGTCCATTTCCTCCGCGATATCCATCAACCTGCGAAAAGAGGCTTTCAAGGCGTTAACGTAGACTACTCCGGCCTTGTCTGTCAGGATTTCAGACGGTTCTTTCATGAAATATCTTCTGAGTTCGCTAAGCGGGTGTTCGATTTCTCGATAGAGATATTTAATCGAGTCGCAGGAGCCTACGGTGACTCCACCATCTTTCAGGAGATTCTCAAACTGGTTCAGCGAGATTTGCAGTTGATTGACCGCCTGCTTGGCAAGCACAAGGTTCGAGTCGCCGCGAACCTCCCCAAGTATTTTCTCGAAAGAATAGGAAACCTCGTCGAACGCTTTCTTGAGTTTTGCTTCAAGGAATTGCTCTTGAGGGGCATCTACTTGCGTCTTTTGGTCCATACGCGACCCTACCAAAAAGATTTCTGCAAGTCTGTGTGATAGTGAACACTCTTGATTAAGCTCGAGTGAAGCCGGGCCGCCCGCCCAGTTTATTTGGATGCGGCGCGAATTCGGTTCCCGCTCAGCGTCACAGAACCCGTCAACGCAATAACTCGACCGCTGACACTGGCGCCGGTTGTCACAGTGTCGCTGATCATCGCGACAATGCTTCCTTCAAAAGCGGTGTTCGTTCCAAGAGTGGCGGAGCTGGTCACCTGCCAGAACACGTTTCCTGCCGTCGCTCCCTTGGCCAGGACAACAGAGGACTTGCTCGCTGTCGTTAGCGTGCTCCCTATCTTGAAAACGTACACACCGCTGCCGCTGAGCGTGAGCGTTCCAGTCAACTGCGCCGAAGAATCAAAACAATAGACGCCAGGCGACAGTGTGACCGCGCCAGGACTCGTGCCTAGCGTCTTCCCGGTCAAGTTGGTCCCGCAGGGCTCGGCTACGAGATCTTGATATGCCTTGTGCGCACCGGCCTGAGCCGCGGTAGCGGTGGCGTCGCCGGCGTGGCTTGTTCCTCCGGTCACGCTCCCCGGAGGAAATCCGGGACCGCTGTGCCTGGGCTCACACCCAAATCTCCGGTGACAACCGTCGCGCCCGTATTCGTCACCGTTGAGCCGCCCAGGACTGCGAAGCTCTGCGCGGAACCGAGCGGCGGCGCCGACTGCGCCCAGCCCAGCCTGCCCACGCTCAACAAGCAAATAACCAACATGAGTTTTTTCATTTCAAACCTCCTCGGCTGGATATTTCTGCATCGTCATCGTCAGAGTCGAACTTCCAGGCCCAAAACCGGAATGTATGCTAACCGTTGCTGCAAACGCACATCTGTACCCTCTTGGACATCCTCGAAACTTCCAGCTTCCACCTCCGCCGGGTGGCCTACCCTTTGTGGTTTTGGCTCCTCTACGCCATCCCGCCGATTTTGCGGGATGAACGGGTGGGTCCGCTCCTCCTCTTTTCGTGCTCTTTTCGGGGTGGGTGCCCCAGGTGCCGGCTTGCCCCGAGCGTAGTCAGAGAGGGGTTGCACCTGGGTCTTGGGTCTCGCGGAAGCTGTCTCAAACGGCGGCAGCGCGGCGGCTGAAGGTGAACCAACCAAAGGCGTCCGCGTTATCGAATTACCAGTTGGAGGGCTTTTCCGTCGAACGCCTGATGAATTTTCTGACCGCCCTGGATCGCGACGGCGTGGGACCTTTTGTTCCACTCAGGGTAAATCTTTCGAGCCGCGGGGAATCGAAAAGGTCCGGGCCCGGAGATCATCAACGGCTACGTCGCAGAAGTGATAACTTTGTGTGAATATAAGAGCTACGGTACTAAGAGACAAGAAGAAGACAGTTCTAGGACGCTGGCCGGATTGACTTAGTATCCTAGAATTGGGATAATTCCATGACAAGACCGAGAAGGGTTCCCGGAGAGAAAGCGCTGTATTGGACAGGTTCCAGCAAGGAGGATTTGCTGGCTTTCCCGGAACCGGTGATCGATGAAATTGGAACCGCGCTCAGCGTTGCTCAGTTTGGCGGAAAGCACCCCAGCGCGAAACCGTGGCGAGGCGAGGGGCCGGGCGTCTTTGAAGTGGTCGAAGACCATCGAGGCGACACCTATAGGGCAGTCTACACGGTGCAATTTGAAAGTGCGGTTTACGTGCTGCACGCGTTCCAGAAGAAATCGCCGAGCGGGATAAAGACGGCACGGAAGGATGTCGACCGGATTCACAGGCGGCTCCACGAGGCCAGGACGGACTATGAGGCGCGATATGGCAAAGAGAAAAACTAAAGCGGGCGTGGTTGCGAGTTCCGGGAATGCTTTCGCCGATCTGGGCGTGCGCAACGCGGAAGAAAAACAGACCAAGGTGCGGCTGGCCGTGGCGATCAATCAGATCCTGCAAGGGCGGAGGCTGTCGCAAACGGCGGCAGCGCGGCGGTTGAAGGTGAATCAACCGAAGGTGTCCGCGCTATCGAATTACCAGTTGGAGGGCTTTTCCGTCGAACGCCTGATGAATTTTCTGACCGCGCTGGACCGCGACGTGGATATCGTGATTCGCCGCAGGCCGGGAACGCGGAGGGCCGGGCGTATCGTGGTGACGGCTGCCTAGGAACGATGAGAAACCGGTAAGCAGTAAGAGGCGAACAGTTAGCGGCGACCAGCAACCGGGAAGCGCGAGGGGAACTTTCCGTCTGTCCCCCGAATTCCGGCGTGGAGTCGAATGACCCTCTCCGTTCAAATCCAGATGTATTGTGACTTCGCAAAATCCTCCCCGAGACAATGAATAACGGTTAGCCTCGAAAGCAGTTCGACGTTTTTCAGAGGCGCCCCTCTGCCCTTGTTCGCATATTCCGATGCCGCCATGTAGTCCATCTCAAGATGTGTCTTAGTTAGAATGATGAGCTTTTGTTTGTCCTTGACTAGTTCTTTAAAGAAATCCTTGTCTGCATCTGAGAAATCTTGTGCCAAGGTACAGAATGCAAGATAAGCACCGGTCCGTTTCCCCAACTCTCGCGTATCGTCTTTCTCTTTTTGCTTTAGGTCTGGCAAAGTAGCCACCGTACCTTTTGCCGAGGCATCTGCAAAACACTCGGCGGTCTTGCACTCTCCAAAAATGACATCTACGTCGTTTTCGAGAAATCCAGACGCAAGGACGGCAAAATCTCGCTCCGAGTCGTTAGTACCGTCGTTATATTCAAAGGATGGAGCAATCTTGAAATCCTCATGCAGGAAATAGCGCAAACAGACGAGTGCCGTTGCAGCCGCAAGACAACCAGCCATTTTTCCTGGCAGGGTGAACAAGCCATCGGATACATACTGCCAAGGATTCTCACCTAGCATTCCCACTGACTGTGTGTGGAAGCACCGCTTACACTTATATTCGTCCCCAAACTCGTCCAGCCCGTACCAGCTATGTCTTTGGCAACGTTCACACTGAAGTTCGAGACCTTGGCGGAGCACTCTCTTTTGAATTAAACCCGCCAATAAGTGATGGGCAGCCTTAATCTGTGCCTTTCTACTCATGGGTGTGTTTCTCAGAATGGCCCTTCTTACGGTCTCTACATGCATCGGTGCGGCATTCGATAGGCTCTCAATGACCTCCCGAACACCGGGGTTTTGGAAAGGCCTACATCCAAACAATCCCCCCATTTGTTCCAGAATTCTTTCAAGGGCCAAGCCCGGAGAACTAGTTCGCTGATAGTTAATGCCATTGCCTTTGAGGAAGGCTTTAAGTACATCCTTTACTTCCGGTTCGTGAAGGCTAAGGCTGTCTCGTTCACCGCGTCTAATAGCCGCTATACCTTGTTCGCTTAGGCGCGTGGCACAGATAATAGTCCCCTCTTTTCGAATCAGTCCTCGGCCGGGTGGCGCACCCTTGAAGCACTAAGATGAATTTGGGTGCCGCACCCTTGCGGTTTTCGAGGGTGCGCGCCGTTTGCGCCCGCCTCAGGAGGGCGGTTTTTGACCTTTCCTTTCCCATACCTTTGGCCGTTTCCCGTTACCCTTTCGCCAAAAAATCGTCCCAGTACCACAGAATACTGTTGTCTAGTTGTGAATAACGCGAGAGAATAGGCCATGTTCGCGCGGGGAACTCTCTCTTTTACCCTGCGCCGCTCTCCGCATCCTGCGCAATTTCCGTTAACTCCAGCTATTCCCGCACATACGGGACCCCCGGGGGGAGGGGGATATACCGGTTTTCTTGTCAGACCAATTCGCCGCGCTCCTTCTACAGAAACTCCATGCTCTGCCGCCCATCTTTTCAGACACTTGCTCACTCTTTTGTTTTCCGTATCACACGTACCCCTTATTCCTCCAATACCTTTCGCACTCTTTGCCCAAAAACCCGGGGGTACCCCTCTGGCCCAACCAATCGTACTCGCTCGCACTCTCTCCGCTCTCCCACTCTTCACTGGTCGCTGGGCACCGGTCGCTGGCCACTCTCCCTCGGACACACGAACGTCACCGTCGCCGGAGGCCGCAGAGTGCTCCAGCGATGCTTCAGTTTGCGCGGGGCGACGGCCAGCATTGCGGCGAGCAACTGCTGGGCTTGGTCGAAGGGGAGGGGGAGGCGGAAGAGATCGGCGCGGCGGGCGTGGGCGTATTTTTCGTAGCGGGCGGTTCCAGAGGCGAAGGCTGTTAGGACATCCCAGGGAGAGTGCTTCGCGAACAATTTTTTTACCGTGGCATCCTGGCGGGAAATTTCCACCACGGTGCGCTGGGCGCCGCCGCCAATGTCGAGGAGCACGGCGGTTGCTTTTTCCGGCTCGAACGGCCGCAACGGATCGTCGTCCGGGAAGGGAATCAGCAGCCGCTCAATCTCTTCCCGCTCTGCCAGCAGCGCGTCCCACCAATAGCGGTAGCCGTTGTAGACGACCGTGCCGCTGCGGAAAATCTGCTGCACGCGCGCCGCGTCTTTTCCCGCTACGCTTACGACCATGTCCACGAGTTCGTGGAGGCGGAAGGTTTGCTTCACCACCGGGCGGACGCTTATGAAGCCGGCGTCTTCTTCGGTGTAGCGGAGGGGGATTTGTTCGGGGAGTGGCATGCGATCCTGGTTTGCGGGTCGGGGCGAAGACGCCCATGTAGTGGCCGGTTTTTAAGCCCGCCACCATTCCCCAATCGTCAGCCGAGCTTCGACAGCTTTTCGCGGACGCGGTCGCTCAGGGCTTTGCCGTCCACGGCTTTTCCGGTCAACGTCTCCTTTGCCGCCTTCACCACGCCGCCCATTTGTTTCATCGAGGTTGCGCCGGTGTCCGCAATCGCCTTGGCAATCGCCGCGTCCATCTCGGCTTCGCTGGCGCCGGCGGGCAGATACGCTTCCAGGAATTTCAGTTCCGCGTTCTCTTTGTCCACCAGGTCCTGCCGGCCGCCTTTTGCGAACTGGTCGATCGATTCCTTGCGCTGCTTCACCAGCGTCTGTAGCAACTGGATGGATTCGGTCTCGTCCAACGGCCGCAACTTTTCCACTTCCTTCAATTGCAGCGCCGCCTTGGCCATGCGTAGCACGCTCAGCCGCATCTCCTCTTTTCCCTTCATCGCGGCGACAATATCTTTTTTCAATTGCTCGGAAAGGCTCATTTTCGCTCCCTTATTCATGCACTATAGCAGAAGCCCATTCTCTCACTTCGCCATCCTAACGGGCCACTAACGGGCCGCGATTTGACACGCTGCAAACGGCACAGTAATTTGGGATGTTTCTACACTATTGTTTCAACACAAAGGGAAGAGACCGCCGTGCGCTCGCCGCGGCTTTTACCCCGAATAGAGGAATCATGAAGGTCATTGTTGCCGACAAAATCAGCGATCGCGGTATTGAACTGCTGAAGCAAACCGGATGGAACATTGTTCTCACCACCAAGGATAATCTGAACGCCGAACTCGCCGATGCCGACGCGCTTATTGTCCGCAGCGCCACCAAAGTCACTTCAGATCTGCTTGATCACGCTCCGCGTCTCCGCGTCGTCGGCCGCGCAGGCGTCGGCGTGGACAATATCGATCTCGACGAAGCCACCAAGCGCGGCATCCTGGTGATGAGCACGCCCGGCGGAAGCTCCGTCAGCGTCGCCGAGCACACTTTCGCGCTGCTTCTCGCGCTCGCTCGACAGTTGCCCAAATTCGATGCCGCGATGCGCGAGGGCCGATGGGAGAAATCCTCTTCCGGCGCCGAAGTGCGCGGCAAAACGCTGGGTTTGATCGGCCTCGGACGCATCGGCAGCGAAGTTGCCACCCGCGCCGACGGCTTTGAAATGCGCGTCCTCGGCTACGATCCTTTCATCAGCGAAGCCGCGGCGCGCGAGTTCTCTGTGGAACTCGTGCCGCTTGAAAAGTTGTACGCCGAAAGCGATTTCATCTCGCTGCACACCGCCGTCAGCCCGCAAACGAAAGATATGATCAACGCCGCCACCATCGCCAAGATGAAAAAAGGCGTGCGCATTGTGAACGCGGCTCGTGGCGAACTGATCCACGAAGCCGATCTCGCCGCCGCAATCAAAAGCGGCCATGTGGCCGGCGCGGCGCTCGATGTCTTCGCTGAAGAGCCGCCCAAGAATTGCCCGCTCATCGGCTTGCCCAACGTCATCACCACGCCGCACGTGGCGGGTTCCACCGCCGAAGCCCAGGAAGAGCTCGGCACACAGGTCGCCGTGCAGGTGCGCGATTATCTTGTTGAAGGCGTCATCCGCAACGCCGTGAATCTTCCCGCGCTTTCTCCGGAGCAATACCGCCGCGTTCGTCCGTATCTCGCGCTCGCCGAGCGACTCGGCTCGCTCGTTTCGCAAGCCGCTGCCACGCGGCCCGCACGCATCCGCATCCGTTACGCGGGGGAAGTCGCCGAAGTCGGCACGCATCTTCTCCGCAGCGCCGTGCTTGCGGGCATGCTCAATGCCATCCTCGATGAAAAGGTGAACGTGGTGAACGCCCCCACGGTCGCCGCCGCGCGCGGCCTCACGGTCGAAGAAGAAACGCGCCGCCGCGAACACGGCTTTCCCCACACGCTCGAAGTTTCCGCGCTGCCCGATAAATCCGGCTCACCCGGCTTTACCGCCGAAGGCACGGTCCTCCACGATGGTTCGCCTCGCGTCATTCAAATCGACGGCATTCCGCTGGAAGCGCAACTCAATGGCACGGTCCTCTTCTTGCGCAACCAGGATCAGCCCGGCGTGATCGGCCACGTCGGCAGCACCCTCGGAAAGCACGGCGTCAATATTGCCACTTTTGCCCTGGGCCGCCGCGACTCCACGCCGGGAGCCGAAGCCGTCTCCCTGATCCGCGTGGACGGCGAAGTATCCGCATCGATTCTGGGACCCGTTCGCCAGCACCCGGCGATCACTGAGGCCCGCCTCATCCATCTCGGCAAGGCTTAGCGTATCCCCAGGCAGGCCAGAGCCTTATGCCGCGAACCAAAATGGCCTCTAACCTTTTTTCTGCGGCCGCGTCAAAGCAAGCAATACCCAGGTTCCGACTCGTGTAATTGGTTTAACGGTTTTGCCGGTTGCTACTCTTCAAATAAGGTCAGCGAATCGGTAAACGGTCCGTGGTGGACACTCATTTCGGCGCCTTAATTCTTTTCCGGTGCACGAAAGGGGTTCTACCATGTCTCGGAATCTTACCGAGCGTTGCATCTGTGTCCTCATCCTGTTGCTCTCATCCGTAACCCTGATGTTCGCGCAATCCGGCACCACTTCGCTTCGCGGTACAGTCATCGATCCCGCAGGCGCCGTCGTTCCCGATGCGACGATCACTCTGTCCAGCGCCGAAATCGCCGTCAATCTCACCACGCAGACGGACAAGAACGGTTTCTACCAATTTCAAGCGGTCCGCCCGGCGACGTACGTAATGTCGGTCACTGCTTCCGGGTTCGCGGTCTTCAAGCAATCCGGCTTGGTGCTGCTGGTTGCCACGCCCGCCACCAGCGACGTAAAACTCCAGATGGCAAGCGGCACAACGACCGTGGAAGTCCAAGGCGCAACACAAACCATCAACACACAGGACGCCACGATTGGGAACACGTTCGACTCGCGCCAGATTCTCGCCCTGCCGTTTGAAGGCCGCGATGCCGCCGGCGTGCTTAGCTTGCAGCCGGGCGTAACATTCGTTGGCACAAATCCCGACGACAACATTGATACGCGAAATGGCGCACTCAATGGCGGGCGCTCCGACCAGGCGAACATCACGCTCGACGGAGTGGACAACAACCAACAGGCGCGCGGCACGGCGTTTCAGGGCGCGGTGCGCTCGACACTCGATTCCATCGAAGAATTTCGCGTCACCACAATCGGGGACAATGCCGACCAGGGGCGCTCTTCCGGCGGACAGGTGACCCTGGTTACGAAGAGCGGCACGAATACGTTTCATGGCACTCTCTATGAGCAAAATCGCCCGACCGTCACTGCGGCGAACGACTGGTTCAACAAGCAGGCAGAGCTGAGCAATGGGTTGCCCAACAAACCGGGGAAAGTAATCCGCAATACGTTTGGCGGCTCGCTCGCCGGGCCCATCAAAAAGGACCGGCTCTTTTTCTTTGGCACTTACGAAGGGCAGCGGTTGGCGGAAAACCAACAGGTGCAGCGCAACGTGCCGAGCCCGAACCTTCAGGACGGCGTGGTGCTCTATCCGTGCGCTCCTATTCTTAATGCGGACGGCAGCGTCAACACTCCGGCAACCACGATCTGTCCGGGCGGCAACAACGGGCTGCCACCGGTAGTGGGATTCAGCGGGAAGACATATTCGTTCGCGCCGGGCACGAGTGGCGTCGGCCCAGCACAAATTGCTGCGATGGACAATGTTTGCAGCACAGTGAATCCTGCAACGCACCCGGCAAACACCTGCCCGCTCGGGCCGGGCATAAACCCGTTGGTGGCGAATGCCCAGGGGACCGGCGTGTTCCAACAATATCCGACGGCCAACTCCTCGGCTTGCGGAAATGCCGATGGTTTCAACGTCAGTTGCTTCAGCTTCTCCGCGCCCAATCCAAGGCGGCTTAATACCACGATCGTCAAATTGGATTACAACTTAAACCGCTCGGGCACCCACCGCCTTTTTCTGCGTGGCAACTACCAAACCGATAAGACCGACGACGTCCCACAATTCCCCGGAATGCCTCCAAGCAACGTCATCCGGGACACCAGCCGCGCCATTGCTGCTGGCTATACGGCAACGTTCTCCAGCACTTTAGTGAACAATTTCCGTTTTGGACTTACCCGGCAGAGCCAGGACAATAACGGAATCGAAAATCTGCCTATCGTAACCTTCCGTAACTTCGACGACCTGCATCCGAGCGTTGGTTCGGTCTCTCCGACAACCTCTTTCACGCGCAAGTTTCACATTCCCGTCTACAACTGGCTCGACGATGTGGCGTGGACAAAAGGCAAGCACACGTTGCAATTTGGCGTAAATATCCGGCGCATCACCAACACCCGGGCTACCGATGTGTCCAACATCAATTTTGCGTCTACAAACCCCAGCTATCTGGCAACTCCGGCGTCCAAAAACGACAGTCTGAATCCGACCAATTTCGGCCTGAAATCTGTGGATCCCAACCAAGCTGCGCCCTACGACAACGCCATTGGAAACATCGTTGGGCTTATCGCCCAAGTGAACGGGCAATACAATCGCACGGCAAAAGGTGTCCCCATCGCGGAAGGCGCGCTGGTGCCCAAGAACTTTCGCTCATGGGAATCCGATTTTTACGTCCAGGACGTATGGCACATCCGTCCGACCCTGACGATTACCGCGGGACTGCGCTATTCTTTGCTACAGCCGGTTTACGAGACAGAGGGAAACCAAGTTTCCCCGAACCAAAGCCTGAATCAATTTGTGAGCAGCCGGGCACAGGCCATGGCACTCGGCCAAACCACGGATGAAGTCATTACCTATAGCCCCAGCGGGCAGGCCAATGGAAAGAAGCCGTACTGGCCCTGGGATTACAAGGACTTCGGCCCGCGCCTTGCCTTTGCTTATGCCCCGAATTTCAATGACGGATTATTTCGTTCGCTTTTTGGCGCATCGGGTAAGACCTCGATTCGTGGCGGGTTTGGCATTGTCTACGATCACTTCGGGACAGCGCTGGTTGACACTTTTGACCAGAATGGTTCCTTTGGGTTAAACACAGTGATCAGCAATCCGGCCTCCGTGCAGTCGCTTGACGGCGGCGCCCGATTCACCGGTCCTAATAACATCCCTCTTTCCAGCCTGGATGGAACCCTGCTCCAGCCGGCACCCTCGGGACCGTTCCCGTACATTCCACCGGTGAGCACTCCAGGAAATCCGCTGCAGCAGATTACCTTCGGGTTCGACAACAAGCTGCGAACTCCTTATTCGGAGACGGTGGATTTCTCGGTCAGCCGGGAACTGCCGGGTGGGTTAACGTTTGAGGTGGCTTACGTCGGACGGTTCGCGCACCGTCTTTTGCAGCAGCGCGACTTGGCCATGCCGCTCGACTTGGTTGACCCCCAGTCCCACACGGACTACTTTGCCGCCGCGACGCAATTGGCCAAGCTGGCCAATGCGAAGACTCCCGTGAGTCAAGTACCCAATATCCCCTACTGGCAAAATGTGTTCCCCAACGCCGCGGGCGTGGTGAACTTCGGCCCTGGCACAGCCAGTTGCGGCGATGGGAATGTGGCACTTAACCATGGTGGCGCCCCCGGACTTTTGGGTGTCCCCAACCCAACCGCAACGCAAGCCATGTACGAACTGTTCTACTGCAATTGGGGTGCAGGCACATTCGGCGCCTCCAATTTCGTCAACGTGTTTGATTCCTTCTGCTTTCCGGCCTGCGCCAATATCAACGGTGCGGACACTCCGTACGCGTTCTACAACAAGGAATTCTCGGCGCTCTATGCCTGGTCCTCTACGGGCAACAGCAGCTATAACGCCGGGCAATTCATGGTGCGCAGCCGCAACATGCACGGTTTGCAGTTCGACTTCAACTATGTGCTGTCCAAATCGCTGGACATAGGCTCGGACTCGGAACGCGTCCCACAGTTCGGAGGTTTGAGCGCAATCATCAACACATGGTCTCCGAACCAACTGCGTGGCGTCTCCGATTTCGATACCCGCCATCAAATCAATTCGAATTGGGTCTACGATCTGCCGTTCGGCCGCGGA
>Ga0210407_10002393_pt1 | contig 16171 bp, 10 predicted proteins | sample IncBWC27MmetaG_FD_150860 | JGI IMG/M metagenome (GOLD analysis project Ga0210407, IMG submission 150860) | Forest soil microbial communities from Barre Woods Harvard Forest LTER site, Petersham, Massachusetts, United States - Inc-BW-C-27-M | ecosystem: Environmental > Terrestrial > Soil >...
CTCATCCATCGAAAGTTTTTCATATACAGGGTCAAATACTCCGATGGGAATTTTCCGCAAAGAGCCGGCGGTATTTTCACCAAAGCGATTCATCGAAGGCCGCGTTTCGGCCAGCGCTTCCGCCGCTTTGCCAGCGCCAGGCAGAGTCGCGGCAAAAATTCCTCCCCCCGTTGCGGCGAGAAATTCTCTACGGCCAATGCCTGCATTGACGATCCGCTTCCTCATCAGGGTCTCCTCCAGAAAAACTGTGACGGCTCTGCATCGTTGAGATTCCGCGAAATTATACGCTCATCCGCGGCCCGGCGCGGGAAGGATATCTAGCTAATGAAGTTTTGAACGGAGTCGTGAAAATGGAGACGCGAAAGCCAGGCAGCGCTCTGCAAATCTCCTGATTATTCGGCAGATAATTCTAGGGTCTTCGGAAAGACAGCTCACTCAATGCGGGGATGGACACGGGCACCGTCAACGCACGTTCCGGCAGCTGCTTTTTGTTTTGCAACGACTGGAAGAGCATGTCGATCGCCTGCCCCGTGTTCGGCGGGACAAACACGGTGGCGGTGAGCAGCCCGCTGCGCACCCAGGATTGGCCTGTCTTGGGCAGGCCATCGCAACCCGTGAACGGCAATTTGAGCCAGCGCTCCCGCTCTCCTTCGTTTGTCAATTCTTGAAAGGCTTTGCGCGCGCCGATGGCCATGGAATCGTCTTGGGCGGCTATCAAATCGATCTGGGTTTTCTGGGAAGTGGTAAGTTTCAACCACGAGCGAACGGCACGCTGCGCGCTATCTTCGGTCCACTGTCCTTTCAGCATGACGATTTGCAGATTGCTTGGCTTGGTTTCCTGCATGCCAAAAGTGCGTTCTTTTGCCGCGGAGTTTTCCGACGGCCCTTGTATATAAAGGATCGAACCGCCTTTGGGCAGCAACGCGGCGAATTGCCGCCCTTGAATGCGGCCAATCTCGACGTGGTCGGAACTCACGGCAAAGACGGGGACGGCAGAAGCCTTGCGGAGGTCCGCGATGTAATCTGCATCGCGATTCAAGATGGCCCAGCCGATTCCGGCGTTCACCGCCGCACGCGCCACCTGGGGAAGTGCAGTGCCGCCGACGGGCTCAAAGGCGATGGCATCGGGCCGCGAGGGAGCGGGTGACTGAATGACTTTCAAGATTTGCGTGCTTTGCGTAATGGCGTCGTTGTCCGCATAGACGATCTGCAATTCAACGCCGAGCTTGCGGGCCATCTGTTCGGCGGAGTCAGCCTGTTCCTGTTGATAATCGTTGTCGTTGGTGGTGAGAGAAATCAGGAATCGTAACTTTTTCATGGTGCGTTCGGGCGTTCATTCCCCTTCCTTCGAAGATACACCAGCGCGGGCGATGTCAGCGGGAATCGTTTTGTTCCGTGTTATCAAAAGAAATCCCTGCCCTGCAAGATGGAAGCACGCGCCAATTGGCCAATAACGAATTCCTCCGCGCCAAAATTCTACTTGCCGTATCCATCGGGATGCGCACAGCGCCACTCCCAGGCGCTCTTCACAATTTCGTCCAGACCGGAATACCGCGGTTTCCAATGCAGTTCGCTCCGGATTTTCTCCGAACTTGCCACGAGGACTGCGGGATCGCCGGGCCGGCGTGGCGTTTCCCTGGCTGGGATGGCGTGGCCGGTTACACGACAAACGGTCTCGATAACTTCGCGAACGCTGAAGCCGCGACCGTTTCCCAAGTTGTATATTAATTTATCTTTAGTATTCAAAGCTTCGAAGGCCAAAAGATGGGCGGAACCCAAATCCGCGACATGGATGTAGTCGCGCACGCACGTGCCATCCGGCGTCGGATAATCGGCACCGAAAATAGAAAGCTCTTTGCGCTTACCGAGGGCGACTTCCAGCGCGATGGGAATCAAATGTGACTCCGGCCGGTGATCTTCCCCACGAACACCTGACGCCCCGGCCGCATTGAAATATCGCAAGCTGGCATAGCGCAGACCGTGGATGCGATGAAACCAAGCCAGCATTTGCTCGACGAGAAGTTTTGATTCGCCGTAGGCATTCGTAGGACGAAGCGTGTCGTCTTCCTCGATGGGAGTTCTCTCCGGATCACCATACAGAGCCGCGGTCGATGAAAACACCATTCGCGAAACGCGGTGAGCGAGCACAACTTCCAGGAGGGTCAGCGTGTTGGCCGTATTGTTGCGGAAGTAGCGCTCGGGAACCTTCATCGATTCGCCGGCTTCGATCAGCGCGGCGAAATGCATGACTCCGGCGAACTTTTGGCTGTCGAAGAGCAGGTCCAGCGCAGCGCGATCGCCAACATCTCCTTCCACAAAATTCGCACCGACAGGCACGGCGTTCCGCCTGCCGTGCGAAAGATTGTCCAAGACGGTGACTTCGTACCCTTTTTCGAGAAGTTGCGATGCTACGATGCCTCCGATGTATCCCGCACCGCCGGTGACAAGCACACGCTCGGTCATGAGTCTCCATCGCCCTTAGATTTACGCCTTAGATTTCCCCGCCACAGGATGGTACCCTGCGTGGTCGATTTGTGGATAGACCCCAATCAAGGAGCAGTCGCATCGTGAATCGCCGAACTTTCCTTACAAGAGCAGTAGCCGCGTCCGTGTTCCCTCTGACGTTCGATGGCATTGCCGAGGCACGGACACTAAAAACGATAGGCTTGCAATTGTATACGGTCCGCGACGCGCTCCAGAAAGACGTGGAAGGCACGCTTGCCAAAGTTGCTGCGATTGGATATCGCGAAGTGGAGTTTGCGGGAGATTTTGACAAGCCTCCGAAAGCCGTTCGGGCCATGCTCGACCAGCAGGGACTCACCGCGCCTTCGGCACACGTCGACTATTCTGTGGTTGAAAAAAGATGGCACCAAAGCATCGAGCGCGGGCACGCCTTGGGCCACAAGTATCTCATTTGCTCCGATATAGACGAAAAACAGCGCGCGCTGCCGGATGGTTGGAAACGCGCAGCCGAGCTCTTCCAGCGCGCCGGAGAGGCCAGCCAGAAGGCGGGAATCCAATTTGGGTACCACAATCACACTTTTGAGTTTCAGCCGGAGAAATCCTTGGGCGAAAAGTTGCCGTACGATTTTCTGCTCGCGGAGACGGATCCCCATTTGGTGAAAATGGAGATGGATCTGTGCTGGATTACAGAAGGGGGGCAAGACCCGCTGGCCTATTTCCACCGCTATCCGGGGCGCTTTCCGTTGGTGCACGTCAAGGACATCACAAAGGATCATCACATGACGGAGGTCGGCAGCGGCGCGATCGATTGGAAGCGTATCTTCGCGGATTCGGACGAGGCGGGAATCGAACATTACATTGTGGAGCATGATGAGCCAGCTTCGCCGTTTGAAAGCATTCGCATCAGCTACGAGTATCTCGCGAAGCTGCATTTCTAGCGCAGCGTTCAAGATGACCGGGGCAAATCGACCCACGCCGAGTTTTTCTTTGAGGAGTCGAGCGCTGCGGAAATAAACTGCATACCGGCAACTCCATCTTCCACAGTGGGGACGAGCAAAGAGGCCGGCGCGGGAGCTCGCCCAGCAATCCGCGCGGAGATTTGTTCCGCAAGATCAGAATAGATCTGAGCAAACGCTTCCAAATAGCCTTCTGGATGCCCGGCGGGCAAACGGCTGGCGTAAGTGGCCGCGGGATTGGCGGCCGGACCTGCACGGTGAATGCGAACCGGCGGTTTGCCCAGAGGCGTGAACGAGAGGCTGTTCGGTTCTTCCTGCTTCCATTCGAGGCCGGCTTTCTCACCATAGATGCGGATGCGCAGATTATTGTTGTTGCCTGTGGCGACCTGACTGGCCCACAGCATTCCGCGAGCGCCTTCTTCGAAACGCAGAAGCATTTGCGCATTGTCGTCGAGGCGCCGGCCCGGGACGAAGATCGAGACATCGGCGGCGAGCTGGCGGCAGTGCAAGCCGGTTACGAAACACAGCAAATTGTAAGCGTGGGTACCAATGTCACCGAGACTTCCCGCAGGGCCGCTTTGCGCGGGGTCGGTTCGCCAAGCGGCCTGTTTTTGGACAGTGTTCTCGACCGGCGTGGCCAGCCAGTCTTGAGCATATTCCACTTGAACGACACGAAGAACGCCCAACTGTCCCTCCGCGACCATCTCGCGGGCCTGCCGCACCATGGGATATCCGGTGTAATTGTGCGTGAGACCAAAAACAAGTCCGGTGCGGCGCACGATTTGGGCGAGGTCGAGAGAGTCTTCCACGCTGGTGGCGAGCGGCTTGTCGCAAATCACGTGAATCCCGGCGTTCAGAAATGCTTTCGCTACCGCGTAATGCAAATGATTTGGCGTGACGATGGAGACGGCATCGATGCCGTCGGCTCGCGCGGACTCGGCGGCCGCCATTTTTTCAAATGTGTCGTATGCACGACCCGGAGCGATGTGCAGCTCTATTGCGGCGGCGCGGCCACGTGCCGAATTCGAAGATAACGCGGCGGCGACAAGCTCGAAATGATCGTCTAGGCGAGCCGCAATGCGATGGATAGGACCGATGAAGGAATCGGGACCGCCACCGACCATGCCGAGGCGAAGGCGCCGGGTGGTCACTGTGTTGTGCGGTGTGGTCATGGTTGAGCGAAATTTGCCTTCGCAGGGAGCACGATTCTACTCAATGGCGAGCCGCGTGCAAATCTCGTCGACCATTTCCTCGGGCGAGTGGGTCGCATCGATAGTGATGCTATCGCTGGGCTCTTCAAGAGTCGCGAACTGGCTGCCAAGCAAACGCTCGTCGGCGAAATGTCCTTTGCGGGAATGCAGACGCTGCAAAAACAAATCGTAGCTTCCACAGAGATAAACCAGCTTTGCGTCGGTGCCGGTCAGGAGATGATCGCGGTAGCTCTGTTTCAACGCCGAGCATGCCATCACGCCGTTTCGTCCTTGAGCGTTCCAGGTGAGCATTTGATGGTGAATGGCTTCGAGCCAGGGAAAACGATCTTCGTCGGTTAAGGGAATGCCACGCCTCATTTTTTCAATATTTGCGGGGGAGTGGAAGCTGTCGCCATCGGAAAATTCCCAGCCCAGGCGCTGCGCGAGCAGAGTTCCGACGGTGGTCTTGCCAGACCCGGTCGTTCCCATCACCAGAACGATCATGGCCGCCTCGAAGGAGCGACATCAGCAGCCTGCCTAGTCAGCACTCGTGGCGCGCTCTCTGCGAGGACTGAAGCGTTCTCCGACGCCGCTGGCGGCCAGCCAGCGACCGGTCGCTGTGCCCGACAAATCCTGTTTCATAAGAGCGGCGAGATCGTCGGCGTCATCGACGTCCATCTCCAGCCGAGGATTGCGCTGAATCAAAACTTGCGCGCCAGCGGCGTGCGCCAGAGCATGGTGCTTCGCGAAACTGCCGTTGCCAAACTGCGAAGGAAAAAGAGTTGGCGGCGTGCGCAGAAGTGCGTTTGTTCCCGTGCCATCCCGCGAAGGAACCATGATCGCGGCGGGCGCTGCAAATTCGAGCGCCAGAAGTTCGTCGATGTCCGCGGCCTGCACGAGGGGGAGATCGAGAGGAAGACGGAGCAGCGCGGTGACGCCTTGCGCGGCGCACAGCCGGGATGCGGCATCCACAGAAGCGCTCTCGGAAACCTGTTCGTCCTCGGCCAGAACGTCCCAGCCCGCGGATTCCGCGATGCGCATGGCCGGCTCGTAGTTGGTCACAACGAAGATGCGCGCGGCGCGGCGCACGCCTCTCACAGCGGTCAGCACATCGTCCATCATTTCGCGAGCCAAGGCCAGCCGCTCTTCCGGACGGAGTACGCCGGCGAGACGCTGCTTGGCGTTGCGATGATCCTTGATGGGCAGGAGTAGGGCACGCATAGAGTTCCTGGGCGCTTCAGTAACTTCCTTCGACGCTCGGAAGATGCTTGTCCGCTGGAGCGAGCTGAAAGCGTGCGGGAATTGTTGCTGGTTCTGCCGTCGCGTTGTCGAACGTCTTTCGAACGCGATACGTGGTGCTGCGTTCCACCGGCACGCGGCCGATGGAACGAATCATGGCGCGAAATTCTTCGGGAGCGACGTACTCGCCAAACGTGGCGCCAGCCGCTTTGGAAATGCTCTCTTCCATCAACGTGCCGCTGAAGTCGTTGGCGCCGGCATTCAGGCAAGCGAGCGAGGTTTCGAATCCTAGTTTTACCCACGAAACTTGAATATTCCGGATCTGGCCATGCAACAAAACGCGAGCCAGTGCGTGAACGCGCAGATGATCTTCGTAGCGGGCTCCCGGGCGGGCGCCGCCATGGCGGAACAAACGTGTCTTTTCGTGGATGAAGCCGAGCGGAACAAACTCCGTGAAGCCTCCGGTCTGCTTCTGGATGGAACGCAACAGGAGAATGTGCCGCACCCAGTCTTCGGGTTCTTCCACGTGGCCGTACATCATGGTGCAAGTCGAGGGAATGCCTAACTCGTGCGCGGTGGTGATGATTTCCACCCAGCGCGCGGCGGGAAGCTTGTTGGGGCTCAACTCCTGGCGGATGCGGTCATCGAGGATTTCGGCCGCTGTTCCGGGAATGCTTCCTAGACCTTCGTCCTTGAGCATGCGCAGATAGTCGCGCAGAGGCATGCCGGTTTTTTCGACGCCGAAGGCAATCTCCATGGGCGAAAAGGCATGGATGTGCATTCCGGGAATGGCTTTTTTGATGGCGCGAAGGAGATCGCGATAGAAGAATCCGTCGAGATCGCGCGGAAGACCACCCTGAATGCACACTTCAGTGGCGCCGCGCTCCCAGGCTTCCTGCGCTTTGCGAACGACAGCTTCGGGCGAGTGGGAATAGGCGTCGGGGGCTCCCGGCCCGCGGCTGAAACCGCAGAAGCTGCAACCGACAAAACAAACGTTTGTAAAATTGATGTTGCGGTTGACGACGTAGGTGATGGCCTCACCGAGGGTGGCGAGGCGCAAACTGTCAGCAACCTCAACGAGGGCTCGGAGGTCTGCGTTCCCGGCGGTCGCGAGTTGCAATCCCTGTTCGAAAGAGAGCTCCCGGTCATCGAGAGCGGCATCGAGAGCATCGCGAGTTTCCGGCCGGGCGGCTTCCAAAGTTCCCGGCCGCAGCGGAGGCGGCGCGGCAAGCATGGGCGATTCGTTACTGGGTTCGAGGGTTGGCATGGTTGAGTATGGCCATTGGAGCGTCTACTGGACGGCCCGATGGCTAAAGGCCATCCTACCAGACGCGAAGCAGGACGGCAGGCCATTTCAACATTCGAAGAGCCGGGCCGGCGCGAATACGAGAATCCGCGGTAGAACGGCGGACAATCTTTGCGTTTCTCCACGTGGATGATGCAGAGTAATCGAGCCGTGGCTGGCGGGGAATTCAGAATCGTAGAGCGGGAGTATCGCCGAGCCAGAGACTTCGAGCAAGGAGCGCACGAATCATGTCACGCAAGATTGGAATACTCGGAGGCACCGGCCCTGAAGGCATGGGACTCGCGTATCGCTGGGCGCGAGCCGGGGAGCACGTCGTGATTGGGTCCCGCGACGCGCAGCGGGCAGCTGAGACGGCGAAGCAATTGCGCGAGCGCATCGGCGGCGCGGCGCAAATCGAGGGCACGGATAATGCGGCCGCCGCGGCGCAATGTGAAGTCGTTGTGCTGACAGTTCCCTTCTCCGGGCAGGCGGCGCTGCTGAAGCAACTGAAGAGTGTCTGGAAGCCGGGCACGATTGTCATTGATACGACGGTCCCGCTGGCGGCCACGGTGGGCGGCGCGGCGACGCGCATGCTGGGGGTCTGGCAAGGCTCCGCGGCGGAACAGACGAAAGAGCTGTTGCCTGCGGGAGTGAGTCTGGCGGCGGGATTTCAGAATCTTGGCGCGGAGTTGCTGGGCACCGATGAGCCTGTGGAATGCGACATTCTGATTTGCAGCGATGATGAAAAGGCCAAGCAGGCGGCCTCGGAGTTGGCGGCGAAAATTCCCGGTGCTCGCGCCGTGAACGGGGGAAAACTGGAAAACGCGCGAATCGTCGAATCACTGACGGCTCTTTTGATTGGATTGAATATGCGCTACAAGGTCCACAGCGCCGGGATTCGCTTCACCGGATTACCGGCGAAGTGAGCAGAGTTCGCGCTGCCGGTCGGAAGCTCTCCGGACAAATGCTCTAGTGATTTGAAGAAGGAGCCGGCGGCCGCGCAAACTGCAAGCGCATGCTGGGATCCCCGAAGAGAATCCAGGTGCGGCGGACATCGTTGTCGGTCATCCCCGCTTTCGCTCCGAGAACGGCCTTGCCGATGGGAACGGACGGGTTGGTTTTCAGAATGTTGAGGAGGGCTTGATCCAGCGTTGCCTGTGGCGGCGCACTGGTGAAGCCGGACGAAGCCCACACGGCGACCGCGCCGCCATTCGGAGCGAGCAGCAGAGATTCGGCCAGGCTTTGCGTGAACACGTCCTGAAAGAATCCGTTCAAGCAATCCATCAACAAGTAGACCGGCAAGCGCTGTCCATTCGTGAGGCCGGCCGCCGATTCGTTGTCGAATAGATCGGCGAAGGACCATTGTTCCGTAGCGCCATGGCCAGTGAAGTTGACGAGCAAAGCGCCGTTGTTTAATGCGGTCAGGATTTGTTGCCTTACGAGATTTGGATCCTGGCCATCGGCGAAAATTTTGGTCGCTGAGAGGGGTGTAGGCAAGACGGCACCGGCAAAATTGGCTTCGGTGGTGAAGTCCACGCCCGCGTTTTGGTCGGCGATGAGCAAGGCTTGCTGGTTCCACGCTCCCGCGAAGGAACCTTTTTCGTAATTCACGATCTTGGAGACCACCAACGCGGCGTCCGCCGCCGTGCGCACGGGAAGTCGTCCGGTCGGAATTGTTGCGAAACCCGTTTGCTGGAAGTCCGTGAACCAATCGTCCGAGGCGGTCTTGAACGCCGCGGTCTCGATGATGCGCGTGGGGACAGAATCGAAATCCCCAAAACCCAGATAGTTGCGTGGATCGAGCGACGCATCTCCCACAAGCAGAACCGCCTGCGGCTTTCTGCGTGCGGCCGCCGCCATGCGTTGCAAGTACGTGCGAATCGCGTACGGGCTGCGTTCGCCATAGTTAAACGCATCAAAAATCTGGTCGATGGTGACCAGCGCGACTTGATGCCCTTCCGATTGGCGCAGTTCGACAAGCGGCGCAAGACTTGCCACGAAGTCCGGATGACTGATGATGACGATGTCTGCAGCTTCGTACCGGTTCACAAGAACAGCGGGCTTATGAAGTGTCAATGATAGTGGCGCAGAAATCTGATCCTCGGAAAACGCGAGGAGCGTGCGTTCCGCAGGCCCGGAGTTTTGCAGAGCCAGCGTAATCGCATAACTCCCGTCTTCCATGCGCACCGCCCCGCTAAGCTGCCCAATCGCCAGCGGATCGGTTATGTCAAAAACATGAATCAGTGGATTGGAGAAACCCGTGAAGTGCAGCGTGGCACCCGCTGGCGCGGTGGCGCGCAGCCAATTCGCATCCGCGACGTACAGGTGCGGATAGTGCAGCGCGATCGATTGCACCAGGCTGACGTCATTGTCTCCTTCCAGCGCAGTCAATGTGACCGTGTTCGTCCCATCGTGCAACAAGCCGGCGCCGATCGGAAAAGTGTTGGTCACATTCGCCAGGTTGCTGAAATCCATCTCGCCAATCGGCGCTCCGTTGAACGCGACGGCCACACGGTGCTCTTGCATATCAGTCCCGCCTTGCAGCGTTACGTCGACCGTCACCGGCAACGCGGAATTTGAATCGCTGTGGACAACATTCAATTCTTGATCCACCGGCTGGGACGTGACTCCCGCCCCAAAGAAATTGTCTTTGTCCTCGCCGTTCAAGAGTGTCGCGAAATAGGTTGTCCGGTCTTCGTGAATCACCGTGAACAAAAAGCTCGACGGCTCCGACGATCCAGGGCTCGCCGACGCTTCCGGCAGGATGCGCTTCCCTGGACGCGATCCTTTCAATAGCCAATAAACACGCGTGCCGGAATAAGGCGTATCGATGCCCGTGCCGTAGAATTCGATGCTCTCATTCGCACCGAACCGGCGCTCTTGTTCTCCGAGAATCAGCATGGGCTGCTCGATTCCCTCCGCGTACAATTGCAGTGAGCGCACATCCCCATCCGAATCGAGTCCGGCGGCCAAGAGTTGCGCGCGCGTTACGCGATACCATCCCTCTTCCGTGACGGATATTTTCACCGCGGGCACATCTTCCAGCGAAAGGCGCGGCACTCCGGGTGCCGGCACCGGGATAATTGGCCGCGGAGTAATTACAACGCGATTCACCGGAGGCGCGAATTGCGCCGCCAGGCTGTTCATCTGTGTCAAAAGCATCGCATTCGAACTCTGTAGCACGCCTGGCGAATTCACCCGCGAAGACTGTGGCTGTGCCGATCCCGCACTGGCTTCCATGCGCACTGGACCGTGCGTCGTCCTTGTGCCATTCAAATCCACATCCTCGAGCCAATACGAGGCTTCCGAAGTTCCTAACGGATCCAGCCATCGGTACGTCTTCGCGCCGTGCTGCGGCTGCGCGCCGCGCACAAAGAGCGCCGCGCCCGCGATGATCGAAGGATTCAGCCGATGCCGCCCCTGCCCGTCCTCCCGATAGATCTGGAAGCCGAGATTTCGAATTTCCTCACGCGTGTGCCACTCCAACAAAGCGCCGCCTTCCGGTCTTGCCAGCGCCCGGAAGGAAGTCAATTGCACCGCCGTCGACGATTGAATCGTGGAAGTCACGGTAGAGGTGTTGTTCGCAGGATTCGGATCGCTCGTGGTCGCACTGACCGTTGCCGTGTTTGTGGCCAGAGAAACCGAGCTGAAGACTGCGGCGTTTACGTTGATCGTAATGATCACCACGCTTCCGACACCCAGGGTCCCCAGATTGCACGTCACCGTTCCGGCGGCCTGCGAGCAGGTCCCCTGAGTCGTGGAAACAGAAGTGAACGTCACCTGCGAAGGCAACGGATCGGAAACGTTTACTCCCGTCGCCACGGCTGGCCCGTTGTTTGTCACCTGCAACGTGTACGTCAAATTCGCGCCCTGATCGACGGGCTCGGGTGCGGCTGTCTTTACGATCGCGACATCGGCTTGCGATGGTGAGGCCACCACCGTGCACGAATTTGGCGTCACCATGCACGAAACCGTATTGTTCGTCGGATTGGGATCGCTCGTCGTCGCGCTCACGCTTGGCAAATTGGAAATCAGCGTTCCCGGAGGTGCGGTGGGCGAGACTTTGATGACCAGTGTGAAACTTGAAACAGTCCCGCTGGCGAAGTTCCCGCCATTCCCTGTATACGTGCACGAAACCGTTCCGTTCATACCGACAGGGGGAGTGACGCAAGTCCAATTCGCCGGTGTCACCAGCGACACAAAGGTCGTTGTGAACGTCGTTCCAGTTGGAAGCACGTCTGTAAACGTGACGCCCGTGGCCGTGGCCGGCCCATTGTTTGTGACCGTCTGCGTGTAGGTTATGTTGTTTCCCGCGAGCACGGGATTAGGCGAAGCGGAACTGGTCACAGCGAGATCGGCTTGCGTGGCCAGCGCGACGAGGACGTTTGCCGTGGCCGTGGCCGCATTCGGATTCGGATCCGGCGTACCGGAGCTTGCCGTCGCAGTGTTCGAAATTGTCGAACCGGGAACCGCAGCCGCACTCACAGTGACCACCAGCGTGAAGGTTGCGGTCGCTCCGCTTGCGAACGACGGCAGCGTGCAGGAAATATTTCCTGTTCCTCCGACGGCGGGCGTCGAGCAGCTCCAGCCTCCAGGCGACGTCAGCGACAGAAAGGTCGTGTTTGTCGGCACCGTATCCACAATGCTGGTCGATACCGCAGCCGCCGGTCCGACGTTATTCAGAACCAATGTGTACGTAATCGTCGCACCGGGCGCCACCGTAGGCGCCGAAGCTGTTTTTGTTAACGTCAGGAGCGCCGATGTCGCCGAACCCACTATATTGATGGCCGTCGCCGTGTTGTTCGCCAGGTTGGGATCATTCGTTCCCGAACTGATGCTGGCAACGTCCACGATCTGCGTGCCAAGGGCCGTCAACGCATTCACCTGCGTCACTACCGTGAATGTGCCGGTGCCTCCCACTCCGATGGGAATATCCGGATTCGTGCAGGTGATGTTGCCAGTTGCGATGATCGAGGCGTTCGAATTGCAGCTCCAACCCGCGGGCGCCGCAATGGATTGAAAAGTCGTGTTTGCAGGCACCGCTTCGCTGAACACCGCATTTACGGCGTCGAACGGCCCGTTGTTACTGACCACTTGCGTATAGGTGATGTTGTTCCCCGCGATAACCGGATTTGGTAAGCCCGCATTGGTAACCGCTAAATCCGCGCTGGCGCAATACGCGCCCGGCTGCGCTCCGGGAGTTTCCGTGATGATGTCGTTGGTAGCGGTCACACCGGGTTGACCAGGGGTGGCACCATAAGAATCCTGCACCGTGTTTGTAAAACCGTTTGAACCGCCGCTTGCGGTCATGGCTGTGGGAGTTCCGGACAGGAGAATTACGCCGCCACCGCCGCCGCCGCCCGGTCCGTGGCGCTGGCCGGGAAAGGCTCCAGGCGCTCTTATCTGCCACGCCGTGCCTCCATTGCCTCCATTGGCATTTGCGGTTAACCCCGCCGGCGCACCGCTGTTGGCGAAGAAAATGATCGACCCTCCGGCGCCGCCGCCTCCCGTGCTGTCGTTGAGCGTGCTAAGCGTTGATTGACCATTCGAAGTGATGGTTCCAGTGCCTGCGACCGAGCCCGTGTGTACAATCACGATGCCGCCGCCCGCTCCTCCACTGCTGAAGATACCCGTGCAAGTTGTGCCGCAGTCGGCGCCATTATTGGCATTCGAAATGAAGAACGAACCATTATTCGTGGTGCCCGCCCCGCCGCCGCCGCCCATGACCAGAGCGCTTGTGCTGGCCGGAAAGGCTGCGCCTCCGAAGCCTCCGTCGGTGGAGTTCAGCGCTGTGAAGCTGTTCCAGCCGTAACCTCCCAGGCCGCCCGTTCCCCCGTTACCGCCCGCGCCGCCGCCGGAGTTCTTATCGTTGGCAGGTGGATCACCATCGGTGCCGCCACCGCCGGCATTCCCCGGCGCACCTCGCGCAAAACTGCCATTGGGAAGCCCCTCCAGCGTGGGTTGGTTTGTGTTTGTCGCGGTCGATGAAGTCGTGATGGTGCCCGCTGCCGGTGCAATCCAATGGGGTGTTCCTGCAATACCCTCACCTTTCGAGGCGTTAGCGCCGCTGCCAGGAGGTGCATCGCCCGTGGTTAGAACGGGCAATGCGGCGGGAGAGGTCGTCACATAATCCGTATTGGTACCCGTGGCGGCTCCTCGAAGAGTGATTCCACCGCCGCCGCGAAAGCCGCGGGCATCGGCCGCAACCGTCCCCCCGAGGGTGAGCTGAGAAGATACATCGATAGCAAGGACTCCGCCGACGGATCCATTCCAGGCAAGAGGCACTAATCCCGAACTGAGCGTGGCGGACGTGTACTGCGGAACGCGAATGACTTGAAATGTCTGTTGCCCTGGGCCTCCGCCATCCGTTGCTTCCACGTAGGTATTCAACGTTCCGCCGTTGGCTCCAGTACCCGTGAAGTTCAATGTGCCGCCGCCGACGGGCACGGCGTTCGTGGCCGTCACATATTCAAACTGACCAGAGCTCTTTAGGTTTGTGGAACCCGTCGCCGGATCGCCGGGCAACCCATCCCCGTAGGAGGACATGTTGGTGCTATTGATCAAGGAATCTTGCATCTGCATGATCAGCAGAAGATCGCCTGCGGCGATTTGTGTGGCCGCCCCCGAGGCGGCGCCCAACGTGACGGTGGGAGCTGCGCCAGCTGTGAGCGTGCCAGTACCGGGATAGTATGTATTCACCACGCCGGCTAACGTGCCGCCGAGGCCGTCCTTGCCCGGCGTCGCGCACACAAGCGGCTGGACGACGGTTACGACCGTCGCGCTGTTGTTAGGCATAACCGGGTCCGCAGTCGATGAGCTGACCTTCGCGGTGTTGCTGATTGGACCGGCTGTGGACGGAGTCGTCACCGAAATCGTGATAGTTGCCGACGCACCCTGCGCCATCGTGCCGGTAAGCGTACAGGTGACGGTAGGGGTCTGCGTGCAAGTCCATCCTGCCGGAGCGCTTGCCAAAACCAACGTGGTTCCCGCAGGGATAGTATCCACAACTTGAACGGTTGCGGCGCTTGCCTGGCCCAGGTTCTGCACTTGAATCGTATAAGTCAGGTTGGAAAACAGGAACACGGGTGTGGGTGCTGCAGTCATCGAGAGGGCCAAGTCTGCCTGCGTGGCCGACTCGACGAGTACACTGGTAATGCTGGTGTTATTGCTCGGGACTGGGTCAATCGTCTGTGACGTGACCGTGGCGGAGTTCAGAATCGTTGTGCCGTCTGCCGTTCCGGCGTTCACGCGCAGCGTGAAGACAATGGGGTCCGCAGCTGTAGATGCGCCGCTGGCCAAAGCCAGCTGGTATGTGCAAATGATCGGACCCGTTGCGCCAGGGTTCGGGCAATTCCAGTTTGCATCCACGGTAATGCTTTGCAGCCTTGTGTTCGGCGGGGTCTGCTGATAGACGACCAGCGTTCCAGCAGGAACAGCGTTGGGCCCCTTATTGGTTGCGATTTCGGTGTAGTTGAAGTTTACGCCCGTGTCGACGACGGAAACCGAGGTCGTTTGCGACATTGTAAGATCTGCCTGGGCCGCCGCAGGCGTCGCGTTCAGGAGAATTCCAGACACGACCAGCAGACCAAACAGGGCCAGGGACGAGCCAACCCTCTTCAAGCGTAGGGCTGCGGCCAGCTTCAATCGATGTATCCGTGCCCGGAAGGTATGCAGGAATCTCTGGCCGGACTTCGTTATCGAAGTCTTTCGTCCGTCGCGCTCTATGGCGGTCACTTTGCCGAGAACAAGGTGCGTTGCGGGGTCGTTTTCCTGACCAGAGTCACCGCGTGTGATGAGGCTTCCTTTAATCGGGTCCTTTTCCATGACCCGGTGTGCACGAATGCCATCTTCACCGCGACTCAGCGCAACTTCACCCGGCGCGACCCCCGTGGCCCCAAGCGGCGCCACGACAATCACGTCCTCATGCAAAATATTCGGGCGCATGCTTTCTCCCTCGGCGCGAAAACGCACTTCCAACCCGCGTCCGAGGAGTTCCTCGCAAACTGCCGCAAACAGCTTGGTGTTTCGCCTTCTAACCGTTTCCATTTCACGCACGGCGAATGGCCTCCACGGCGCTCTGGTCCGGCAAAAAGCGAAACGTGTCGCAAGGCAGCTTCTGTGAAAGTTGTTCGATAAAGCCCAGCGCGTGATCGAGCGCCTGCGGGCAATGCCGCGGCACGAAACTGCGCGCGAATATCTCCGCGGTGGCCAGGCTGCGGGACATCGGCACCAGTTCGTTCCTGGGCCATTGCTCCAGAACATAAATGTGCGTGAGCTGCGCCGAATCCGGTGACGCGACTCCCGCATCTCCGTGCCACGGCGTGCCGTGCATCCAAATCTGTCCTTCGCGCGAACGAAGAATGATGCGGTCGTCGCTCAAAATGCGAATTCCCTTCTGCTTCTGCCATAGCCGCGCGCTGGTGCTTTTTCCCGCGCCCGAATGCCCCAGGAACAGATGGCCGCGGCCGGCTTCGTCAACCACGCCAAGCGCATGGACTTCCAGGCCCTTGCCGCAGGCGAGGTGATGGATCATCAGCACTTCATCGAGCGGATATTCCAGCGGGTAGATCGGTTTGGCGGCGCTGAAGAATCGGCGGGAGAGAGAAAGTTCGCCGTTGCGGAATTCAGAATCAAACCACGCGGACTTATACGGCGTTTCTCCGCGAAACCATCGCAGAAAATTCAGGCGGTAGCCACCATTCTCCGCGAAGAGCGACCACAACCCTCCCGAATCGAACAACCGTTCCTGTGATGGAACGCGCAGCGAATCGACCAGCGACACCTTGATGTTTACGTCGCAAACGGTTTGCTCCACCGCAAAGTCGCGCAACTCCGCATCGAGTTCCAGCGGGAGCCCATGGTTGGCTGTCATTCCAAAGGAAATGCCGGCAATGCGATACGAAACGCGGGTTTCGCCTGCCGCCGACCGTTCCGCGGCAGTGGCCAGAGGTGCGAGTTGTGTTTGGACAGAAGACATAGGATTTTTCCGTGGATTTCAGGAGCCGGGAACCCGGCAGATGATCGCCCCGCTTCGGCAA
>Ga0210407_10002394_pt1 | contig 16168 bp, 14 predicted proteins | sample IncBWC27MmetaG_FD_150860 | JGI IMG/M metagenome (GOLD analysis project Ga0210407, IMG submission 150860) | Forest soil microbial communities from Barre Woods Harvard Forest LTER site, Petersham, Massachusetts, United States - Inc-BW-C-27-M | ecosystem: Environmental > Terrestrial > Soil >...
ATGCACCATACGCCGAGCACCGTAGATTCAATGTGGGCGAGATGAAGCGCAAAGCCCAGACCACCCATCGCGGTCACCAGCATCACCCGATACGATTTCATGAAAGCGAGCACGCCGAGCAGCAGATATCCGGCGATGCCAATCACGGCCACGGGAATTCCGAAGAGCATGGCGTACGGACTGTGATTGACGATGCCGCAGTCCCAGCGCTCATTGATGCTGCAAGGTGAAAGGTCGGTACGGTAATGCTCGCGCAACGCTAGCGATGAAGCAACGATACCGACGACCGCAAGCACAATCAGCAACCATCTCATGCAGGACTCCTATACCTACCCTCACACCCCAAGACTTTGTCATCCCGACCCTGAGCGGAGCCGAAGGGGAGGGATCTGCATTTTGCGGCGAACTGCAGATCCCTCGCTTCGCTCGGGATGACAACTTCCTAAACGGTGCCGCTGGTCTCCGCACCCAACTTCACCGCGGGCTCTTAGACATTATCTATGATTTTCGCGAATCGCTACCGCCGAATCAATCGTGGTAGCGCTGTTCGCCTGCCGGTATCGCCACGGCGAGCCGATTCTGCGGCGGAGGCAACGGGCACGTCGCATAAGCGGTAAATGCACAAGGCGGGTTCACCAGTCGATTGAAATCGATCCAGACTTCTCCGGGCTGACTCACGCCATGATCGGGAAGTTCGGTATACAGAAAGCGTCCCGCGCCATACGTCGTGGTTTTGCTGGTGGCGTCACGCATAATGAAGAAAAGATCGGTCGACTTCGGATCTTCGAGCACGGGCTCGAGCCGGAGAACTTTTCCATCCAGAGTGAATTCGGCGACGCCGGGCGCGGGCATGTGGGTCGTCGTACCGAGGACGGTTGGAATGTCGAGCACTTTGGGCGGGTTGTACGGAATCCAGCGCGCGTGTACGCGGTAGTTGGCATTCGGCTCATACCAGCGCAATCCGTGGAAACCGACGCGGGTGGGGGCTTGCAGATCCTTGACGCGCAGGGCGAATTGGTCGTCTCGATGGATCACGATGATGGTGAGCGTGCCGATCGTAAGTTTCGAAGGTTTGTCGGCATCATCGGCAAGCAGAGTCTGCTCCTTTGCAGGTTGGCCATCGACCAGAAGCTCCTTCGGGAAACCCTCGGCCGGAGGCAGCAAGCGCAACGCACCTTTCTCAAGGCGGACGATCGCAATGTGCGCTGGCGCCTTGCCCGCGATCTGAACGCGGCTGTCTTCGGCGGAACCAAAACTGTTGTCCCCTTCTTTCAGCCATCCCAGGGCGATCAAAGAAAGCCAGCCTTCCGGAGCCTGGAGGGCGGTCGCCCGCTGAGCCCGCCAAGCGCGCAGATCGCGAGTCCAGGCATTGGAAATAATGGTTTTGCTGGTGGCGTCACGTGGCTGCCAAAGCATCGACACCAGCACGAAGGCCATGGCCAGCAGGAATTTCTTCTTCATCTACAAATCTCCGTTTTTCTCAGCTGTCGCAGATCAGCAAACTCCCTTACACCAGATGATACTGCACTGCTCCACCACCCCCTGTGGGCAGCGGTGGGTTATCGTTGAAGGCGTCGGCGCGTCGGTTAGGGAACGACGGACGCAGCACTCCCGAGATAGCGCCTCAACGCATCCTGCCACTCCGGCATGCGGACGTCGTAAGCGTGCAGGCTGTCGGGCGACAGAACGGAGTAGGCCGGCCTTCGCGCCGGACGCGGGAATTCGGCTGTGGTCACGGGTTTGACCGTCGTCGGAAGGCCGGACTCGCGCACAATTTCGGAGGCAAACTCGTACCACGTGCAGTTGCCGGCATTGGTGACGTGCACGATCCCGCGGGCGGACGCGCGACAAAGTTGCACAAGAGCGAGTGCGAGATCGCGCGTGAACGTCGGACTGCCACGCTGATCGTTCACCACCGAAATCTCCGGACGGGTTGACGCCAGCTTCAGAATCGTTGCCGGAAAACACTTGCCTCCGTGCCCAAAGAGCCACGAAGTCCGGACGATGCAGACCTCGGGCAGGATCTCGAGAAGCCGCTCCTCCGCCCGGGCTTTACTCTCGCCGTAAACGCTGGTCGGTTTTCTGACATCGCTGGTTTGGTAAGGAGATCGCTTGCTGCCGTCGAAAACGTAATCCGTGCTCAGGAACATCAATCGCGATCCGGCTTCGCGGGCAGCCTCGGCCACATTGACGGCGCCATCGCAGTTCACCGCAAAGGCCAGGTCCCGGTTTGCCTCGCAGCCATCGACGTCGGTGTAGGCAGCGGACAGGAGAATCCAGTCGGGACGGGAATCGCGAATCACCTCGCGAATACGTGAGTGGTCTCGCAGGTCGGCGTCTTTGGAGGACAATGCAGTCAATTGCTCAGCCTTCAGTGCCTGAACTAACTCCTGGCCAAGCAGTCCGGATGAGCCGAATAAGGTGACCCGCATTTCGGAATTGTAAATGGGAACGCGGAGGACGAGATGGATGCGCCGGGCGGGGACGCCCGGCTCTCCACTGGCTAGAGTGTCCTTCGTTACTTGGTCGCGGTCGGTTGCGTTGTTCCTACGCGCCGCCGCAGTGCGCGCAGGATGAGCGATCCGCTGATGCCGAAGCAGACCACGGCGGCAAACGCCACCAGATCCAGCATCCGCCGCGTCATCCGAAGGGAATCCGTGAACAGCGCCACCGTGGCACAGAGAATACCCAGTACGTTAAGCCAGAGAGGAGGTTGAATATTCGGAAGATCCCGGCGAAACCAAACCTGGAGTAGCAGCGCGGCCAGCCCGATCGCGGCCACCACTACCAGAGCAACGGGACTGAGAAAAGCATTCCGCCGCGTATAGATCACGACCAGCGCCAGCGCCAGAAGGAGCAACCCCGAAGCTATCACCGTCCACCGTCGCGCCACTCTAGAGTTGGAAGTGGACTGGGGATGGGATTGGGACCCGGAACTCGTCACCGGCCGATCTCCTCGCCTTTCCGCATTTTGCCATTGTACGTCGGGCTTCCCTTCCGCGCTCAGGCGATGCTGCTCGGCATCCACTCCGCGGGGCGATGCTCGCCGTGCGACATGGCGTAGAGGACCAGTTCCACCCGGCTCGAAATCCCCACCTTATCGAAGATGCGCAGCAGATACTTCTTGATGGTGTGTTCGCTTAGCCCCAATTCGACGGCGACTCCACGGTTGGTCAAGCCGTCGGCTACGAGTGCAACCACTTGCTCCTCGCGAGGCGTCAACAAAAACCTTCCATTGGAGTTGACCACACGCAGCGTGGGCACCTCCGATAGAGCATCCAGCACGTAAGTCATTTGCTGGCGGTTGATCCAAACCTGTCCCTGGAAAACGCAGTGGATGCACTTGCAGAGCATCGGAAAAGGAGTATGAGTAAAAAGAAAAATTCCCTTCGCGCCCGCGCGAAAAGCATTCACCACCAGTTCGCGGTCATCGCTCTCGGCAAGCAGCACGGGTGCGATCTTCGGATACGAAACGCGCAACCAGCGCAGCAAGCTCAAATCCGGCAGGTGATTCCCCGCAATCAGAACCACGTCGGCGCGATTCGATTGCATAAAGTTGTGAAGAGCAGTCGTATCCAAAGCGACCGCGGAAACCTTAAAGTCCCGCCGGCTTTTCAGGGCACGCGTTAAGAGTTGAGATTGAATGGGACCCGAATCGGCGACCAGAACGTGTACTGCTTCGGTGGCAGCCGGCCGGGTTCCCGTGGATGGCTTCGCGGAATGAATATTTTTCACGCCGCAATTATGCCCAAAAGGGGACGGACCGGATGTATGCCTCATCACACCAATTTGTGATGAATCCGACGCCCAATACCTACTTTCGCAGGGCCACTCCTGTGCACAACTTTCGTGGCAGCACTTACCCACTCGGCACGCACCCGCGGCCGTAAACACAGCCCTGGCGGCTCTGACTGCCGGTTTCATCACTTTTCCAATAGCAGGAACGTGCCCGGTACCTCGGTGGACAGTACTTTCCAAGTCTTGTTGCGCCTGGCACATAGCGGTAGCTTCGGGTAACAGCTCAAAAGCCCGAGTTGCTTACTTTGCCGTTCAGAGCAACGGTGAGAGTCCGGAGATGAATGTGTTTACCAGACATGTCGTTTTGGAGGCTGTGGGTATGCTCATCCTGCAGCTAGCCGTGGTCACCTCCGCTCAGGAGACTGTTCGGTCGCCTGCTTCGGCGCCTGTATCCTCTGCTCCGCCAATCGGCAAGCTGGCGGCGGAGAGCTCGGAGAGCCAGGACCGGTCGGGCGCGGGCGGCTCCACCAACGGAGCGATCACACAACCCGGAAAAGCGGGTGGCATGGGAGATCCTGCATTCGGAGGGGAACGCCATCCGCTTTATCGGCTTTCGAAATTGGACGCTGTGGACCTGAATTTCACCTTTTCTCCCGACTTCAATCAAAGTTTGACCGTGCAGCCCGATGGCTTCGTGGCACTAAAAAGTGCGGGCACTCTGTTCGTGGAAGGACTCACGATCCCCCAGATGCAGCAGGCTGTTGCCGATGCTTACCGCACTTTCCTGCATGAGCCTGAGATTACCGTGACCTTGAAGGACTTTGACAAGCCTTACTTCCTCGCCTCGGGTGAGGTAGCGAAGCCAGGAAAGTATGAGCTGCGAGGGGATTTGACCGTAGCCGAAGCGGTGGCGATTGCCGGGGGCTTAACGCAACAGGCCCGTCATTCGCAGGTTGTAGTTTTTCGCAGGATTTCCGCATACGTGGCCGAGTCCCACGTGATCGACCTGAAGAAGATGCTGGATTCTCGCGATCTTCGCGAGGATCTCCACCTTCAGCCCGGCGACTTCATCTTTGTGCCACAGAGCCGGATTTCAAAGATACGCAAGTATGTTCCGACCAACTCCATGAGCTGGTACATGAACCCATTGCAGTTTTAGCAGAAAGGAGCGGCAGCATTTACTGATTGCGTCCACAAAATCTGGCGAGTTCCCCCTAAGGCCCGCCGGGTGTGATCGGCTTTGCTGTACGATCCATGTCCGCGGAATTGAACGGAAACTCGCAGACCCCACTTTCCCTGACGCTCCGCGACCTGGCGGCCACGCTCTTCCGGCGGCCGCGACTCGTAGCCGCTTCTTTTGGGTTGGTTGTGCTGGCGACGATGCTCTTCGTCGTCTTCTCGGCGCGATATGAATCGCACTTCAAGGTGTTGCTGCGCCGCAGCCGCTTTGACCCCGTCGTCTCTTCCGAGCCTCCCAGCGCCATGGATTTCACCCGGGCCGACATTACTGAAGAAGAACTCAATTCCGAAGTCGAACTCCTGCGCGACAAAGATCTCCTGAAGCAAGTTGTGATAGTGGCGGGAGTTGTTCCCGCAGACACCACGGACTCTGATCGCCCAGCCAGGATCGAACAGGCCGTTCGCAAGCTGGCGCAGCGCTTGGATGTTGAAGCTGTGAAGAAGTCGGACCTTATTCAGGTCAGCTACAAGGACACTAGTCCGGAACGAGCCGCCAGCGTACTCTCGGCGCTTTCTACCATCTACGTGCGCCGGCACACGGATCTCCAGCGGCCCCCGGGGGAGATCCAGTTTTTCGATCAGCAAACTGCGGAATACGAAAGAAGACTGCATCAGTCTGAAGCCGACCTCGTCCACTTTACTCATGCTCGGGGCGTGGCTTCGGCGGCGCTGGAACGCGACATCGCTCTGGAAAAGTTGGGCGAAGCGGACGCCGGGTACCGCCAGATCGACCAGGACCGAGTCGAAAATGAGCACCGGATTGCGTCGCTGCGCGAACAGCTCAAGTCATTTCCCTCGCGTTCGGTGACGCTCAAGCGGTGGGCCGACAATCCAGAGGTTCTCGAAAAGATGAAGACGCACCTGCTGGAGCTTCAGCTCAAGCGCACCGAGCTTCTCAGTCGCTTTGAACCGTCCTACCGGCTGGTGCAGGAAGTTGAACAGCAAATCGCGGAAACTCGCGCGTCGATTGCTGCCGAAGCACTCACTCCGGTACGCGACGAAACTACCGACAAGGATCCCAACTACGAATGGGCCCGCATGGAAATGGAAAAAGCCCAGGTGCAGCGGGACGGCCTGCAGGCCCGGCAATCCGACGCTTCCGCCCAGGTCGCGTCCCTGCACACGTTGGCCCAGCAGATGCAATCCGCTTCTGTGGACCAGCAGGATCTGATGCGCACCGCCAAGGCCGAGGAAAACAACTACCTGCTCTACCTTCACAAGCGCGAGGAGGCACGCATCGGCGACGCGCTAGACGAGCGCCGCATCCTCAACGTGGCCATTGTTGAACCGCCCGTAGCCGCGGCTCTGCCCGTGCACTCCGTGTTCCTTTATCTCCTGCTCGCTCTCGGACTGGCCATGGCATTCAGCGTCGGCACCGCTTTTACGACAGAGTACTTTGACCCAACGATTCGCACGCCGGACGAGGCCCACGGCCTGCTGGAAGTCCCGGTGCTGGCCTGGCTGCCGGCGCCTGAGCGTGCGGTTCTGCATTTCAGTTCTCGGAGCGGTCAGCGCAATGCGGTGGGCCAGTGAACACTCGGGATGGGCTTTTTACCGAAAGACCAGACGCCGCTGAGAAGCAGCGGGTAACTCCGACTCGCGAGCAGGCCCGGAGCAAGGGAGTATCTCTGATAGCTTCGGTTCACGATGATCAGGTCCATGCGCTGGTTCAGCAACTTTTCTTCCGCCATGAATCAAAGCCGGTGCGGCACGTCGGATTTGCCACGGTCGAAGCATCGACTGAAACTGCGATGCTGTGCCTCGAAGTCGCCGGAGCTCTGGCTGAAGAAAGCAGGTACGACGTCGGGCTCATCGACGCCTACCCGGACTCGGTCCCCCTCGAAACCAAGCTCAAGCTGAAGATTCCGTCGCCCGACCCTGCTGAGGCCACTTGGCCGATCGCGCCACGTCTCTGGATGGTTCCACGCCAGAGTTGGCTGCCGGAAGATTCCGGGCAGCGGATCACCGACCAGAATTTATCGCGGCTCCGCGAACTCACGACGGAGTTCGATTTCTCGATTCTGTGGTGTGCGCCGGTCTCCTGGCGCATGGCAAGCATTGGCCAGACCTGCGATGGCCTGGTGCTCGTGCTGGCTGCCAACAAAACAAGACGCCTCGTCGCCGCTCAAATCAAGGACCAGCTGAGCAAGGCGCAAGTTCCTCTGCTCGGGACAGTCCTTGCGGAGCGTCGTTTCCCTGTGCCGCGAGGCCTGTATCGGAGTCTGTGAATTTTATGGGTGAATTGACCGCAAATCGACTATGGGACATCGGACCTAAAATTTCTCCCTCGCAGTATGCCCGCATGATTCTGGGGACATCTGCCATACCGCCGCCCAGTGCCGCGGACACGCCCGATTCTTGTGTGGTGGCGGGGCTTCGCCCTGCCGGGGCGGAGCGGAGCCCCGTCACCACACCACCCGAAACCACCACGAGACGCACACAGGCGCGCACGCTGACTCAGCTACTCCCCCAAACCACCATTGATCGATTCACGCTCTGCCAGCTGGTGGCAGCGGATCTGATGATTCTCGTGGTAGTGTGCGGCACGTTATCGCTGTTCTCTCCCGCGTGGGGCCTGCCGTGGGCTTACCTACCGATTTTTGCTGTTCTGGTAACCCTCTTCGGCTTCTCCGAGGGGCTCTACCAACGCGCCGGAGATCCGTCTCCCGCCGGAATCGTTCCCGCTTTGGCCAGGTCAACCCTGTTCGCGATCGGTCTGGTGTTCATCGCTGCGTGGGACGGAATGCGACCTCTTGCCGCCGTTAGAATATTTGCCAGCAGCCTGGCGGGCCTCGCGCTGTTGCGTCGGGTAAGGCAGGTTGTGTGGAACCGGCGGCGCCGCGATACAGAATCGCGCAAGATCCTCATCATTGGCGGGGGTCCGGTCGCTCGATCGATTGCCCGGGCACTGCGCAACGATCCTCTCCACCGCGCAACCGTCTGTGGCTTCGTCGATGACGACCTGCCTCTTTCGCCGGCAGTATTGGGGCGAATTGCAGACCTGGATTGGCTTGCTCGCGCCGAATTCATCGATGAAGTCATCCTCGCTCTTCCTGGTCAGCCCGCCCAGGCGCGAGTAGCTGCCGAGGCCGCGTTCCGTAACCACCTGGATATTCGCGCCGTTCCCGATCTGCCTCCGGGTCCGTGGCCAGAATCGGGCATCGATCGCATCGGAGAAGTCCCGGTCATTACCCTTCATCGCGAACCATTACCCAGCGCCGCCCTATTTCTGAAGCGTTCGCTGGATGTCACGGGCGCGATGATCGGTCTTGTCTTGGTCAGTCCTCTGATGGCGATCGTGGCGCTGCTGATTCGTCTGGACTCGCCCGGTCCGGTCGTTTACTCGGCGGAACGCACGGGCGCGAAAGGGCGCCGTTTCCGTTGCTACAAGTTTCGCTCCATGGTGACCGACGCCGCACACCTCAAGGAAGACTTGCGCGCCCGCAACCAGCGAGAAGGCCCGATCTTCAAGATCGACGACGACCCCAGAATCACCCGCATCGGCCGCATTATCCGCCGCTACAGTCTCGACGAATTGCCTCAACTCTGGAACGTGCTGCGCGGGGAGATGAGCCTGGTTGGACCGCGGCCTCATCCGATCGACGAGGTCAACCACTACGAACTCCACCAGTTCCGGCGCCTGGACGTAAAACCCGGCATCACGGGTCTCTGGCAGATTACGGCGCGCGGCTGTCCGTCGTTCGAACTCAACATGCACCTCGACCTCACTTACATCGAGAACTGGAGTCTGCGCCTCGACCTGCGCATCCTCGCCAGCACATTTCGCGTGCTGTTTGCGCCGGAAGGAGCCTGAAGCAACATGGGCACATTAACCACAACCAGCCACGCCCTGGCTTTAACCGGGGACAGTGACGACAACCCGCTTTGGCGCGTTGCCGGTCTGCTGCTTCGCCCCCTTCATCTGGGATTGGCTTTTCCTTCCATCCTCTATGTGGCCGCGATGACCGTTTTCTTGTTTCGGCCGCCCGACCTCTTTTCTTTTTACGCGGACCGAATCGCGTTCGGCATCCTGGTCTTCTTCGTTGCTCTTCGTACTATGGCTCTCCGCGACAAGATCCCATTCGTTGCCGCACTCAGTTTGCCCATGCTCGGTCTCACGGTGCTGGCCGTGTTCCGCGCGCTTCGGGAGCCGTTTGACGCACAAGCCTGGAGCATTATCGCCAGCAAATTCATCGTCCCCTTTGCGCTGTTTCACCTCGCTGTGCTGGTCTTCCGAGGCGCATCGCAACGAAGACACTTCGAAGTCTTCGCCATCTTTGCGCTCGCCTATCTCGTGTTCATCGCCATCGCCTTCCTCGCGGATGCCCACTCCTTCATATTTCCCCGTTTCATTCTCGACCAGAATCTTGGTTTTCACGCGGACCGCGCTCGCGGCCCATTTCTCCAGGCAGTGGCCAACGGAGTTTCGTTGAACATCCTTGGGATCCTCGTCATTGCCCTCCCGCAAGAGCGCAAAACCCTTGTCAGGCTGCTTTGGCTCGTTCTGCCGCTGGCCGTGCTCGCGACCATGACGCGCGCCGTTTGGATCTCGTTCGCCGTCTCCACCATCATTCTCGGATTCCGTCTGGTCGAGCGCCGGCTGCAAGCGGTGTGCACCTTGTTGGCGGTTGCGGGTCTCCTCGTTGGCTTGGCAATCGGACTCAGCAGCCATTCGCTGGAAACTGCTCTATGGGACCGCACCGGCGAACGCGGTCCGGTGGATGCCCGCCTATCCGTGTACGACGCCGGATGGGCGATGTTCCAGGAACGGCCATTCACAGGGTGGGCTGCCGGTGGTATGTACGCCGAACTTGCCCGCCGCATGGACGGTTTCCACCTGCGCACCTTCTACGTGCATAACACTTACCTCGCATTGCTGGTCGAGTTTGGAGTGCCGGGGTTGGCTCTCTACGGCCTTCTTTTCTTCAACCTCTTCCGACTGTCGGGGCACGGTCCGCCTGGTGAGTCCGGCGCTGTCGCTTCTCTGCGCAAGGTCTGGCCTATCTTGCTCAGCGTTTATCTGTTCAACGCCTTCTTCGTCGACATGGCATACCAGTTTGTCATTGGACTCATGTTCACCGTTGCCGGCATGCTCTGCGCTTCCGAGGAGTCCGTCGCATGACCACCGTTGCCTACATCGCCAACGAGTTTCCTTCGCCGTTCGAGCCTTACGTGATCGACGAAATCGCGGAACTGCGCCGTCGCGGGGCGCAAGTGATCTGCTGCAGCGGGAAACGCGTCTCGCCGAATGACCTCAGCCTGGCAGAACGCGCTTTCTGGAAAGAGACGCGGTTTTTTCAGCCGCTCTCCGACGATGAGCTTATACGGGCAATGCGCCGTCTCGCCTCCGATCCCCGCAGCCTCTGGCAACTGGTGCGGCCATTGTTGTGGGAGCGCGGAGCATCCCCGACCCGCCGGATTCGTACGCTGGGCCACACGGTGATGGGTGCCGCACTGGCAGACCAACTGGCGCCACTTAATGTCGAACACATCCACGCCCATCACGGATACTTCGCCTCATGGATGGCCTTAGCCGCGGCCCGTTTCCTCGGAATCGGCTTCAGTTTCACCCTCCACGGCTCCGACTTGCTGCAGCGCGCCGATCTGCTTTCGGCCAAGCTGCGTGCGTGCCAGTTCTGCGTAACCGTCTCGGATTTCAACCGCCAGCATATTCTCCGCAACTACCCTTCGACGCCCTCAGAGAAAATTATCGTGCAACGTCTTGGCGTTGATCGCGTGCTTTCCTGGCCCACACCCGCACTTTCCGCCGAAGCGGACCAGCGGCGGTTCTGTCTTCTCTCCGTAGGACGCCTGCATGAGGTAAAGGATTATCGCTTCCTGATCGAGGCTTGCGCCGCGCTTCGCGATCAAGGCCTCGACTTCCTCTGCTGGATCGTCGGCGAAGGGCCGGAGCGGCCGGCTCTTGAACGCCAGATTATGGCGTCAGGGCTTCAAGGGCGTATTTACCTGATCGGTCAAGTGCCTCGCGCCGACCTTCCCGGCTACTACCGCTACGCCGACCTGGTCGTCATGACCAGCAAAAGCGAAGGAATCCCGGTAGTTCTGATGGAGGCCATGGCTCACGAAAAACTCGTGCTGGCGCCAGCGATCACCGGAATTCCCGAACTGGTCGAGCATCAGCGCACTGGATTTCTTTATCAGCCCGGCTCTTTGCCCGATTTCGTCAGTGCCGTCAGTTGGATTCAGGCCCACAAAGCTTCCCTGGCCGGAATCCAACACGCGGCCGCGGCCAGCATCGCCGCTTCCTATAATCGCCAGCGAAATCTACGTACCTTTGCGGAGCAATTCCTGGCCCGCATTTCCCAATCGGAGGTTGACCATGCGCATCCTGTATTGCAACAAATTCGACTATCCGTTTAGCGGCACTGAAGCGTACCTCTTCGACCTCATCCACCAGATGGATAAGCGCGGCCAGGAGACTGCTCTTTTCAGCATGGACCACGGCCGTACTCCGGCTTTCGCGGGCCGTAGTTATCGCATACCGCATATTGACTTCAAGGATCCAAACGCTGGGTTCCTGAAGAAGATTAAAATGGCGGCGCACGCCCTCTATTCACCTTCGGCCAGGCGCGCTATGCGCAAGTGTCTGGCTGATTTTTCACCCGATCTAGCCCACGTTCGCGGAATCTATCACCACCTATCGCCGTCGATCCTTTGGGAACTGAAGCGCCAAGGGATCCCCGTGCTCTACCACCTGAACGACTTCAAGATTTTGTGCCCAACCTACAATTTTGTCGCCAATGGGAGTCCCTGCGAACTCTGCAGTCACGGCGCTTTCCACCACGCCGCCACCAAGGGTTGCTATGCCGGCCCGCGTTCGAGCGCCGTGGTTCTTGCCGCCGAAGCATACCTGCACAAATGGTTGAGAACTTACGAACGCTGCGTGGACATGTTCCTGGCTCCCAGCGAATTCGTGCGCGACAAGTTGATCGCCAGCGGGTTTCCTGGGCAACGCATCGAAGTTTTACCCCACTTCCAAGCTTTGCCCGACGATGAACAGCTCCCCACCGACGAAGGATACATCCTGTACTTTGGCCGACTCTCGGCAGAGAAAGGCGTGTATGAACTCTTGCGCGCCATGGTGCGCCTGCCACACACTCCACTGATCATCGCGGGAGACGGTCCCGAGCGTCCCCGACTCGAGGCTCTGGCACGGGAATTGGACTTGAACAATGTGCTGTTCGAGGGCATGGTCCATGGCGAGAAACTCCAGAAACTCATCGCCGGTTGCAGCTTCTCCGTGTTTCCATCCCACGCCTACGAAACCTTGGGCAAATCTATTCTGGAATCCTATGCCTGGGGACGCCCCGTCATCGCCTCCGATCTCGGTTCGCGCCGCGAACTTGTCCAACACGGCGTCACCGGCCTCCTCTATTCCGACGGGGACCGAGAGCAGCTAGCTCATTCCATCGGGTTTCTGTTTGACCGTCCCGACCTCATCGACAAGATGGGCGCCGCAGCTCGCAGTCGCGTGAAAGCAAACCACGACCCCGATCAACATATGGAGAAGCTGCTCGAACTCTACGACCGGCTCACATCCTCCAAGAGGGGTCTGTCCTTCTCCTCCGTCGCGGAGCAGCCCCGTCCACGCCGCAGCGTTCGCGTCGCCTTCATCGGCGGCCGCGGCGTCGTCTCCAAGTACAGCGGCATCGAGTCTTATTACGAGCAGGCTGGCCACGAATTGGCGCGCCTGGGACACGAAGTCACCGTATATTGCCGCAGTTATTTCACTCCTCCCATGGACAGGCACAACGGCATGCGCGTGCGGCGGTTGCCAACCATCCGCTCCAAGCATCTGGAAACTGTCGTCCACACCCTGTTGAGCACAGCGCATGCCATGACGTCGGATTACGATGTCGTCCATTACCACTGCCTGGGACCTGCGCTGTTTTCTTTTCTTCCGCGGCTTGCGGGTAAGAAGACCGTCGTCACCGTGCAGGGTCTCGACTGGCAGCGCGGCAAGTGGGGCCGGATCGCGTCGCGCATACTGCGCTGGGGAGAGGCGGCTGCTGTTTCCTCGCCTGATGCCACCATGGTGGTCTCACGCACGCTGCAGCAGCATTACCGCCAACAGTACAAGCGCGATACTATCTACGTCCCCAACGGAGCCACGGTCGCGCCCCGGCGCCTCCCCCGGAAACTGATCGAGTGGGATCTCCTCGCCGACAATTACGTCCTTTTCTTAGGCAGATTTTCGCCGGAAAAAAACTGCCATCTTCTGATCAATGCCTTCGAAAACCTCCACACCGGCATGAAACTGGTACTCGCCGGAGGATCAAGTCACTCCGATTCCTACGCCAAGAGCTTGCGTCGCCACGAATCCGACAAGATCCGTTTCCTTCCCTGGGTCTCTGGAAGCGATCTCCAAGAGCTTCTCTCCAATGCCGCTCTTTTCGTGCTTCCGTCTGAACTTGAGGGCCTGTCTTTGGCTCTTCTCGATGCCATGGCGGCCGGCGTCTGCGTGCTGACCAGCGATATTCCGGAAAATAATGAAGTGGTCGATGGCGCCGGCTTCACCTTCCACCGCGGCGACCAGGCAGATCTTGAGCGTATGCTCGACTTGCTAATCCACAATCCCGAACTTCGCCGTCAGTCCGCAGCCCGCGAACGCCAGCGGATTCAGGGCCAGTATCTCTGGCCCGAAATCGCGCGTTCTATCGAAAAGGCCTATTACAACGTACTAGGCTGGAGCCCGAGTGAGCATGCGCCGAGCGAGCAGATCCAGATCCGCTCCGCAGTCCGGTAGTGCCGATTAGTCGAGCCTTACCCGTCTGAGGCGAGCGCGACCGTAGGTGCCTGGTGTGGATACCCGCTAGCGAAGCGGTAACGACTTCGCGTCTGTCTTTGATTAGAATCGGAATGCCGGGTCCTTACACGATGCGGCACACCCAGCATGGAAGATCTCATCCTCGTCACCGGTGGCGCGGGCTTCATTGGCTCGAACTTCATTCTCCAATGGATTGCCTCTGCACCGGCGCGCATCGTGAATCTCGACAAGCTGACATACGCGGGCAATCTCAACAACCTGCGTGCGATCGAGGCCCATCCGCGCTATCGCTTCGAGCAAGGCGACATCGTCGATCGAGATTTCTTGCGCAACTTGCTGCGGCGCGAACAACCGCGTGCAATCGTTCACTTCGCCGCCGAGAGCCACGTCGACCGCTCCATCCATGGGCCCGATGATTTCGTCCGCACCAACGTCAACGGCACATTCAGTCTGCTCGAGGAAGCACGCGCCTACTGGTTGGCGCTTCCGGAATCAGATCGCGGCTCGTTCCGTTTTCTGCACGTCTCTACCGATGAAGTCTACGGATCGCTCGGCCCCAGCGACCCGGCCTTCAGCGAGACCACTCCCTACAATCCTAACAGTCCGTACTCCGCGTCCAAGGCGGCTTCCGATCACCTGGTCCGCGCCTATCACCACACCTATGGCCTTCCTGTTCTGACCACCAACTGCTCCAATAATTACGGGCCCCACCAGTTTCCCGAAAAGCTTATTCCCCTCATGATTCTGAATGCATGCGCCGGCAAGCCGCTCCCGGTATATGGCGACGGCCAAAACGTTCGCGACTGGCTCTATGTGGAGGATCACTGCCGCGCCATTCGCGAAGTGCTCTCCCACGGCCGCGTCGGAGAAACCTACAACATCGGCGGGCGAAGCGAAAAAAAGAACCTCGAGATTATCGAAGCCATTTGCAAATTGCTGGACGAGTTGCGCCCGAACACCCCCGCCGTTCCGCACAGCAAGCTCGTCTCGTTCGTCAAAGACCGTCCCGGCCACGACCGCCGCTACGCGATGGACACCCGCAAGATCGAGCGCGAACTGAATTGGCACCCACAGGAGACGTTTGAGAGCGGCATCCGAAAAACCGTCCGCTGGTATCTGGAACACGAAGACTGGGTCCGTGACGTCACCAGCGGTAGCTATCGTCAATGGATGGCGAAACATTACGCCACCGAGCATTGAAAGAAAAAGCTGAGAGGAAAGGCCGAGACGGGAAGTCGAGACGAAGCGCTGAGACTCCAAACTCGACATGACGAAGAGCACATGACGAAGAACGCTCCACCGAATTACAAAGGCATCATTCTCGCCGGAGGATCGGGCACGCGCCTCTATCCCGTCACTCACGTGCTTCCGAAGAGCCTTCTGCCGGTGTACGACAAACCGATGGTGTACTATCCGCTCTCAACGCTGATGCTGGCCGGCATTCGCGAAATTCTGCTCATCTCGACGCCCGAGGATCTGCCCCGCTTTCAGCACCTGCTCGGCGATGGCTCCCGGTACGGCGTCCATTTCCACTACGCACCGCAACCGAAGCCCGAAGGCATCGCTCAGGCGTTTTTGATCGGCAAGGATTTCATCGGCTCCAGCGGTTGCGCGCTGGTGCTCGGCGACAACATTTTCTACGGACACGACCTCGTCAAGGAATTGCTCGCAGCTACGCTCCAGACCAAAGGAGCCCGCATTTTTGCTTACCCCGTTAACGATCCCGAACGCTACGGCGTCGTCGAGTTCGATCCGCACGGAAAGACGCCAAAGGCGCTCAGCATTGAAGAGAAGCCGAAGCAGCCGAAATCCCGTTACGCTGTTACCGGACTTTATTTTTACGATAATCAGGTCGTCGAAATTGCCGCCGGCCTCAAACCCTCTAAGCGCGGCGAACTCGAAATCACCGACGTCAACCGCGTCTATCTTGAGCGCAATCAACTCAATGTCTGCGTGATGGGCCGAGGCATGGCCTGGCTCGACACCGGCACACACGAAGCGTTGATGGAAGCTTCGTTATTCATTCAGACCCTGGAGAAACGCCAGGGCCTCATGGTCGCCTGCCCCGAGGAAATCGCCTATCGCTCCGGCTACATCACCGCCGCGCAACTGGAAGCGCTGGCGCAGCCGATGCGCAACAATGGATATGGCGCCTACCTACTGCAGCTGCTGCGGGAACGGGTTTTCTGATTTGGGGCTTGTTGAAACAATTTCATGAATTCTCATCCCGACCCTGAGCGAAGCCGAAGGGGAGGGATCTGCAGTTTGTCAGAATCAAACAGAGCGATGAAAACCGTCCGATGAAAAAAATCGCCACCAGCCTTCCCGGACTCCTACTCCTCGAACCGCGTGTATTCGGCGACGACCGCGGCTTCTTTCTGGAAAGCTACAACCGGCGCGAGT
>Ga0210407_10002395_pt1 | contig 16166 bp, 14 predicted proteins | sample IncBWC27MmetaG_FD_150860 | JGI IMG/M metagenome (GOLD analysis project Ga0210407, IMG submission 150860) | Forest soil microbial communities from Barre Woods Harvard Forest LTER site, Petersham, Massachusetts, United States - Inc-BW-C-27-M | ecosystem: Environmental > Terrestrial > Soil >...
CCGAGAATCCGCCAACAGTCCCACCGAGCAACGCCGTCAACAGCGGCGGAGACGTGGGAGCGAACGGCAGTGTGTCGGTGCAAGGCTCAGCCGCCACAGTCAATGGCAACATCGCGTCAACTTATCCTGCGTCAGAAAACCTGGGTTGCCCGGCCAGCGCGGTTTCAACCTCCGGACATCCGACCATTAATTCACAGTCCGTGGTCCCGACCCCCTACACTCCACCGACTCCTCCGGCGCCCAGCCCCCTGCCTCCGCAGAGCTCTTGCGGCTGTACCGGCGCGTTGGCGCCCGGTTCCTACGGCAATATCAGCCTGAGCGGACACAACTCGATCACCCTGCAAGGTGGAACTCCAGGAAATCCCACGGTGTACAACATCAACAGCCTTACTGAGGCCGGGCAATCCAGCGTAACTATTTCTCCTGTTGGTCCGGTCGTGGTTAACATCGCGGGCGTAGGACAAGCCACCGTATTGGATTTGTCCGGCGGCGGTTTCGCCAACAACAGCGGCATCGCGGCCGACTTGGTCTTCAATTACGGTGGCACCGGCGCGATTGCTATGACCGGAGGCAGTGGAGCCTTCTTTGTGCTGAATGCTCCGAACGCCAGCCTTAGTCTGAAAGGCAATTCCAACTACTATGGTCAGGCGCTCGCCGCAAACATTGATGTTGGAGGCACGCCCACTTTCTACTGGGACACCGCCGCTAATTCACAACCTATTAATACCAACGCCTTCTATGAAATCAGTATGCGCGAGTTGAGCTACTAGAGAAGAGAAGGTTTCGGGTTTTTGGGTTTTCAGCACGGGGGACCGCAGAGGTCCTCCGTTTTTTCTTTTGTAGTCTGGCTAGGACGCGGGGGTGCCTTTGTTTTTTTTACGCATCAATTCTGCGCTTTTTTCCGCCGTTTCTTTTACCAGGAAACCCATCTTCGGATGCGTGGGCTCCAAGTCAACTGCCACGCCATTTTCGCGCAGAGTTTCAGAAGCAATGGGGCCGATCGAAGCCACAACGGCACGATTCAATGCGTTGACGAACTCTTCCGCCACGCCCATTTCGGCTGCGATCCGGGCAGCGTGGACGAATTGCACCGACGAAGTGAACATCACCACATCAACTTGGTTTTGGATAAGCGACCGGATGGCGTTCTTCAATGGGCCGATGTCCTCTGGCAACTCCCAGCGGTAAACTCGCACCGGAAAAACCTCGGCCCCGCGCTCTCGCAGCGCGGCGTACAACTCGGGGCTGGGTTCGCCGTGCTCCTGAACCGCGATTCGTCGTCCCGGCAGCGGGACTTTCTCGGGATTCTCGTCCAGAGCCTTCACGATCTCGCGCCAGGTGTTGGGCTCGGACACGGTGAGCGTGACGGGAACGTTGAACTCGCGCATGGCGGCGGAAGGTTTGGGGCCTCGGACCACAACTCTGGTGCGGCCGAGCGCGGCGAAAAAGTCTTCGCGGGAACAAACTCCTTCCGAGGCCTGAACCAGAGCGCGAGCGCCCACTCCGGTCATGAAGATGATGGCGTCAAAATCTTGTTTGAGAAGCCCGCGGATCAATTTCAGTTCGTCTTCACTGGGAGGAGCAGGCACTTCGCGAGTGGAGGGCGCGACCGTGGGCACGCCGCCATTGTTGGCAATTAGCTGCGCGATTTCCTTGGCGCGGCGGCTCTCGAAGGAAAGTACGCGCAGGCCATTAAAGCCGGACATGGGGTCTCCAACTGGATACGAGAATAGCAAAAAGCAGTTTCTGGTTTCGAGTTTCAAAGGCTCAAGAGCGCCAGGCTCCCGTGGTTTCCCTCTTGGGTCCGGAAACTCTTGAACGTGAAACTTGAAACCTGAAACTTATGGCCAGCGTTGCCTATTCCGTCACCTATCCCTTTATGCGCAGGTAATTCCGTGATATAACGCCCTAAGGTCATCGAGCTCCCAGGAGATGGCGGGTGGAACTGGCGTTTCAGGCGATTGACGGCCGGAGTAAAGGAGGGCTTGTGTCCGAAGAAGCGAGAACTGGAAAAAGATTTCCGCTGGAATTGCCGATCAAGATTCACGGCTTGGACAAGGGGAGTACTACGGGCAACATGAGCGCAGCGGGTGTATACATTCGCGGCAATGCGGCCCTGGAAATAGGATCGAACGTCGAGTTCGAGATTGCCTTGCCGCCCGAGTTAACGGGCGGAAATGAGAATGTGATTGTGCAGTGCCGCGGGCGCGTAGTACGAAAAGACGGCGGCGGGGATGAAGCGCAGGGCGTAGCTTGTGTGATTGATACGTACGATTTTGTTCGCCAGCCGTAGTCGCGAGGTGCGAGGTGAAACGCCAATGCTCAAACTGATTCTGGCAGACAACCAGGCAATTTTCCGGGCGGGGATCGCCAAAGTTCTGGCGGTGGAAGACGAGATGCGCATTGTGGCGCAGGCTCAGACCTCCGAGCAGATGTTCATGGCGCTGGATAAATTCCGCGCCGGGGTGTTGATTGTTGCCGGAGGATTTCACGGCGAATTCGTCGCCGTGCTGCAAGCCGCGAACAAAGTCCGCACCCGCGTCGTGGTCTTGGCCGACACCGGGGAGAGCGCGCAAAAATATATGGGTGCCGGCGCGCACGGCGTGGTGTATCGGAACGTGACCAGTCCGGCGCTGGTGGATTGCGTCCGCAAAGTTGCCCGCGGCGAAACTTGGGTGCAGGACATTGCCGTGCCCAGCGAGCTCACCGAAAACGATATGGTCGGATTGCGGGTCCGCGACCGCCTGACCGCGAAGGAACTTCGCATCGTCGCGCTCATTGTCCAGGGATATAAGAACAAGGAGATCGCAACCCAACTCGGAACCACCGAGCAGGTGATCAAGAACTATCTGCGCAACGTCTACGACAAGATTGGTGTTTCTGATCGCTTGGAACTGGCGCTGTTCACCATCCACCACCGCATTCTGAACGAGGCCGCCGCCGCGACCGCCGCCGCCCACCAGCAGCCGCAGCCAGGGCCGGCGGGAGTGGCGTCGTAAGAGAATTAATTGTTCAGCGAGAAAGCGTCCTGGTTTGAGCCCGCGAATTTGCGGCATGCAATAACTGATGGGCTGGCGCTCAACCTGACTTCGATTCAATGAGTTGGCCAGTCTCTCGATTTCGATTTCCCCAAAATCGGTTGCGACTTCCTTAAAATTGTTGATTTGAACAGAATTATTCTCTTCCTATTTCTTGAGCGACCTGCTACGGTGTCGCATCCCCGCCCCCCAGCGCGGATTCTCTCAAGCTCAATTTGCAAATCTTTTGTGCGATTCTCGACTGAAATTTAAGGAGAACCTGTGAAGAAATTCAGAGGCCTGCTGCTTCTAGCAGCATCGGCCGCGGTGTCCGCCGTGTGCCTGGCGCAATCGCCAACTTCCCGAACCATTCCCGAGAGTGCAACCACCACGCTGCCTGCGAACACAACCCAGACGGTGACCGCGCAACTTTGGAGCAGCGCAACCGGCGGCAATCTGGTGTTGTCAGAGACGGAGCCATCGCTCAGCGTCGATAACAGTCAACGCGTCGCTTTCCTGCTGGGCTCGCAAACCGTGGGAGGTTTGAGTTCCTCGCACTTTGTTTCGGGCAATTCGCTTTACCTGGATATTCTGCAAGGCGGCGTGAGCGTAATCAGCGGCGGACGAGTCCCGCTGTACGCTGCGCCGTTTTCGCTTACGACCGGGCCCGCTGGCCCGACCGGGCCGCAAGGGCCGATGGGGCTTCAAGGCCTCAAGGGTGCAACCGGGCCTCAAGGCGCAACCGGACTCACCGGAGCGACCGGAGCCAAAGGTGCCACGGGTGCAACCGGGCTGGAGGGGCCGCGAGGCATCCAGGGAGTGACGGGCGCAACCGGTGCAACCGGGCCGCAAGGACCGACCGGGCCAAAGGGATCGACAGGAGCAACCGGAGCAACTGGTGCCGCAGGGCCAACCGGACCGCGGGGACTTACAGGCGCAACTGGCGCGCAGGGAATTCAAGGTTTAACCGGCGCCGCAGGACCGGTAGGCTCTCAGGGTTTGCAAGGTCTTACTGGAACTACGGGCCCTCAAGGCTCGATGGGCAGCGGATTCAACTTTCGCAACACGTTTGATCCCACGGCAACTTACGCCGTGAATGACGTCGTGACTTACAGCGGCTCAACCTTTGTAGCGAACGCCGCTAACGGTCCGAACCCGCTCACTCCGGACGCAAACCCAAGCGCATGGGTTGTGATGGCGGCACAGGGTGCAAGTGGCGTCGCAGGAGCGGTAGGCCCACAAGGTCCAATCGGAGTAAGTGTTGTCGGGCCACAAGGCCCGGCGGGCGCGGACGGAACCAACGGAATGAATGGCGCCCCGGGTCCGCAAGGACCTGTCGGTGCAACCGGTCCGCAAGGCACAGCGAGCATGCCTTCCGGCACTTGGAACTACATTGCTTCTATGCTCGACACTGTGAGTTCCTCGCATCAAGGCGCTGCCAGCGGAGTATTAAACGGGCAGTTCCTGGTTGCGAACGGAGCTAATGGCAGCAACGATACCGAATCCTACAACCCGATTACCAATCAGTGGACCGCTCTTGCACCTTCACCGGCGGCGTCAGTGTATGCCGCGGGTGCAGTGATGAACGGTCAATTCTATATGGTTGGCGGCTGCTCTCCGGTCAGCGATTGCCGTGTCAGCGTGTCGGGCGTCATGGAAATCTACAACCCTACGAGCAACACCTGGTCGTATGGCCCGCCAATGCCAACTGCACGCTACGACGCCGCCAGCGCCGTGATCAATGGAAAGCTCTATGTTGCCGGCGGAGACCTCGGCTGTCCGGTGTGCACGAATGTGTCCACTCTCGAAATCTTCGATCCGGTGGCAAACGCCTGGACCAGTGGATCGCCAATGCCTAACGTCCTAATGGGCGCACGCGGGGCGGCGGTCAACGGCAAACTTTACGTTGTTGGCGGCGGCGGCGGGGCGTGGTGGCCCTCGCAAAATTACCAATTCGCTTCCCACGTATCCATTTACGATCCGGTCGGCAATACGTGGACGCAAAGTGCTTCGTCGATACCCATGCCGGTCTTTGATCCTTCAGTGGTAACAATGAATGGGTTGGTGTATGTCATAAGTGGGCTTGGGGCTAGTCTGCTCGACGTGAACGCGGTTCAAGTGTACGACCCAACCGCGGATATGTGGACATCCGTAACCCCCCTGGATATCGGTCGGGACCAAAGCGTCGCGGGCGTTATCAGCGGAGTAGTTTATTTCGCCGGAGGTCTAGACCGGCTCGGTTCGGCCTATCCGACAACCGCTGAATCCTTCTACCAATATCCGCAAGGCCCAGCCGGTCCGCAAGGTCCGATTGGGCCGACCGGAACGCAAGGGCCGCAAGGGTTACAGGGTCCGATTGGACTTACCGGGGCCGCAGGAACGCCCGGCGCACCGGGTCCGCAAGGCACTCCCGGAATCGACGGAGCACCAGGGATTCAGGGTATCCCCGGAACGAACGGAACCAATGGCACGAACGGTGCGAGCTTCAATTTTCGTGGCGCGTTCGACCCCAACGGTTCTTATGCCGTGAACGACGTCGTTACCTACGGTCCTCCCACGGGTACAAACATTACCTACAGTGTCAACCTGGCTCTCAACCGTTTCATGGACTTCGGCGCTCCTGGTGATTTGGGTCCGACCAGCGGTTCTATAATCGGTACGATCACAACCGACGGTACAATCGGCGTGCTGAGCGCTTCCAACATCGTTAATTACAGCATCACCCTGAACGATGGTGTCAAGACAGCGGTTCTAACACCGTCCAATGCTACGCTAACCATTGGCAACAGCTTCAGCAACGGATTATCTGGCACGTCAACTAACCTGCTGCTCGATCTCATCACATCCAATGGGTTCCTTCTCACCTCAAGTGCCGGAAACCTCTGTCTAGGTCAATCCTGCGGATTCCCCACAAACCCGGTTTACGGGATTTGGAGTGTCGGAGGCGATAGTTGGTGGACATACTCCGGCGTCACTGGTGTACAGACAATCGGCACTGGCGGTGCCCTAAGCACAGGTCCTACGTCCACATACATTGCCACAGGGCCGATAGCAGCGGGGACTACTACACCGGGCACGCTTCCGTGGACCATGATGGCGCAGGCTGGAGCGCCGGGAACTCCGGGTGCGGCCGGGCCAGCCGGCCCGCAGGGTTTGCAAGGCCTCATGGGATCCCCGGGGCCGCAAGGCACTCCCGGCATCAACGGCCTTCCCGGTACAAACGGCAACAACGGGATCAATGGCACTAATGGTTTGGATGGCAAGAGTTTCAACTGGCGCGGCGCGTACGATCCCAACGCGGGCTATGTAGTCAATGACGTAGTTCTCGACGGAAGTTCCGCCTACATCTGTCTGGACCCAACGCCCCTCGCGCAGGGTCAAACGCCTTCCACCCAACCCCAGGCCTGGTCACTCCTGGTGAAGGGTATGGGTACGGCGTACATCAAGAGCAGGCTGTCATATCAGGGTGCGATTCCTGACATTACGCAAACCAGCTTGTACCCACCGCTTGACCTTCTCGAGCTGCCCGCTGGAACTTTCCTCATCAGCGCACGAGTAACGGTCTACTCCAGGTCCACCGACCCAATGGTAGTCGAGTGTCGCCTCCAAGCAAATCCCTATAATCCACAAAATCCGCCCAACGATTGGTCCTATGTCACGGTGGGTCCGGGAGTCCCGACGGGCTTCGGTGGTTATGCTTCGACGACCTATGCGACACTAATGACCGCGCAGGAAGTGCAAATTGGTCCGACAGAGAGTCAGTTAGTCTGCTCCGCGTTCGACGGCGCATCAGGGGGAGGTGGCGATGTGCAGGTGGTGTCCGTTGTGATAACCGCAATTCCGACTGGGGGTTTCGTGGTTCAGTAAGCTTGCCGGGGTCACCACGCGGCAGGGATCCGGCTGGGTTTGTTCAAGAGCGGAAGTTCAGCCGTAGGAATTGAATCATCGGGGGGTTGAATCATTGAATCATTTTCACGATTCTTCAATGATTCAAGTCTCTCGATTTTTTAATGATTCAATCTCCCGATGATTCAATGATTCAATTCCGTTGTTTACTAAAGGCCTGTATTCTTCACCGAATGTCCTCTATAGAATTTTTGAATTGGACTCGCGCCTGCGGGTCTGACAGACTAACTACGTCTTCCACAGAAGGAATGTGGTAGGGAAGACGGACCCAGCAGTTCGCCCGCAGCCCGAGTTGGGCAGATGTTCCATCCGGACCTCGTGGTCAATCCAGACAACTGAAGACTCTTTCCCGGCCCACGCGGGAGTGTCTTTTCCAGCTCAACAGGAGACTCACATGAAACCGAATGGCAAGTATTTCGCAGTAGTGCGCGCTGTAGTATTAGTGCTGTGCATGGCCGGCATGTTTTCCGCGATGGCGAACGCCGAGACTGCGCATGGAAAATTCAAACTGACAACCGAGACTCGGTGGGGCAGGCTGTTGCTGGAGCCCGGCGAGTACGAATTCACCATCAGCGATGCCGCCTCGATCCCGATGGTTACGGTTCGCTCCGAGGATTCGAGACGGAGCGGAATCATCATGCCTGAGGGTATTTCGGATCCGGCCTCGACGGGATCGAGCTTGATGTTGGCTCCGTCCGACAATGGAGCCTATGTCCGGACGCTGGCCTTGGGGGAGGTGGGCTTGGCGCTCGACTTCGGAGAGCCGAAAGCCGGCAAGGTCACGCGGCTGGGCGGATCCAAACCCACTGAAATGGCGTCCGCTTCCGGCTCCCACTAAGCCGGGCAACGAACGCAAGAGCGCGGTTCTAACCGGGGCCGCGCTCTTTTTTTCTTACCTTCCGGAGCGGCCCAAGGGCGTCACGGGCAGCGATTCCTCGTCCTTCAACGCCCGGTGTGAGGCCTTGTTCCAGAGCTTGCGGCGCGCTGTATCTTCCTCTAAAGACTCCACAGGGGCGTGACTGCCCTGGCACTTCCAGCCCAACCTTGAAGTTGTAGTTGATTTGATGTTACAAATTCGGAACAAAGTTAGCGGTTTCTAACGTAAACTGCGGGGAGCGTTCAAAGTCGTCGCTGCACGGATTTCCGTAAATTTCGACCCCCCAATTGGGCTGGGTTCGTCATTGCGGCCGTTGCTCCAATCGTCGAGGGGGACGTGGCATGGTCAAGGGAGGGCAGAAGCTACGGGTATTGCGGGAAAAGCTCGGGCTGACCATGCGGGACATTGAAACCGCGAGCGAACGGATTGCCAAAAAGCGCAACAACGAAGAGTATCTGATTCCCATCAGCCGGCTCTCTGATTTCGAAACCAAAGGCGTGATTCCAAGTATTTACCGGCTGTACTCCATGGCGGTGATTTACCGGCGCGATGTCCGGGAAATTCTTCAGTGGTATGACGTGGATTTGAACGTGCAGGCTTCGGACCTGGAGATTTCGGCTCCCCCGAGGTCGCATCTTTCCAATGCTCTGGCTAGCATGGCGACGGTGCAGATGCCGGTGCGCATGGACCCGGGTTTCGATCCCCGCAGGACGCTGAACTTCGGCCGCATGGTGGAGCAGTGGGGAACGGTTCCGCTGGCGTATCTGGAGCAATTCGCCAAGGTTGACTTTACTTACGGATACGTTGGCAGCGAAGATTTGACCATGTATCCGATTTTGCCGCCGGGCAGTTTCATCCAAGTGGATGAGTCGCGGGACAAGGTTCTGGAAGGGGGATGGCGTTCAGAATACGAGCGGCCGATTTACTTCGTGGAGACCCGCGACGGCCACACCTGCTGCTGGTGCACGCTGACCCGCGAGGAAATTATTCTGCAACCGCATCCGCTCTCGCCGGTGCCGCCGCGGGTTCTTCGCTATCCGCAACAGGCGGAAGTGATCGGGCAGGTTGTGGGCGTGGCTATGAGGCTCGGCGAGTGGAGTTCCGTCGGCGATTCCGTTCCAGCCCTAAGAGAGCGTGCAGAACTGAGCTGAGATGGCGCGCCGATCCGGCGCCGGGATCAGTGGGCAACAGTGTACTGTCGCTCTGGGCCAGCTTTGCCAAATACTGTTCGGGGTCAACTCCATCCACAGAACTGGACTTCTCAACATCTTCAAGAAGGGTTCCCAGAGGCGTAGATAGAACTTCGGAAACCACTTCCCGGTGCGCGGTGCCGAGGGCCTTGTTTGCCGTAGTCCGACCATAAACCTTACCCATGCCCCAATGGGAGTAGTCGCCCTCCCGTGCGCGCAGACCAGCCAGGTACTCCAGCTTCCGCAAGCAGCCTACGACCGCCTCCAGCGTGGTATGCGACAGATCTTCTAAAGCCGATATCAGGGTCATTCGGTTTGTTACGTTTTCAGGAACTGCAAATCCACAGCTGATTCCGTGCACAACAGTCCCCGCCGCCACATTATCACGGTGCACGTCCCACTTCAATGAGGAGATTCACCGTGAAAAAGACCCTTCTCGTGCTAGCTGCTGCTCTTTTGGCCCTTTCTCTGTCCGCCCCTGTGGCAAACGCAAATTCACCCATATGTTCGACGCCCAACTGCCAGGCCCGATAGGCGCAAAATCTTATTGTGGGCTGTTGGCGAACGGGCTAACATCCTAAGCAGCCCATGCATTTTCTGTTCTGGTATCTATGGATTGCGCCGCACCTCTTGCTGAGCGTTTTTCTGTGGATATTTCTTGGCCGGGGTCTGCAAAAGCAGTCCCCTATTTTTTGCGCGTATGTACTCTGCGAGCTAGCTCAGTTCGTGGTGTTGATCTCCTTCTCGCTGTACGGTATCTGGCATGCGGGACCTCTCTTGAATGTCTACCGCTGGATTCTGGTTTGGAGTTCGGGCATCATCTCCTTGCTAAGCTTTGGAGTGATCTACGAACTGGTGAACCAGTTAATTCTTTCGCGCTCTACGCTGGGAAGGACCCTACGACCGGTCATGCGCTGGTCGGCTGCAATACTGGTGCTGCTGACAGCCGTTGTGTCCGCCCGGCTCGGAGTAACCGTCGAGCGCGTGGTGAATGCCTTCTCGGTGCTCGATTTTTCCACCAGTGCGCTCCAGGTTGGGTTGCTGCTCGTCCTTTTTCTTTTCAGCCGTGTCCTCCGAGTTTCCTGGCGGAGCCTGCCATTCGGAATCGCCTTAGGTTTGGGAATCCTAGGTTGTGTGGAGTTATCCACAGCCCCGCTGTTCTCGGTATTTGCGCACCGCTACGTGTTCATTGATGTGGTGCGCATGGCGGGGTTTCAGGTGTGCGTGTTGGTCTGGCTCGGATATCTCATTTTCCCGGAACGGGGTCCTAAGTTTAAGGGTAAGCCTCCGCAAGAATCAGAATTAGAGTCTTGGAACGTGGAATTGCAGAGGATGGCACAGCGATGATGGTTTGGCCGTTTTCCTTTATTTTCCGGAAAACGGAAAAAGCAAATTTGCTAATGAGCCGCAGCAGAAATCTGAGCTAGAATTCTGGCACCAGGAATTGCAAAGGATGGTGCCGTGATGATGATGCCGTTCGTTTACGCTGGCGCGGGTGCGCTGGGCTTGTTCCTGATTCTCTATTTGGCGAAAGGTCTGCGCTCGAAGGGCGGCGATCTTTTCGAACTTACGGCCCGCCTGCGGCCGATTGACGTTGAAGCGTTCCGCAACCTGATTGACGAGCGCGAAGAGGAATACCTGCGTGCGCACTTGCCTCTCAAAGAATTCCGCAGCATTCATCGTGAGCGCATGCTGGCGGCGGTTGAGTACGTCTGGTGCGCGACCCGGAATACGTCCGTTCTGATCAGTCTGGGCGAGGCGGCGAAGCAGAGTGCGGATCCCGCGGTGGTGACTGCCGCGGATAAATTGATCGAAAACTCGCAGCGGCTGCGTTTGTATGCGATGCAGGCTGTGCCGCGAATGTACGTCAGTATGCTCTTTCCGAGTGCAAGCCGTGCACCGGAATTCATCGCCGAGACTTACGACACCATGGTCCGTCAGGCAGTAGTGCTGGGATGCATGCAACGTCCCGCCCGCGGAATATCGCCGGCGGTCTGAAGCGGGGTCTTGTCGGTGTGGCGCGAAGCTTCGGGGAGTCTTAGCGCTTTCCCAGCGCCATAACCGTCAGCACCACGGGAAGATAAATCACCGAAGCGTGCAGGAGCCGGCTGGCCAGCACTCGTGAACCGCCGGAGTTGGCCAGCTTCAACGAGTGGTATAGAAGGAACCCTCCCGCAAGCAGCATGGTAACCGCGTAGGCCGGGCCGGTGCGTCCAATTGCTGGAACGAGTGTCGTGACAATCAGCGCCAGGGTGAAGGCGATGATTTCGCCGCGGGTAAAGCGCGAATCCAGATCAAACTGCGGCAGCATGTGATATCCGGCGCGTTCGTAGTCTTCGCGATATATCAACGCAATGGCCAGAAAATGCGGGAACTGCCACAGGAATAGAATCGCGAACAGAAACATCGCCTGCCCACTGATGGCTCCCGAACCGCCCGCCCAACCGATCAGGGTCGGCATGGCTCCGGGAAATGCCCCCAGCAGCGTGCACAGCGGCGTACGCCGCTTTAGCGGAGTGTAGATCAACAGATAGCTCAGCAATGTAGAGATGGCCAGCAGCGATGCCAGTCGGTTCACCAGCAGCGCCAGATACAGGCCACCGGCAAGGCTGAGAAATGCGCCGAACAAAAAAGCTTCGCGGGAACTGAGTCTTCCCGACGGCAGCGGACGGCTGGCGGTGCGCCGCATGCGGGCGTCCCAGGACCTTTCCATCCACTGATTCAAGGTCGCGGTGCCGCTTGCGACCAGCAGCGTTCCCACCAGCGTATTGAGCAATCCGGCGAAATGAAACGGCCCGCGCAAGCCGAGGTAGTAGCCCGCTGACGTCGTCATCAGAATCAGCAGATTTACTTCCGGTTTGGTGAGAACATAATAGTCGGCGAGTTTGGAGAGAATTCTCAGCATTGCAGATGGGGCCGCCGGGTTATTGGTGTTGGTCAAAGAGGTCCGGTCTTCCTGAATCTAATTTCCTCGCCAGCCTATAACCGGTCAGCCTTTTCATCTGACTTGCACGCGATGCCGGAGGCGAATTGAAGGTAGTGGAGGCGCGGGTGAGAATCGAACTCACGTATAAAGGTTTTGCAGACCTCTCCCTTACCACTTGGGTACCGCGCCCTGTCAGGATATTAAAGTAGCTGCCGGAACGGAAAATGTCCACTGATGGTGACGCCAAGTGTGGCGCGGACATCTTCGCCCGCGGTCCCCGATGGCGGTCGTTCACGGCAGAACTGAATTTCTGGAGCGGGAGACGGGGGTCGAACCCGCGACTTCGACCTTGGCAAGGTCGCGCTCTACCACTGAGCTACTCCCGCTCGGATGGAGCAATTATAAACTACGCTTCTGGATTGAATCATCGGGGAACTGAATCGTGAAAAACCTCCGCCGGGTCGAAGCCAATGATTCAATTCTTCAGTGCCCGGTGTGCCACTGCGGATCTTTTTCCGCCGGGACAATCTCGCCATCGCGCATGTGAATGATGCGGTCGCCGTAGGCCGCGGCTTCGGGGTTGTGCGTGATCATCAGCACCGTCTGACCTAATTCCTGATTGGAATGGCGGAGCATCTTTAGCACGATTTCTGAGTTCTTGGAATCCAGATTGCCGGTAGGCTCGTCGGCCAGCACAATCGCCGGACGATTGATGAGGGCGCGTGCCAGCGCCACGCGCTGTTGCTCACCGCCAGAAAGCTCGGAGGGCCGGTGATGCATGCGCTTGCTGAGTCCCAGAAGCCCGACGATTTTGTCGAAGTGGGCCGGGTCGTGGTCGCCGTTTTTGCCTGCGATATCGACGGCCACGTCGATATTCGCGCGCGCGTCTAGCGTGGGCAGCAGATTGAACTTTTGGAACACAAAGCCGATTTTCTTCTTGCGCATGCGAGTGCGCGCCGCGTCTGAGAGTCCGGCGAAATCAACGCCGTCAATCAGCACCCGGCCCGAGTCGGCCTTGGTCAGCCCTCCGAGAAGGTAGAAGAGAGTGGATTTTCCGCTGCCGGAAGGCCCGACCACGCTGACGAACTCTCCTTTTTCCACTTGAAAGGAGATTCCGCGCAGCGCGGGGACTTCAATTTTGCCGATGTGGTAGGTCTTGTGAAGCTCAATCGCTTCAATGATGGCTGCCATTGGAAGCCTTGATCTTACAACAAGATGCCCGTGTGGAGTGCGCCCGTGTGGCGCGGACACTCCTGTCCGCGTGCCGGCATAGTCACAAATGACTGAGTTCTTAGAGGTGTCTTACGCCGAAGCAACGCGACACGGAGGCGCTGGAGGGACTTGGGTTCGCGCAATCGCCCGCTTAGGCCCGCGCTTTCTTACCAACAGTAGCCGGATTCTCTCCAGCAGATCTGCCGGAGCGTACATTCCTTTGGCGAGAAAAACATCCGCGCCGGTTTCCTGTTCGTAGATTTTGACTTTGCCGGAGAGCAAAATGGCGGGAGTCGCGGGCGAGAGGTCTTTCACGCTTTGCACCAGTTTGGAGCCATCGATTCCGGGCATGATGAGATCGGTGAGCACCAGGTCGACGCCGCCCTGGCTGAAGCGGTTGAGCGCTTGCTGTGAGTCCGAGAAGGCCAGTACGCGGTAGCCGCGGGTTTCCAGCATTACTTTTCGGATGGAGAGGGACTGTTCGTTGTCGTCAACGCAGAGGATCGTTCGTTTCGGTTTCATCGCACGGACTTTCTTGAGGGCGCGCAAATAAAAGCAGCGCGCCTGAAAAATTTCACAAATTGTCGGTTGAAGAATCTACCAGAGCGAACTGAATCCTATGCGCGCTAGCCTCGCGTGTAAAGTGGCGTCGAAGCCAACGCGAGTTTTCCTCATTGCAACTTCGCAGAGATTGTGCAGGGCCGCGTTTTGCGCGGAGTTTATGGCCTGTGCATTTAAAACGAAAGTTCTCCGCGTAAAACTTCAACAACATTTCCACCGACGCGTACATTAACCACTCTGTCATTGCGTCGCGAGGCACGGACAAAAATCCGGCTGGTGCGTTTCATTTCGACGCCCTGCTCGATCAGCACCTGCTCGTCCGGTTCCGCAACGCCATGTTCAACCATCCAGGCCGCGGCGCAGCCGGAAGCTGAGCCGGTGGCGGGATCTTCGCCGTTGTAAAACAGCATGCGCGCGTGCAGGCGGGCCGCGGGATCAACCGTTTCGCGCGAAACGCAAAAGAAAAACTTTCCGCCGGAGGCGGCGAGATATTCGGAAGCCCGCTGCTGATTGATTTGCAGGCGGCGAATCGCTTCCAGATTGCGAATGGGCAGAATCGTGAACGGAACGCCGGTCGAGACAGTCTGAATCGGAAGTTCAGCGTCAATGCCCTCGAGCGGGATCCCTGTGACCTCGGCGATTTTCTGCCGGTCGTGGATTTGCCCGAAAACGGGATCAGTCTGCGTCATCTCCCCGAACGCGGGCTGGCCGGGAGTTTCGTTGAACTCGACTGGAATGGTCCCTACGTTAAGGTCGAGGCGGATCTGGTTGGCACCGGAGTCTCCGCGCAGCGCGAATGCCGTGCCTAGCGTGGGATGTCCGGCAAATGGGAGCTCCTCTTGCACAGTGAAAATGCGCACCCGGGTCCCGCGCTTGCGCTCAGTGGATGCGTCGCGTGGGAAAATAAACGTGGTTTCGGACAGATTCATCTCGCGTGCGATGGCCTGCATTTCTTCATCGTTGAGGCCGCGGCCGTCGGTGAAAACCGCGAGCGGATTACCCTGGAGAGGGAGCGAGGTAAAGACATCGAACTGGACGAAGGGTAGGCGGCGCGAAGGAGGCATGGGGATTGGATTCAAGAATTGACCGCCGGCGGCAAAGTTTTTTACTCCGGGATGTTTCGTTTGACGACCCTCGTTGCCCTGCGTATCCTAATCCTCATGCGAATTTGCCCGATGCCGTGCTGTACCTGTTGTTGTAGTCGTGCGCCGGCGTGTGGGTAGCTGAAAGTTTTCCGGCCCACCCGGCGCAACCCGGGTGGGTTTTGTTTTTTCTGCCCAAAGTCGTATCCGCAAAGGCTCCTGATTTACGGGCAGAATCACGAAAAAGAATTTCATTTACGAGGAGATCAAAATGAGCACCGCAACTTTGAACCCAGTCGACACCAATCACATTCCGCGGATTAACGAAACCGCGCCTGATTTCACCGCCGAGACCACGCAGGGCACCATTCACTTTCATGAATGGATCGGTGACGGATGGGCCATTTTATTTTCCCATCCCAAAGACTTTACCCCGGTGTGCACCACCGAACTCGGGACCCTGGCGGGATTGGAGCCTGAATTCGCCAAGCGGAACACCAAGATTATCGGCCTGAGCGTGGACCCCGTGAGCAGCCACAGCAAGTGGGCGGTGGACATTGAAGAGACTCAGGGCCACAAGGTGAACTATCCGATGATCGGCGATACCGATCTGAAAGTCGCCAAGCTGTACGGGATGTTGCCCGCCGACAGTGGCACGACCTCTGAAGGTCGCACAGCCGCCGACAACGCCACCGTACGCACAGTCTTCATCATCGGCCCGGACAAGAAGATCAAGCTGCAACTCAGCTATCCCATGACCACCGGCCGCAACTTCGCCGAAATTCTCCGCGCCCTCGATTCCATGCAACTCACTGCCAAGCACAAGGTCGCAACGCCTGCGGACTGGAAGCCGGGCGAGGATGTAATCATCAGCGGCGCTGTCTCGAACGAAGAGGCGCAGAAGCAGTATCCCGAGGGGTGGAAGACGCTGAAGCCGTATTTGCGGGTGGTCAAGCAGCCGAAGTGACGTCGGAAGAAGCGGCCACGGATTTACGTGGCTCTTCACGATAGCTTTGCTCGCCATGCTTTTCGCTTGCGCTCACGAAGAGCGCCCGATCAGCGGCGGCAACATTTTCAGGCAGAGTTTGGTAGGTCGGGCCTCTGCCTTGACCAAGGCAGCGTTCTAGCGAGCGCATTTATTGAGGCAAACTGGTTTTGCCAAATCGAGTGGCAATCGCGAGTGGTACTCTGTTAAGCCCGCCCCGAACTGGCTGATCGAGAATTCGATTCCTTGCCTGGATGTGCCCCGATTTAGGAATAGTGCTGGGCGAGGGCCAGGATACCCAGCGCGGTGAGGATCATTACCATTCCGACGGCGAGGAAGCGCTTGCCGTGCGTTGACATTCCGTTCCATTCTCCGGTGACGATACCAGCGGCGTTGCTGGTGACAATTAT
>Ga0210407_10002397_pt1 | contig 16162 bp, 14 predicted proteins | sample IncBWC27MmetaG_FD_150860 | JGI IMG/M metagenome (GOLD analysis project Ga0210407, IMG submission 150860) | Forest soil microbial communities from Barre Woods Harvard Forest LTER site, Petersham, Massachusetts, United States - Inc-BW-C-27-M | ecosystem: Environmental > Terrestrial > Soil >...
GTCTTCTCGCGCCCGCCGAGCCCGGCAAAGTCGTCTGTGTTGGCCGCAACTACGCCGCCCACGCCGCCGAGCTCGGCAACGAAGTGCCCAAGGAACCTCTCCTCTTTCTGAAGCCCCCATCTTCCATAATCGGTCCGGAAGAACCCATCGTCCTCACGCCCTACTCCCAGCGCGTCGAGCACGAAGGTGAGCTTGCTCTCATCATGAGCCGCCGCTGTTCTCAGCTTGCGGATTCCGACGACCCTTTGTCCTACGTCCTCGGCTACACCTGCCTCAACGATGTCACCGCGCGCGACATCCAAAAAAAAGAAGTTCAATTCACCCGCGCCAAGAGTTTCGACACTTTCTGCCCGGTCGGTCCGCACATCGAAACGCATCTCGACCCTACGAACGTTCTCGTCGAGATGCACGTCAATGGCGCACGCCGCCAGTCCGGCAGCACTTCGCTGATGATTTATCCTATTCCGTTTCTGGTGCGATTTATTTCCCGTATGATGACGCTGCTTCCGGGCGACCTCATCGCCACGGGCACGCCTGCGGGAGTCGGCCCGCTGGTCGCCGGTGATGTCGCCGAGGTCAGCGTTGCCGGAGTTGGCGTGTTGCGCAACCCGGTGCACGCCCCGCACGCGTAGTTGTGCGCGCCCCGCGATGTTTCGGTAGAATACTCGAACAGCGGGGGCCATACCGGAATGAACCGTCCCATTTTCCCGAATATAAAAGCGCCGATTTTCAATCACGCCTCGAATGGCATTTCGCCGGCTCCTCGGGAGTTAATCCGTTGTTAGCGCTTCCTCCCGATTGGAAAATCACCGCCGCGCTCGCGTGCGCTGCTGTCGCCGCCGCGGCCATGATTGCTTATGCTTTTGTTCGCCCCGCCGAGGATCCCGAAGAGGTGGAGCGACGACGCCGTCTGCATCTGAATCAGATCGGCCGCATCGCGGAAGGCCAGGTCGTTGAACTTTCCGAGCACCCTCCATTCCCCGCGAAAAAACCCAAGGGGCTTTTCGGTTCTCGTGCGCGTTCGCTCGCCGACACTCGGCTGCGAAAGCTCGTTTCTTACAGTTATGCGATTTCCGGCGTTACCTACCACACGGCGCAGGACGTTACCGGCCTCGAAAGCCAGGTCCGGTTCGACCGCATCGCTGCAGGTCAGCCTGCCAGCATCAAGTACGATCCTTCCAACCCGAGCGATTCCATCCTCGCCGCCGACGACTGGTCAGGCTTGCGCTGAGTAAAACAAGGCGCCTTCACTTCTGAGGGAACACCTCTAATTTTCGCCCCGGTTGCGTTATCCTTTCCAACAGCCCCAAACAACCGTGCACATGATCCTATGAAAACGATTCTCGCTTACCTCCTGACCACCATCCTCATCGTGGCGATGACCCTCACGGCCATGTTCACTCTCGTGCGCGCGACGGTTTACGTAACTTCTATCCCTTCGCCCCTTTCCCGCGCTTTCGCCATCGGCGCGGAATTGCTTCTCGGAGTTATCCTGCTTCTTGGCACCGTTTGGCTAGCCACACATCTCGCCGTGCGCATTTACGGCCGCAAGGATATATCTCCACCGGGAGGACCCGTTGCCTGACAAAACATCTGCTGCCGCCCGCTCTTCCGAGAAGCGCGATCGCCTCGAGGAGCTGCGCCGGCGTTCCGCTGAAGCCGAAGCCGGCGGCGGGCCCGAACGCCGCGAACGCGAGCACAAAGCCGGCAAGCTCACCGCGCGCGAACGCGTCCATCTTCTTCTCGACGAAGGCACCTTCGAGGAGCTAGACAAATTTGTCCGCCACCACTGCGTCGATTTCAGCATGGAGGAGCAGCGCCCCGCGGGCGATGGCTTTGTCACCGGCTTTGGCCGCATCGACGGCCGCCTAGTCTACGTTTTTGCGCAGGACTTCACCGTCTTCGGCGGCTCGCTTTCGGAAACCAACGCGCTGAAAATTTGCAAAATCATGGACCTAGCCATGCGCGCAGGCGCTCCTGTGATCGGCCTCAACGATTCCGGCGGCGCGCGCATCCAGGAAGGCGTGATGTCGCTTGCAGGCTATGCCGATATTTTCCTCCGCAACACGCTCGCCAGCGGCGTCGTTCCCCAAATCAGCGCCATCATGGGTCCCTGCGCGGGCGGCGCCGTCTATTCTCCCGCCATCACCGACTTCATCTTTATGACCCGCGAAACGTCCTACATGTTCGTGACCGGTCCCGACGTCATCAAGACCGTTACCCACGAAGAAGTCACCAAGCAGGAACTCGGCGGCGCCATGACCCACAACGCCACCAGCGGCGTGGCCCACTTCGTTTCCCGCGATGATGCGGAATGTCTCGCCATGATCCGGGAGCTGATGAGCTTTCTCCCTTCCAACAATCTCGACGAAGCGCCGCGCAAAGTCTCCTCCGATCCTGCGAACCGCCGCGAGGAATCACTCAACACGCTGGTCCCGGAAGACCGGCAAAAACCCTACGACATCAAGGACGCCATCCACGCGATTGTGGACGACGGTTATCTCTTCGAAGTTCACGAGTACTTCGCGAAAAATATCGTTGTCGGGTTCGCTCGGCTCGACGGACGCCCCGTCGGCATCGTCGCAAATCAGCCTGCATTCCTCGCCGGCGTTCTGGACATCAACGCCTCCGTGAAAGGCGCACGCTTTGTGCGCTTTTGCGACGCATTCAACATTCCTCTCGTCACCTTCGAGGACGTTCCCGGCTTCCTCCCCGGCACGCAACAGGAATTTGGCGGCATCATCAAGCATGGGGCCAAGCTCCTCTACGCCTTCGCCGAAGCCACCGTCCCGAAAATCACCGTGATTACCCGCAAAGCCTATGGCGGCGCCTACTGCGTCATGTCCAGCAAGCACATCCGCACGGACGCCAATTTCGCCTGGCCCATGGCGGAGATCGCCGTGATGGGTCCCGAAGGGGCCGTTAACATCGTCTACAAACGCGAGCTCGACAAAGCTCCCGAATCCGAACGTGAAAAATTGCGTCAGGAAAAAATCGCCGAATTTCGCGACCGCTTCGCGAATCCGTTTGTGGCCGCCGAGCGCGGCTACATCGACGCCGTCATCGAGCCCGCCGAAACCCGCGCCCGCATCATCACCGCCCTCCGCGCCCTCGAAAACAAGCGCGACACCAACCCCAAGAAAAAGCACGGCAACATCCCGCTATGAGTAGTGACCTTGGAGTATCGCAAATGACGAACTTTGACTTTTCCTGGCTCACAAGCGATCAGATCTTCATGCACTTTGATCCAAAGGAGTCGTGGGCAGGCATGTTTCCCAGCCGACCACAACTAGGAGAAGATCTGAAGAGCCTAGTTGAGGAGGCAGTCGCTTCCCTGGAGGGTTTATCCTCTGAGGATAATGCGCGGGCTCAGGCAGCTCTCAAGGAAGATCCAGTTCTTTGGAAATGGGTGGTTGACTGGTGGTATTGCAAGGACCTCGTCGAGCGCATCGAACCTGCCAATGAAAAATTTTCTAAATTGACGCCTATACTTGTGCGCGTAACCAAAAATCAAGAGGTGAACGTGTATCTTCGCGAAGCCACCCAGTGCTATCTGTTTGGCTTCTTTCAGGCGAGCACTACCCTTTTCAGAACAGCCCTCGAGACGGGTCTAAAAGACTGCTTTGATCGGAAACTGGGATCGAGTCCGGAGATAAAACTTTGCGACCTCATTGGTCAGGCAGTTCAGAAGGGCATTCTTGACGGGGCCGTCGCCTCCATGGCTCATGAAGTTCGCGAAGCGGCTAACAAGGTGATCCACGAAGAACCAATAACTGAGGGGCAAGCTTTTGATATCTTAGTGAAAACAAGAAAGGTGCTTGAAGAACTATACGTGCTCTAAAACACGGACAACGAAAACCGGTAGTGTTTGTTAGAATCAAGTCATCTTTCTTTCTGCTCTGTGCTCTCTGTAGTGAAATCCTTGGCCTACTTCAGCAAATACTCCTGTAAAAACTCCACCGTTGCGTAAAACTGAAAATCCAGATTCGTCTTTTTCCGAAAACCGTGCCCCTCGTCTTTGCCGATCACAAACCACACCGGCGTGCCCTGCTTCTTCAGCGCGCCGGCGATCTGCTGCGATTCGCTCACCGGCACCCGCGGATCGTTCTTCCCCGCGACGACCATCATCGGCTTTTTGATTTTCTCGATGTTGTTCATGGGCGCGATTTTCTCGAGGTACTCCCGCATCTTCGGGTCGCGCTCGTCACCGTACTCCACGCGCCGCAAATCCCGCCGGTACGCTTCCGTGTGCTCGAGGAACGTCACCAGGTTCGACATCCCCACGATATCCACCGAGCAGCGAATCCGGTCGCTGTAAAACGTCGAAACCGCCAGCGTCATGTGTCCGCCGTAGCTCCCGCCCGTCACGCATATCCGGTCGGCGTCCAGGTCCGACCGCGTCCCGATCCAATCGAATAGGGCATTGATATCTTTGTACGTGTCGTCGCGTCTGAATCCGTTATCCAGCAGAGAAAATGTCTTTCCATATCCCGTCGACCCGCGTACGTTCGGATAAATCAGCGCAATTCCCAATTCATTGAGGTAGTAATTACTGCGTCCAAGGAACGTCGGCTGCGACTGCCCCTCCGGCCCGCCGTGGATCACCACCAGTACCGGTCTCTTCCCCGTAAATTTTGCTGCAGGCGGTTTGTACAGAAATCCTGAAATCATTTTTCCGTCGAAGCTCTTCCACTTCACTAGCTCTGCTTCCGGAAACGCATCCGTCTTTACCGCCGTTTCGCTCGTCGTCCAGCGCTCAATTTTCCCTGTCATTACATCCAGCGAGTAGCAGTCCCCCGGCCCCCGCGCATTCGTCAGCGAAAATCCTAGCTCGTGCCCGTTCTTATGCCAGCGCAAGCTTGTCACAACCCCCAGGGGCAAATCCCGCAAAGGAATTTCCTTCTCGTCTGCCGTCCTTCTTACGTGAATAACGCTCAGCCCATCCTCGTCTTTCACGTACGCAATCAACTTGCCATCATTCGAGAGGTCGAAACGTTCGACATCCCATACCGCTTCCGGACCGGTAATTAGATACTGGCCTTGCGATAGGTCCACGTCAACGTAAGCCAGTCCGCTGGCCATAATCTTGGTTTCCGGTCGCCCGAGTTCCATGTACGCAATGTTCATGTATTCCGAACCGGCATCCGTGGTGACATAAACGCCTTTTCCGTCCTTGCTGAACCGTGCATCACCGTACGCAATCTTGTCTCCGCGTTTAGTTCCGGCGGGCATCAGCGCCGTCTTCTCCCCCGTTTTCGTATCGACTAACCACAAATATGCTTCGTTCAGTGAAATTTCTTCCTTAAGTAAAATCTTCGAATCATCTGGTAACCAATCTTCTGGTTCCCACCCTCCTCCTTCCAGCTTCTCCAGAAAATGGTCACTTTTCGGATCGTTGGGATTCATCACCCACAAATCCGTATCCTTGCCCGTCCGCCGCGTCGACATGTACGCGATTCGATTCCCGTCAGACGACCACGGCCCGAGCAAATTTCGCGACTTCCCATCCGTCAGCAGCGTTACATTGCCGCTTGCCAAATCATACCGATACAGCTGGTACCACTCGCCGCCGCCAATATCTTTTACAAACACAATGTAGTCGCCCCCGTTCGGATGAAATCTTGCATTCGTGACCGCATCCGGAAAAAATGTCAGTTGTTGCCTCGCCCCGCCCGGCATCTTCACCAGGTGCAGTTGCGCCGTGTCCGCGAACCGCGTGGCGATCAACATTTCCCGCCGCTGTGGATTCCAATCCGCCAGCGTCGCGCTCCGGTAGGATCCATACCGCCCCGCGGTTTCCGCCAGCGCCGCCGGGATTTTTGGCACGCCGTCCACCACCAGGCTCTCCGGCGGCGCAATCACCGCCTCTTGCCCTCGCGTACTTCCCGCAACGATGCACATCAACGCGAACGAAAATCCAAGCCGTTTCCTCATGAAAAACTCCTCCCAGTAAATTCTGCCGCTACTTCATACACCGCAAGCGATTGGACACGCAAGTTCATCCGCCTGCCCGGCTCCACTCGCCGCTCATGCTAAGATTTCGCTGCGCAACACCTGGCCCATGTTCAAGAAAATCCTGATCGCCAATCGCGGTGAAATCGCCGTCCGCATCCAACGTGCCTGCCGCGAACTCGGCATCCGCTCCGTCGCCGTTTTCAGTGACGTTGACCGCGCATCTGTTCACGTGCGTCTCGCCGACGAGGCCTATCCGATCGGCCCGGCTCCCTCGCGCGAAAGCTATCTCCGCATCGACAAAATCATCGACGTCGCGCGCCGATCCGGCTGCGACGCCGTCCATCCCGGTTACGGCTTCCTCGCCGAAAATCCCGCGCTCCCGCGCGCCTGCGCCGACGCGGGTCTCACCTTTATCGGCCCGCCGGCCGAGGCCATGGAGGCGCTCGGCTCAAAAACAGCCGGCCGCCAGCTCGCCCGCCGCTCCGATGTGCCATCGGTTCCCGGAGCGAATGCTCCCATCGAAAATCCCGAAGACGCCCAGGCGCTCGCGCAAAACATGGGCTATCCCGTTTTGCTCAAAGCGGTCGCCGGCGGGGGCGGCAAAGGCATGCGCGTGGTCGCGCGCGACGCGGAATTTTCTTCCGCCTGGCGCGACGCATCCTCCGAAGCCGCCAACGCTTTCGGCGACCCGCGCCTGTATCTCGAAAAATATCTCGAGAAGCCGCGGCACATCGAAATCCAGATTCTCGCCGACGCCCACGGCCGCGTCGTCTCTCTCGGCGAGCGCGAATGTTCCGTGCAGCGCCGCCACCAGAAGGTCATCGAGGAAGCGCCCTCGCCGGTCGTGACGCCAGATCTCCGCAAAAAAATGAGCGAAGCCGCCGTGCGTCTCGCGCGCGCCGGAGGCTACATCAACGCCGGAACGGTGGAATTTCTTGTCGACGCGCAGAACAATTTTTATTTCCTCGAAGTCAACACGCGCTTGCAAGTCGAACATCCCGTCACCGAGCAGGTCACCGGCCTCGACCTCGTAAAACTCCAGATCGCCATCGCCGCGGGTCATCGTCTCCCGTTTGCGTGGGAAACCATCACGCCGCGCGGTCACGCCATGGAAGTTCGCCTGTACGCCGAGGATCCCGAAAATAATTTCTTTCCTTCACCCGGAAAAATTATCTCTCGCCGCGTACCGAGCGGCCCCGGCATTCGCCTCGATGAAGGCGTCTACTCCGGTTGGACCGTCCCCATGGAATACGATCCGCTTCTCGCCAAGCTCATCGCCTGGGGAAACAGCCGCGAAGAAACCATTGCCCGCCTGCGCCGCGCTCTCGAGGAATATGCGGTCACAGGAATAAAAACCAATACCGCGCTTTTTCGCCGCATCCTCACCGAACCTGATTTTCTCCGCGCCGACATTCACACCAAGTGGCTCGACGAACTTCTCCAGCGGCCGCGTCCCGCCGCAAGCGATCTCGCCGCGAAATACGGTGCGGAAGAACAAAAAAACTGCGCTGCGGACGCCGCCGCCATTGCCGCCGCCCTCTGGCAAGCCACGCAGTCGGGGGCGCCGGGCCTGTCTGCGCAGACAGGTTCGAGCGCAGCATCTTCTCCCGCCAACGAGCCCTCCCGCTGGAAACAGGAAGGCCGCCGCGAGCAAGTGGATCGCACTCCATGAAATTCGAAGTCCGCATCAGCGAGCAAATCCGAGTCGTCGAACTCGAGCGCGAAGACGGTTGCTGGCGAATTTCACTCGATGGCTTGCCGGTCGACGCCGACGCTGTCGAGATCGCACCCAACATTTTTTCCATTCTTCTTCGCGGCCAGTCGCACGAAATTCGCGTCACGCCTTCTCCAAACGGAACGCTGACGCTCCAAACCGGTTGCGAAGAATTCATTGCCGAAGTCATCGATCCCCGCTCTTGGAGCGGCCGCCGCCATAGCGCGGTCGAAGCCGAGGGCCGCCAGCAAATCGTCGCGCCCATGCCCGGAAAAATCGTTCGCGTTCTCGTGAAATCGGGCGACGCTGTTGAAGCCGGTCAGGGTCTTCTCGTCGTCGAAGCCATGAAAATGCAAAACGAAATTCGCTCGCCGAAATCCGGCGTGGTCGAGCGCCTGCTGGTGCAGGAAGGTCAGGCCGTCAACGCCGGCGAAATTCTGGCCTGGGTAAACTGATCTAGCGAGAAATTAAAATCAGCGGGGGAGAAATTACAGAAGCACGAGCCGGCTAGCATTTCTTAAAGCCGTCAAAAAAAGCTTTGTGCTGCGCAAGTATTTCTTGTTTCTTCTCCAAATTCGGCTCCAGCGACCACTCACCCATTTCGTGCGTGCCGCCCAGGAGAATCCCGTCCGTTCGGGGAAACATGTAGACGTCGCCTTGGCCGACTGAATATTGCACCTCGGGCTGGGGCAATAGGATTGTGAGTTGTCCCTTCACCGGAGTTAATTCTTCATCAGCAAACAGCGCTTTCGCGCCTAATCCCGTGCAATTGAAGACCAGCTTCTCCGGTAATTTCTGAATCTCGCTCTTGTTCCGAAGCTCCATTACTTTTACGCTCGCCCCGGCAAGCCGGATCTCATCCAGCAAAGCCGCCAAATAAATGGACGGCTCGATGATCATTGTGTCGAACTGGCGCACAAACGCGCTATTTGGGAATGGATGCTCCCTCGGAGACAGATCGCGCAGCTCCGGCAGCATCGCGCGCAAAGCACTCTCTTTTCCGAAAGAGCCCTGCTCGTCCCACGGCTCGTTGCCGAGGGAATAGTTGCGCATCCATCTAACCCCGTACTGCGGCCCAACCATAATCTGGTATCGCCGGTAAGCAAACTCCAGCGCTGCCTGTAATTGTTGATTGAAGAGCGCTGTCCGTTTGTCATGTTGCGAAACGTAATGTGGAAACCATTGCCCGCCCGCAATGTTCGAGGTCGTGTTCGGCGGCAAATCCTTTGCGTAAATCGTGACCGTCGCACCGGACTCTTGCAGTAATCTGGCAGTCGCGAGTCCCACGGCTCCGCAACCCAGCACCGCCACGGGCCCAACGTGGCCGGCGAGGCCCAGATCCACAGCTAGCTTCGCCGTTCCCCATGAAAGAGTGATTCCTGCGCCGCCGTGGCCGTAGTTGTGGACAACGAGAGTGTCGTCCAATTTTTCCGCACGCACAACAAAGCCTGACGGCCGGTATGGGCGCAGGCCCGCCACAGTTCGTATTTCGCGGTCGGCGGAAACATGCACGGGAGGCAATCCGCAGGCTCCTCCAACAAAAGAAATATCAGGAGCCGCGTAGGCACGACTTGCGCTCGAAGCTGCGTTGCGTCTTGCGGCGCATCCTGACAGCAAGGAAAGCGAAGTGGATGCCGCGAGCGACGCGCCCGCAAAGCTCGTCTGTCGAAGAAATTGGCGGCGATTCATGACGTTGCGCTGCTCTCGTAGGGCTCGCCTTTTTTCCCCAAGCCAGATCGAGGGGCGGGCCGTCTTTCGCGCAAAATTTATTATGGCTGGACGGGTTGCTGCTTCGGAGGAGGCAGCGAGGTCTTCGCCGCGTCGGGTAATTTCCCCGCGGCTTCGATCACCTGCTGCGCGAGGTAATTCGTCACGCGCACTTCATCGCGGGCGATCGCCAAATAGGCGGCGCGCAGCAACTGTTCTTTCCGGTTGCGCAGCGTGTCGCGAATCGTTTGTTGCACTTGCGGGTCCGTGATTCCGCGAAGCCCCGGCGACTCGCGCGTGATCAACTTCAAAATGCGATAACCGTCTTTCAACTGCAGCGGCGAGCTCACCTGGCCGGGCTTCATGCCCATGACCGTTTTCTTGAGCAGGGGATCGACCTGCGGCGGGTTGAGGCCGGATTCCGGAATGTAACCAAGGTCTCCGCCGTTGGACGCGGAATTCACATCCTCCGAATAATCCATCGCCAGTTGCGCGAAGTCGGCGCCGGTGTTGAGCCGGTCCACCAGCATTTTGATTTTGCGTTGGGCCTGGGGTTCGTCAATCGCGTCGTCATTCTTGCGGTTGCGCAGCCCCTGATCCTTGTGCGGCGTCACCAGGATTTGCGCGATGCGATACTGCGGCTCCGCGACGTTGAACTGCGCCTTGTTCGTGTTGTAAAAATCGGTTACGTCCTGATCGGTGATGGAAATTTTCGCTACGACTTCGCGATTGAGCAGTTTTTGGATCGAAAGCTGCCGGCGCAGATCGTGTTTCAAATCATCCACCGAAACGCGGCGGTCATTCAGTTGCCGCTGGAATTCATCTTCCGTGTAAGGACTCTTCAACTCGGTGAATTTGTCTTCCACTTCGCCGTCGGTGGCTTCGAGGTTCAGCTTCTTGGCGCGCTCGAGCAGAATTTCGTTGTTGATCAGTTCGTCGAGAACGTTCAGCTTCAGCGAAAGAGCTTCTTCCTGAGAAGGCTCCTGCCCTTCGGGATTCACGCGCGTGCGATAGTATTTATCGACTTCGTCGCGCTTAATCTCCGTGCCGTTCACCACGGCCCAAACGTCAGCGGCGTGCGGCGTGGGTTTGTTGCATCCCGCGCCGCTGAAAAATACAACCGCGGGCAAAGCAAGCAGCGGCAAACGCACCGCAACGCGCGCCAATGCGTGAAAGGGCAGGCCCGAAATGGGCTGGCCCTGAATCGACGGGCTAGGACGCAGGAGTTTCAAGGGTGGATTCTCAGGCAGCTTTCTTCACTCGGCCGGCGCGGATGCAGGCGGTGCAAACGCGCAGATGCTTTTTTGCGCCGTTCAAGAGCGCGTGCACACGCTTCAGGTTCGGATTCCACCGGCGACGCCGGGTGTTGTTGGCGTGGCTGATGACGTTGCCATAGTGCGGCGTTTTGCCGCAAAGTTCACACTTCAATGCCATAGTGTTCCTGTTCAAAAATGAGAATGTCAAAAACAAGCTTCTTATTCTATCAGACGCCCTCCCGGCAACAAAGAGAGAGAAAGGAAAGCGCGGGAATAGGGGGGTGCAGCTTCCTTGTCCTGAAACTCGCCGCGGGCAGCTCCGACGTAATCGGCCACCTCATCTCGTGCGGCACGCCTAACGGAACCGAGTTTTGGCTCGCTCGGTTCGAACGCTTTTCCTCTCTTTTCCACTGTTCATTCGAATCACTAGTAAGTACATACTTGACAGACCGTAACACATGCGCTAACATACCTTGTGATTTTCAGCCGCCAATCGATTCTCCCTGCCGCGGGCTTTCTCCCGGCTCATTCATTGCCTCTTTGCTTCGCTGCTTCCTTGCATCCATGTCAGTTATCGCCTCGTTGGAGCCCCGTTGTGTTCCCATGGGAAACGCCGTCTATCTCTTTTCCCTTCATGCCACTACATAACCTTTCTCGTCACAACGAGGGGGGTACACCCACCCCTATCAATCTCTCCCCCTCTTTCAACGGGAGACAGTGCCATTTTTCACTAACTCCTGTACTTGCCACACATCCAAAAAACGCGCCCGTAACTCCTTTCCTTGCCACACTTCCGAAAACACAGGTATTTAAAGTCCTTTGTTTGCCACACATCCAAAAAATGGCGGGGGTGGGGGTCTTATTGTTAACTAGAAATCCGATAAAGGATTTCGGTCCTGAACGCAAAACCACCGGTTTGAAAACCGGCCACTACAACGCACCGTCAAGAGTGCCCGCGACGGTCCGCGGCCGCTCCACGGAGAAAGAGACGATGAAGAAAGAGGGCACGATGTATCGTGCCCCTACAGGGGAAGGACTTCGACGGTTATTTATGCTGCATTTATCTCGTTCTGGGGAGAATTGTTACAGGGATTGATACGCGCGGAACTCCACCCTGGCGGGTATTGCCCTGTGCTCAGGGTTGGTGGTTAATTGAGCTTTCGGAGCTGGAAGGAGGCACGGTGAACTATTCGGCTCTCTTTCGATCCGCCCTGGTGGCGCTGCTCAGGAACAAGATGCGAAGCGTTCTGACGGTCCTGGGGATCACCATCGGGATTGCGGCGGTGATCTGTGTTGTGGCTATCGGCAAAGCCGGACAAGCTCGCGTCGAGCAACAACTCAACAATCTTGGCGATAATTTTGTCTGGATTGAAGCGGGAGGCCGCGCCGTCAATGGTGTTCGCACAGGCACGCACGATACGAAAACGCTGCTTATGGCGGACGCGGTGGCTATTAAGAACCAAGTATCGCTCATCAAGAGCGTGTCGCCGAATGTGGATGATCCGGTGCAGGTCATCTATGGCAACCAGAATTGGCACACATCCTACCGCGGTGTTACACCGGAATATTTCGAGATAAAGCGCTGGTACGTGGATCAAGGCGCCATCTTCTCGCAGGACGACGTGGACCGGGCGGCGGATGTCTGCACGATTGGGCGAACCGTCAAGGATCAACTGTTTGGCGTGGAAGATCCCATCGGGAAAGTGATCCGCGTCAACAATCTGCCGTGCAAAGTAGTGGCGACGCTTCATCCCAAGGGATTGTCCCTGGACGGGCGAGATCAAGACGACACTGTAATCATCCCCTACACCATGGCGCAAAAGAAGCTGAAAGGGATTACCTGGCTTGACGATATTTTGTGCTCCGCGGTATCGCAGGACGCAGTAAAAATGGCCGGACAGGAGGCGACCGCGGTGCTCCGCGATCGGCATCATCTGCGTCCTGAAGAGGACGACGATTTCAATATTCGCAACCCCGAAGACATCATTCAGGCGCAACTCGAAGCGAGCAAGACCTTGACGATCCTCCTGATTGCGATTGCCTCGGTTTCGCTGATCGTCGGAGGAATCGGGATCATGAACGTGATGCTGGTTTCCGTGACCGAGCGCACGCGGGAGATCGGAGTGCGCGTAGCGGTTGGAGCGACCGAAGAAGCGATTCAACTGCAGTTTCTAGGCGAATCCATCATGCTTAGCCTCGTTGGAGGGGCCGCGGGAGTGCTTTTTGGAATTCTGGGGTCGTATCTGGTCGGGCAAACCCTGCGTTGGCCGATTGAGATGTCGCTCGAAGCCATCGTGGTTGCGGCGATGTTCTCCGTAGCCGTGGGCGTTTTTTTCGGATATTACCCCGCGCGGAAGGCGTCTCTGCTCGATCCCATTGAGGCGCTGAGGTACGAGTGAACGATTTTCGAGCATAGATTCCGGGGACTATAGATGAAGATAAGAGGCCGGTGGTTCATTTTGGCGGGTGTGGTGGCCGCGGGAGGACTGTTCGCGGTCTTCGGGCTGAACCGCAGCGCCCGAGCGCAACACTTTACGGCGAAAGTGGAACGAGGTGAGATCAACGATGTCGTGGAGGCGACCGGAACAATCAATGCGGTGATCACGGTGCAGGTGGGATCGCAGGTTTCGGGAACCATCGCCAAGCTGAACGCCGATTTCAATTCCCGGGTTCACAAAGGTGATGTGGTCGCGCTCATCGACCCCGCCTTGTTCAAAGGGGCGATGCTACAGGCCACGGCGGACCTGGAAAACGCGAAGGCTAACCTCGTGGCTGCGCGTGCCAACCTCGAAAAAGCGAAGGCCGGATTGGTGCAGACCAAAGCGGACTTCGATCGTGCAGTTCAGTTGACCAAAGATGGCGTGATGAGCGAGCAGCAGCGGGATCTTGCCAAGTCGAACTATGACTCAGCGAGTGCTTCCGTGGGTGCTGCCGCGGCAAACGTCACGCAGGCGGAGGCGCAAGTCAGCCAGAAGGACGCGGCGGTGGCGGTGGCGCAAACGAATCTGGATTATACGGTGATTCGTTCTCCGATCGACGGGACGGTTGTGGCGAGAAATGTCGATGTGGGGCAAACCGTCGCAGCGTCGCTGCAGGCGCCGACGATTTTTACGATCGCGCAGGACCTCACCAAGATGTGGGTTTATGCCAAGACGGACGAGTCGGACGTCGGCAATATTAAGATCGGGAAGCCGGTGAGCTTCAAGGTGGACGCGTTCCCGAAGGATACTTTTCGCGGAGTGGTCAGCCAGGTGCGGATGAACGCAACAACGGTGCAAAGCGTGGTCACCTACGACACGATCATTGAATTCGCAAATCCCGAGCTGAAGCTGTTCCCGGGAATGACGGCGTATGTGACCATTCCCGTGGCCACTGTGCAGAATGCGTTGAAGGTACCGAACACAGCGCTGCGGTACAAACCGCCACTGACGAGCGAGGAGATTCTGGCGATTTACAAACAATACGGGATCGAAGGAAACGAGCGAAAACAGGCCGCGGGTGACCCGGTCGCAACCGGCGGTGCGGAGCAAGCTGGTTCTGCGGCACCTGCTCCGGCTCGCGCACCAAAGACAGATACGGCTGTGGTGTGGAAACTCCATTCGGACAGCACAATGGAGCCAGTCAAGGTTTCTCTTGGAATCACGGATCACGCGTATACGGAAGTAAGCGCGCTTCTCAAAGGGGGACTGAAGGAGGGAGAGGACGTCGTTATACGTTCCGTGGCATCAAGAAATCAGGCTCCGGGCGGAATCCGGCGCTAAGAGCGGAAGCACGGGACAACGCCATGCAATCGATGCCGACGGTAAACCAAATTGAAGCGACGCCAAGCGGCTCAGCGACGGGCGCGGTCATACGCGTCGAAGACGTGCACAAATACTACGATTTGGGCGAAACCCGCGTGCACGCGCTCCGCGGCGTAAGCCTGGAAATTCAGCGCGGCGAATTCGTGGCGATCATGGGAGCGAGCGGCAGCGGTAAGTCGACTTTCATGAACATCCTTGGGTGTCTGGACCGGCCGAGCTCGGGACGATACTTGCTCGAAGGGATCGATGTCTCCGAGCACGATAAGAAGGCCTTGGCGCTGATTCGGAACCAGAAGATTGGATTTGTTTTCCAGGGCTTCAACTTGCTCGCGCGGACGACCGCGCTCGAAAATACGGAATTACCCACGCTGTACACAAAGATTGACAAGGCCGAGCGGGGGATACGCGCCGCGGAGGCACTCGCGATGGTCGGACTCGCCGACCGCGCACAACACTTTCCCTCGCAGATGTCCGGGGGACAACAACAACGAGTTGCGGTGGCGCGAGCGTTGGTAAACCGTCCGTCGATCCTGCTGGCCGACGAGCCTACCGGGAATCTTGACAGCCGCACCTCGGTCGAAATTATGGAGATCTTCCAGAACTTGAACGCCAAGGGATTGACCATTGTGTTGGTCACACACGAACACGACATCGCGTATTTCGCCAAACGTGTGCTGGTTTTCCGCGATGGAAAAATCCGCAAGGATGATCCTGTCCTCAATCGCCCTGCCGCCTCAGAAGTACTCAGGACGTTGCCAACGCTCGAAGACTAAACTCATTTGATATCGCCTCAACGAGGATTTGGGGCGGCGGTGGAGGAAGAAACCGAAAAGTGCACGACGCTGGAGTTCGACGTGGGCGGCCCGGTGGTGCTGGCGGCGACGATCACAACGTCATCCCCAACGCCAGCCGCTGTGCCGGCAGGCACAGTCAAATCCACGCGGACGATTCCAGATTCCCCCGCGCCGAGCGTCAACTGCTTTGGTTCCACGGCGCTCACGAATTTATGAGCGTCGGTGATCGTAATGTTAAAGGTACGGGGAGGGCCGATGTTTCGCACCGTGAATGCGGCGTGTGCAGTGTTCCCCGCGGACAGCTCGTCGAGGTCCAATTTCGGAGAGACTTCCACGTTTTCCGCGTGAAACAAATTCGAGAAGAACCTCTGGTATTGCCTGCCATTCGAGTCAAGCCCCATCACTGCAACGCGGAAAGGCACATTCGGGAGATCCACGCTTCCGACGAATTCGAGGAATTCCTGGTCAGAATTCTCGGCGTGGAGTTGCAGCTTCTGAATCGTCTGGCCTCCCTCGGTAACCAGATAGAATTCGGTGGTCTTTGTTCCGCTGGCAGAAAGAGACGCCTGAAGCGTCGCAGGGGCGCCGACAACTGGCTGGCCCTGTATCCGGAAGAGACCCTCGTGACCGGGACGGCCGCCTACTCTTACAAACTCGACGCTAATGAAATAAATATCGCTCTGCGCCTGGGCCTCGATCCAAAATCTGCCCGTGCCGGTAATCTCGGCACGCCACTCTCCCGTCTCGGGTGAAGGAATGGTCAAAATCCGGCCGCAATTCAATTCGGTGATTTCCGTGCCTGCCAAACCCTCCGTAATCGCTCCGCCGGAAGGCTGGGTCAGCTTGAGCTCACTGCCTTTCGTATCTACGGAGAACGTGAACGTAATCCTCTTGGTCACCGAATCCACGGGAATATTGATAGTTTGAGGTTTG
>Ga0210407_10002399_pt1 | contig 16159 bp, 13 predicted proteins | sample IncBWC27MmetaG_FD_150860 | JGI IMG/M metagenome (GOLD analysis project Ga0210407, IMG submission 150860) | Forest soil microbial communities from Barre Woods Harvard Forest LTER site, Petersham, Massachusetts, United States - Inc-BW-C-27-M | ecosystem: Environmental > Terrestrial > Soil >...
CCGCTGCGCGAATCTCCGCCTCGGTGTACTGGGTCGATTCGATCGGATTGTATGGCGAGGCGACGCCACCGCCCGCCATCAGCTTGATCTGGCTTGCGCCCTGTCTCAACTGCTCTCTCGTCCGCAGGCGCACCTCATCGGGGTTGTCAGCAATCGCGGCGACGCCCACGACCTCGGAGTGGCTCAACGAGCCGCCCGGCATGCGCGGAACCTCAAAGGGGAATCGAAAATCGCCATGCCCCGAGGTTTGCGAGATGAAAGCGCCCGAGGGATAGATGCGCGGACCAACCATGACCCCTTCGTCGATGGCGCGCTTGAGCCCCAATACCGGGCCACCAAGGTCGCGCACAGTGGTGAAACCTCTCATCAAGGTCGCTTCAGCCTGTCGCGCAGCCAACAGATGAAGGTATGAGGGGTCGGCGGTCATCGCGAGGATCTGTGGCGTCGCTGCCATGAACGCGTGCCAGTGCGCATCAATGAGGCCTGGCATCAGCACCCGCCCGTCCGCCGCAATGCCGCGGACATTGGTATTCGCCTCGACAGTGATCGGGCTCACAGAAATGCGTTCAATGGTATTGCCCTTCACCAACACGTTGGAGGGAGCCGAGAGGACCTCGCTCTTCCCGTCGAAGATCCGGACGTTCTGAAACAGCGTCGCGCCGCGGGCCAAGGTAGTAGGAAAGGGCGCCATGCCGGGCGCTTCCAAATCCGCGTCACCCTGTCCCCAGCTCGCCCGGCAGAGCCCGACCAGAAATACCGCCAACACCAGCGACGGATAAGGCACCAGTTTCAGCTTCCGAACCATGGTTAGGCCCTAAGCCTCCAAGAAAGAGGATCTTCAGAATCCCAAGAAAGGGACAATCATATAGTTCTATTCTAACGCAGCGGCCGGATCATCCCAACCATCGGCGGTTCACGTGATCGAACCCGGAATTGGCCCATTAACCCGGGCCACGAATGACTGCTCGGGGGCATGAAGAGCGGTTCCCGCAGCGAAGGTTGAGCGGCCGTTGTGCGTTTCGAAAGCAGTCAATGGCAGTCGATGATTAGGCGACGTAGGCTTTTGGGTCAGGCTCTTAGCCAGCGCCGGATCCCGCTCGAAGCGTGGGCGGAGCCGACGACCCGCGGCTCTATCCGCAAGGATACTTAACCGCCAGCCCGGCAGCGCTGGCAAATCTCGCCGCCGGCGATCGTTGGTCCGCCGGCTGGGCGGAAATGTCGTGCAGCATACCTCGGTCCGCGCCGCCGAGCAGCGCGAGCGGGAAGACGCGGCCGAGATTGCACGCCGCGCCGGACCCGGCCCGCGCGCCGGGTTGCGCTAGGCCCGCCAGCTCAAGGGAGAGGCCCGGGCCGAGCTCGAGCGGCTGCGACCGTTGGCTGATAGGGGCGAGCGAGCTGGTCGAGGATCTCACCCGGCGCCAGGCCGAGGCCAAGACGGCGATCGCCAACGGAGAGACGGTTGCCGTCGCCCGGCTTACTGAGGCACTGACCTCGGGGATCGAGCGCGCGGCACTGTCGACGGCACCAAAAGCCGACAGTCTCGAAGCCGCGGCCCGCTGCGATTACCGCTCGGCTGCGGAGCGCCCAGGTGACGCTTTCGCGCCTTCGCGATGAGGCGGCCAACGCCGCCGATCTGTTGACCCGCCCCCCCCCGGGTACGAAAGGACGGGCTGCCCGCTGGATCATCATCCGGTCGAGGTGCAAGTCGGCGAGCTCCAACGCCCGGCGCAACTGCCGGGGCTGAGCACGGCCGAAGATATCCACGCTCGCCGGCGTGCTCGTCGAGGCCGGCGGCTTGGCCTGGCGGCGGCACCACAACCGCGGTTTGCTCTAACGGCGGCAGGTTGTCGGCGTCAAGCGGTGTTGCGATGAAGCCGGGAGGCTGCGGGGCGATCTCGACCATTTGGTGATCCTATCCTCGAAAAAGCCGCTCGGCGTCCGCGCCTGCGGCCCGCTGATCGCGTTCCCGCCCGGGGACGTGGTTGTGGCTGGTCCCGACGAGATGGCGCCCCAGCGGCCTCCGGAGGGGATTTTGGCGACACCGCGCGTACAGAATTCCGCGGGGCCCGATCGAAGGTCGCTCCCACCAAGCCGTGCTGCGGCCGGCGCCCACTGTTGGCTGGGCTGTAGGCGGTCCATCTCAGCGCCGGCGGTAGTGCGAGCGCATCAATTCGCCGAGTCCGCGCAACCCGGCGGGTCCGCGATCACTCGTCCGATCTGACGGGGCGATTGCCGCGGCCATGCGCTGCTCGAACGCCTTTGCCGGCTTCCAGCTCGCCTGGTCCGCCCGCGCTCGCGTCGCCGAACGGCGACTGCAGCTGAATTTGATCCGGGTCCTCCTGGTCGTCATTGCCGGGACCGTGGCGGATTTCGAGCACGCCGTCGGCGCCAGTCGTCACCGTCAGCGGGCGGCCGTTGCCGTCGACGGCGCGCCAGTCGCCGGTCTCGCCGTGCTGGGCGAGCCGGCAGAGCAATTGCCCGGGCTCGGGCTTCTGATCACCGCGGCGGCGCACCGCTGCGGCGTCACTCGTCCGGAACCTTGCCCCATCTGTGAGCGAGGTCAGAAAAGCATCATCCCTCGCACCGAACAGCGAGGTTGAATATTTCCAGCGGCCGAACTGTTTTGCTGCCATCGCCCACCCTCCCCTATTGCAGGGGCAAGCCTACGCCTGCCGGGCGCGTGACGGAACCCAACACAGCGAAGAAGGTCGTGCGGTGAGAGTCCAACCAGTCAGCCGCGGCATCCCCTATTTTGCCGGCAAGAATAGCCCGATCGAGTGTGGCGAGCTTGTCGAAGCGCCACCACGGGGATGGAACCTCGAGGCTAGTCACAGGAGTGGCGCAAGCGGCGCCATATCTGGCCCAGTGCGCGCCATGGAGGCGATAAAGCATACAATCAAAATCGCTCCGGCGCTTATTGTCGCGCGGGACCACGAGGGCCGGTCGTCGCTTGGGGCCAGAAGGTCGGTGAACGGAAAGCAGGTGAGGACGATGCTTCCAAAAGCTAACACCTAGCCTGCTCGCTCCACTAGATCGGCATCCGTGTAGAGGTCGGGTTCGTCGGCAAGCCAATCAAAGGCGGCACCGGCCTGGGCGATGGCCGCTAGCGACAGGTCGCCGGCTTCCTTAACCTCGACCAGCACGTGCACCTTGGTGTTGGCGGCAATGCCGCGGCGGACCAGCTCAGCAGAGACCTGTCCAGCCTCGGCATCGAGAATAATTCTTTCCATCGCCATTCCCTTCGCTCTCGTCCATCCTACCTCGAGATCGGCGCTCTCGTTTGCACTGAGACGCACCGACCATAGTGCGACTTCTATGTCGCCGGGTTCTGCCCGCCGCCTAATCGGTGCTGCTGATCAGGCAATTCACACTTCTGGTGGATGCGAGCCACCCGCAGCGGAACACTTGTTATCTCTGGCCACGGTCGCTTTGCAACCACCTGACCTTTGTCATCCACCGGACCGCAGAGATCATGAAGGCGTTCGCCGTCGCAGAAATCCTGGCGATGCTGTGGAGTGTCCACGTCGGTTGAATTCTGACCCGTTTTGGGGTGGTTCGAGTCTCACCTATCGCCGAGGCGGTGTGGAGCCAAGAGCTGCCTGATTGGCGGCGGGCCTCTTCGAATAGGGCTTACGTGTCAGATTGCTGCAAATCGTCGATAGCAGCCACGGCACCGGCAAGCTGACGTCGTAGACCAGCGAGGCTCGCCGCTACCGCAAGGCCGCGCCGGTCGGCGAGGCTGAGAACAGTTTTCAGTACCGTATCGGAATGTTGGATGAGGATGATGAGGTTTTCGCCGCTCGGCCCGTTTTTCCCTTCAAACCAGTTTCGGACAGCCCGCTCGTTGGCGCCCGTGAATCGCGCCACCGTTTTCAGACCGGACGGGCCACCTCCGAACTCCGTCTTCAGCGCCGAGGTGATCGCTTGGATGAATGATGGACCAACCTGCCGGTCGCCGATTGGAAAAGATTTTCCAGATCTTGGCTGAAGATTTCGGTCGTTTTTGGTGAAAGACATTCGGTCTGGCTCCCCATAGTCTCGTCGGAAGAAGCTGTCCTCCGGATGGTCGGCGGGAGCAGACCCTGTGTCTCGTGATTAGCCCTTTGGTCTCCAATTCAGATTGTGGAACCGCCCGCCAAGTCGTTCGGGCGGCTCAATACGTGCGCATGTCCACGGAGCACCAGAAGTACTCGACCGAGAACCAAGCGGATATCATTGCGCAGTACGCTGAGAGACGTGGCTTTGAAGTCGTCCGCACGTATGAGGACTCTGGCAAGAGCGGCCTACGCTTAGATGGTCGGCAGTCATTGCAACAGCTGATCTTTGATGTCCAGAGCGGCGCCGCCGATTTCACGGCGATCCTCGTCTACGATGTCAGTCGATGGGGGCGGTTTCAGGACGCTGACGAGAGCGCCTATTATGAGTTCATCTGCCGAGAAGCCGGCATCACCGTCCAGTACTGCGCCGAGCAGTTCGAGAATGACGGCAGCCTGAGCGCGACCATCATCAAGAGCATGAAGCGGGCTATGGCTGGCGAGTATAGCCGCGAGCTATCTGCGAAGGTGTTCACCGGCCAGTGCCGGCTCATCCAGCTCGGATTTCGCCAGGGCGGCCCGGCGGGCTATGGTCTGCGGCGCCAGTTGGTGGATGAGCACCGAACTCCGAAAGCGCAGCTAAGCCGCGGAAAGCGGAAGAGCTTACAGGCGGACCGCGTCGTCCTCACACCAGGCCCGCCGGAAGAGATCGCGGTAATTCGACGACTCTATCGCATGTTCGTCGTTCAGCGCCGGTCAGAACGCGATATCGCCGCCGTGCTGAACGCCGAGGGAATCCTCACTGACGTGGGTCGGCCTTGGACCCGCGGGGTGGTCCATCAGGTGCTCACGAACGAAAAGTACATCGGCAACAACATTTACAACCGTGTCTCTTTCAAGCTGAAGGCCAAGCGCATCACCAACAGCCGGGATATGTGGGTACGCGGCGACGGCGCCTTTGAGCCGATCGTCGAGGCGGACTTCTTCGAAGCAGCGCAGCGTATCATCCAGGATCGCAGCCGTCGGTTCAGCGATCAGGAGTTGCTAGATCGCTTGTCGATGCTGCTAGCGGAGAAAGGATTGTTGTCCGGCTTGGTGATCGATGAGGTCGACGACATGCCGTCCAGCTCTACTTTTCGTCACCGATTCGGCAGCCTCGTTCGAGCCTATCACCTGGTCGGCTATTCTCCGTCCCGCGACTATCGCTACATCGAGACCAATAGGGTGCTGCGGGCGCTTCACCCCGATGTGGTCGGTCAGGTCGTTGTGGATATCAAGTCGGCAGGAGGCATCGTCTGCCGTGATCCGCTCACCGATCTCCTCAGGATCAACGGGGAGTTCTCGGCTTCGGTGGTGATCGTGCGCTGTCAAACCACGCCTGCGGGCAGTTTGCGATGGAAGGTGCGCCTGGATATCGGTCTTCGGCCGGATATTACGATCGCTGTTCGCATGGCACCGGATAACTCCGCTGTCTATGACTACTACCTGCTTCCGTGGCTCGTTGTCGGCGTCGTGCCCAATCTTCGGCTCGCGGCGGCGAACGGCGTTCTTCTCGACGCCTATAGATTCGACACCCTTGATGCCTTCATCGATCTTGCTCGTCGGACCCCCCTGCGAAACGCTGCATGACCCCTGACGTTCCTGAAATCCGCATGGTCCCCGTGGATGCCATCACGGTGCTGAACCCACGTATCCGCAACAAACGCATCTTTCAGGAACTGGTGAACAGCATCGCCCATCTAGGCTTGAAGAAACCAATCACGGTCAGTCAGCGCCCAGGCAAGCCTCGTTACGACCTCGTCTGTGGACAGGGAAGGCTGGAAGCCTTCGTCGCACTGGGACAATCGGAGATCCCGGCCATCGTGATCGACGTGGCCGAGGAAGACTGCTTTGTGATGAGCCTGGTCGAGAACCTCGCTCGCCGGCAGCACACGCCGCTCGAGTTGGTGCGCGCGATAGGCGCTCTGAGGGAGCGCGGATACTCCCATCCCGAGATCGCCGCCAAAGTCGACCTCAGCTCCGATTATGTGGGAGCGATCTGCTATCTGCTCGAAAACGGCGAGGAGAAGCTGATCAATGCCATAGAGCGGGGTGTCATGCCTTATTCGATCGCGATGGAGATTGCCCGCGCGAAGGAAGGCGAAGTGCAGCGGGCACTGGCACAGGCCTATGAGGAGAAAGCCATCCCCGGCAATCAGGTCCTGGCGATCCGGCAGATTATCCAGCAACGAAACACCAGCGGCAAAGGAACGCACACGGGAGGTATCAGCGTTCGCCGCACCTCCAAGCCGGTGACGTCCGAAAGCCTGATCCGCGCCTATCAGAAGGAGACCCAACGTCAGAGGCTCTTGATCAAACGGGCGTCTCTGGCCCGCAGCCGGCTGTTGTTTGTGTCCAACGCCCTGAAACGCCTTCTCACCGATGATCATTTTATGGCGCTCCTGCGGGCGGAAGGACTTCACACACTGCCTCGGGCCTTGGCCGAGCGCATGAGCCTTGAAGGCTAGAGATGATGTCGAAAGGGGTGAGGATTGCGTTCGAGCAGCAAGTGCTTCTGGTGGCGCTGAACGACATTCTGCCGTCAAAGATGCTACCGCCAGGACTTAAGGGGACCGCCAAATACAAGCGCATTGTCGCGTCCGTGGCTCAATTGGGGTTGATCGAGCCGCTTTCCGTCGCCCGCCAAAAGGGTGGCCGCTATCTTCTTCTCGACGGTCATGTGCGATTAGACGCACTGCGCGCGCACGGGGCAAGCCAGGCTCAATGCGTCGTCGCCGAGGACGACGAGGCATTCACCTACAATAAGCGCATTAATCGCCTTGCTGCGATCCAGGAGCACTACATGATCGTCCGCGCTCTTGAGCGCGGCGTTTCGGAAGAGAAGCTCGCACGCGCACTGAACGTCGATGTCAAGGTTATCCAGCAGCGCCGGCATTTGCTCTCGGGCATCAGTAGCGAGGTTGCCGAGTTGCTGAAGGACAGGCCCATAGGCCACTACACTTTCCAGAAGCTACGGAAGATGAAGCCCATCCGGCAGCTTGAGGTGGCTGAGCTGATGGTGTCCGCGAACAACTACACATTCAGCTATGTCAACGCGTTGCTGGCCACCTCCAAGGCCGCAGATCTTCATCGACCCGATGAGCTGAGGAAAGCCACGGGACTTTCCACCGAGCAGATGGCGCGTCTCGAACGGGAAATGGCGGCGGTCAGCCAGGACTACAAGGAGCTGGAGATGTCCTATGGCGATGACATGCTGGTCCTGGTAGTCGCTGCGGGCTTTCTTGAGCGGCTGCTCTCTAAGCCGGATATCGAACGTTTTTTGGCTGGTCGGCACCCTGAGTTTCTGGAGAATTTCCGGGCCATTGTACTGGCTGCGTCGCTTGATCAGACTGCTGCGGCGGCCTAACCGAGCTGCCAATGGTGAACACAATGAGGTCCGGGACCCGCTAAAGCGCCGGGACCGACGAAGACGCCGTCGTGTGGGACGGATCGAGGGCGGTGGCGGAGATGGCGGCGAATCCGCTCGGAGTCCGCCAGGGGCATGAGCATTCGGCGGTGCGTCGGACGGCGGCAGGTGCGCCGCCGGTTTGCAAGATCAGCACGCGGCCTTAGACCCGGCGCCCGAGCTGTCGAGCCAACGCTGCGGACTGCTAATGCTGTAGCTATCGCCATCTCAGGCGAAGGCCCGACAAGGTGTCGGTCGATTCCCTTCACGATGACGATGCATGCATTGCCGCAGACACGATTGGCGCTGCGGCGGCGGACATGAGCCTACCCTCATGGCCCACGCCGGGCACATCGATTACCGCCCAGGCGCAGCTGGTCTGCAGCGCCGCCGCGGCTGCGTGCCCGGATTGGACATAGTTATGCGCGCGCAGGGCGTCATGACCCGGCAACACTGTAGATTGTTCGGCCACTCCGCGGGCAGGCAGTTTGTGCACCGAATGGTCTCATTTGGATTCCGCAATCGCGTCGCTGTCGCCGTCAGTGCCAATGCTGGCACCTATGCGATGCCGGATTTGGCGACGCCTTGGCCATTCGGCCTCGGCGGACACGGATGTCGATACGGATGCTTGCGTGCGTTGCTCGGCTTCCGCATCACGGTGATGGCGGGCACCGCGGACGTCTCAAACTCTGGGCGCTTCTTCCCAAAGGGCCCGCGTTCCATGCGCCAGGGGGCAACCCGCTATGGGCGCGCGCAACAGGTCGAACAGGCGTTCGTCGATTCCAAACGTCCATTCTTCGCGCCGGTTCGGCGTGCCATCCTTGTCGTGCAGATTGCCGAAATGGTACCAGAGATGTTCGGGGAACGACACCTCGGGGAACTCGATGGAGATCGCCAGGATGACGGCCTTGTCGACCAGATTCAACCAAGTCCCGGTAGTCCCTACCATTGCGGCCGACACCGTGATGCACGAACAGAACCGGTGTCCCGACGCCATAGTCGCGTGGCCGCGCGGCGTGAAGCAGGAGCGGACGATTGGGGAACGCCGGGTCTAGATAAAGTAGCGAGCTGCAAGCGGGAGGCGTGACAGATCGGTCATTCGGCCCGTGCTTCAGAGCCGGATCATCAACCGGATGCGCGTCGAGGAAGACTTGCCGCGATTGCAGCGCGAGCAGCAGAGCGGACATTGACCGACCAATTATCGCTGCCGGTCGACCTGTCATCCGATAAGCCACTGTAATCACGGCGCTCCTGGCGCCGGCGCTGGGCGAGCGCCCTATCCGTCCATCAGCCTGATCCGCCGGCCAGCCGGGCACGCGCAACGCTGCCCGGTACGACCGGGCCGCACAGTGTCCACCCAGCAGGAGAGCAACCATGAAGTACACCGATTCGCCGGACCCCGCCGAGGAGCAGCGCCTGCAGGCTGCCGCAAACCGATTTCCGTGCTGAGGTCGACCAGGTGATTGCCGCAATAGTCGTCGGCGGCGAGGAGCCGACGGTCGAGGCGGTCGGGCGAGGCAGGCGGTGAGCAAGCGGCCGCGGCGCAAGCCGACGCCGCGCGAGATCGTCATCGTCAACCGGTTCTTCAATCCGCGGTCTGAGCCAGCCCCAATGCCGCCCCGGAACAAGTACGCCGAGGAGCAGGGGGCGGCCGGCGCCGCATGGCAAGCCGATCCCACGGAGGAGAATTGGCAGCGGTTCGTCGACGCCAGGGAGCGGGCGCTGCGGCGGGCGCTGCGGCAGCAATCGCACTGATCACCGATCAAGACGATCGGCGCGAACCTTCACGGTTTTGCAATGGTTGGTTGCGTGGTTGCCCGCCAGGCCGTGCACCGACAGTGTCCACGCGGTTTATGCCGATCGCCAGAATGGACGGAAGTCGAGGGCTGTTTCCGCACGGCTCTCGACTGTCGCGCGAGTGCAGGGCAGCCGCCCTTGACCCCTCAGCCGACCTTCACCAAGACGAAGTCGAGGGGGTCAAGTTGGGTGGAGCGCCTATCAGAGTCTGTGTTTTTTTTCGATGACGGCTACGCGCCGTTTCCGACCATCCATAAGACCGACGTCGGGGGCTGCGGCCAATAGCGGTAATTCGCAGATCCTACCTCGTCACCCCGAGAGAGCCACCAAGGAGCACTGAGTTTTCTTTGGCGACCAGCCATAAGCCTTGGGCCGCGGGCGGCGCCCAGCAGCATTGCCCGTTCAGTGTCGCTCAGACGGTCAGTCTTAAGGAAGGGCTCGACGGCCTGCTCGTAGTTGACGACTGCGAACGCGCGCGTCCAGTCTGTGCGCCACAAGCAGCGATCGAAACCCCACGCTCAAACACGCGGCCTTGCGCCTTGCCTCGGCCGCGGCTTCCTGGGCGGCCAAGAACGGAAGCGTGAACGACCACGCCGCCATCGCTCGCTCTCAAGCAAGGCCTTCCTCGAGACGGCGCCAGGCTTCAGCCGAGCCGGTTATATTGCATATCCGCTCGGATACAGATCGCGACGGATCGGGCCGGCCCAGTCTTCTAACGGTTGCGCCGAGCGTGCGGGCGGCGGAATGACTGTAGCGGCCTCGGCGGCCGGCAGCGGGGCCGCGTCGAGGGGTGTTGCCGCGAAATTTGCCGGCTCTGCTGCGATCTCGACTACGCTCACCTCCTACAGCTGGGGGCGGCGCCGGGGATGTCTCCCCGCCCTGACGAGCCGCGTGGCCCACGGGACAGGAACGAGGTTCGGGTTCGGCAACTTGATATAATCGACTGGGATGCGGTTTGCCGCTGGCGCGGGGCGCCGCAGGAGCGCGATCTCCATCAGCTCGCGCTCGGAGATCTCGGGAGTGACCGGCGGTAGGACCTCGACCGGCGCCGAGGGCCTGGCGACCGCGGCCAACGTCGTCTCGCGTCGTCGGAGCAGGTCCGTCGCCCAGATCCGCAGCCTGCGGGCCTCGCGCTGGTCGAACTCGGTGTGAGGCAGTCCACGGACGACGCGCAGCGTGTAGCGCGCATTCCATACCTGCCGCCGCGCCCGCTCGGGTGCCGGCAGGGTCGGATTGATTTTGGGGGGTCTCGGCGGTATGTAGATCATTGAGAGCTGCTGGGCGGTAGCCTCAATTGTGCGATGGCGCTTTCCTTGGCGGGGTGGCGCCATCGTCGTTTCGGGCCGGCGAGAAGCCTCGCGCGAGGGAGGTCGGCAAGTCAAGCGCACGATATTCGGCTGAATTAAATCGGCCCGCGGCAAATAATCGGGATAATCAGGAATATTCGACGGCGCGAATCACGGCGCCGGGCCGGAGGGGTTGATCGGTGGCGCAGCGGGGCAGCTCGCGGCGCCAGGATGCCTGCCAGGCGGGGCGTTATTAGTGACGCTGTGATAACACTTATCGATGTCCCGCGGCCCCGGTCAGATCGAGCAGCGCATCGGCGATTTATTCGCCGCAATCCGCGATCGCGCCCTCTCGATCGACGATATCACCGATCACGCCTTCGCCCTCGACGGCGCGCCCGCGAGCCGGAAGCAACGCCTTTCCGCTACCCGGGCGGCACATCGGCTATTGCGCCGCGTCCGCGACGTCGACACCAAAAGCGACAACCTCATCCGCCAGGCCCATGAGAGCACCAAGGCAGCCCTCGGCCGCGAGGCTGGTGGTGATGCTGAATATCAATCACGGCTAGAAGCCGATCCGGCCTGGCGGGCTCACGAGAAGCTCAGAGTGTTTTGTCAGCACATCGGCCTGTGGACCCGCATGGTCTCGATCGAGGGGAAACGGGGTTGGCTGCGTGCCGAGCACGATTATTGGTGCACCGTGATCGAGCGCGGGCGGCTCTATTTCCACCCACCCGACGCGCCTATCCGCGTCTGGGCGGTGTCGCTCCAGCGCGCCGGCGTGATCTGGGCCGATGGCGAGATTACCAAGATCACCCGCGCAATGTCATGGTCCGCTATGCCGGCGTACCGCCCGTTTGGACCGCCGGAGTTGTGGCACTATTGGGCCTTCTGGCGCGGTGTCAGGTTCGTGTCGAGCCGCACCGGGCGCATCGCCGCCGAGCTCGATCAATTATGGCAAGAACTCTACGGCCACGCGGCGGGTGGTGCGCCGCCGGCCATGCAGATGCCGCTGGCCGAGGCGATCGCCCTGCTCGGTGTGCCGGCCGATTACACCGAGGACGACGTTATTGCCGCGTTCCGCCGCGCGGTGAAAAAGGCGCACCCTGATCTCGGCGGCACGGAAGCGGATTTCTGCCGCCTCGTCGAGGCCCGCGACCGATTGCTGGCGGCATTGGGGACGAGCGTCCCGGCGCCGGAGATGCCGGCCTATTATCGGAGCGGCACGCGCATCCGCTATGGCAGCGGTCGGCGCTCACAGCGCCAACGCCTCGGGCAGATGCGCCGCCTCCGGGCGGGATAAGTGTTATCAACCGAGCGCCCGATTTCAAATTCCGGGCGGGTTTTGAACCGTCCCAAGGCCGAGCATTTTGAAATCTTCTACTTGTAGAAGGTTTGCCCCGCGCAGCTCGACGAGCTGGGCCGCGGTCGATGGGCGCCGTGGTCTGATTCAATGAACATGGCGGCGAGATGCCGTGCGCCGGCCGATCGGAGGAGGCGCAGCCGCTGCCTACGGGCGCGGCCGAGACCTGCATCGATGTCGGGGAACAATTCTGCCCGGCCGACACCAAGTATTGACATACTCTGCGCTGAACACGATTTACCAGCCATGAAGAACAAACTCGCTATATTTGCGTCTAGCCTTATCGCTCTGATCGGCGGCGCACCTTTGACTGAGGCTTTCCTGCCGGTCGAGTCATCCGATCTCGATTGCCCAGCGGCGGCGCCATGCGCGGCCCGGGTCGTCGGATTGCCGCCGTGGGCGCCAGACGAGCCCGAACGAGATAATGGGGCAAATCCGCCCCCGACCGCGCAGATGGAGCAGGCAGGCACCACCTCAGCATTATCCCCCTTCGGCTGGTCGGATGCAGCCAACATGCTGCCTCTCCGCCGCCACCGTCCGAGGCTGGGCGCTGCAATTGATCAACCCAACAACGGCGCGTGGATAGCTTGTGCCGCCGACCAGGCTGCGCGAGGGAGTGACCGGGCATAGCCTTCTGGCCATTCAAAGCCTGGGTAACTTTTGCTCATGTCGGTTTCAGGAACGGCTCCTCGTCATCACTGGCCGCCGCCGAAATATTCCGATGGCATGCTGCAGAAGGCTTCAGTCATCGCGATATGCTCGCGCCGCGCCGGCGGCTCGCGCGCGTGCGCACGCCCACGTGCGCGAGTCCTGCAAAATCTTGCAAAAAATTAGCGCAGGGCCGCCGTCCGGCTGATCGCCTCGAGGATCTCCGCCCGCCAGCTCCCCCGCAGCTTTTTCGCCGAGGTTTGCCGCAGCATCTCGGCCAACATCCAGTGGCTGACCGCCTCCTTGAACCGGGTGATGTCGCCGGCGATCTGATCGGCGAGCTCGACGCCGGGGCCGGCATAGCCGGGCTTGTCCGCCGCGAGGCGCACGATCGCCGCGAGTTCGCGCCAATCCTTGTCGACCCGACCGATGCGGAATTTCACCGCGTTGATCGCATGGACCGGGCGGTTAGTCGGTTTCGACAGCGGCCGGCTCGGCATTGCTCATTCCCCTTTTGTGCCCGGCTGCGGGGCAGTTATTAGTAACGCGGCAGCCCCGTCCGGTCACGGGAGGTCGGGCAGTGTGATCCAACCGTCCTCCGCCAGTCTCGCCGAAATCAAAAAGCTTCTTCACTCCCACCCAGTTGAGCGCCAGGTGGGGATATGGGTAGGGCGTTATCGGCCGCTCAGCCGACGGCCAGAGCGAGGTTGCGGCGGAGCGAGGCTCCGCCGTCGAGCTCTCGGTTGCGGGCGCTGGGCCGCCCTGGCTCAGCGCCACGGGCTGACGCTCGAAACGCCCGACATTCCCCAGCCGGTACTACCCCGAAGGCACCCAGCTCGTCGTATATATCGGCCCGCGCGGTGCCGTGTGACCGGGCCCCGACGATCTCGCTGCGCCTGGAGATCGTCAAGCGGAGCGACGACACGAAGGGCTTCGTCGTTCTGCCGCGCCGTGGGGTGGTCGAGCGCACCTTCTCCTGGTTCGGACGCGACCGGCGTTTCGCCAAGGACTTCGAGAACCTTGCCGAAACCCTGGGCGCCTTCGTTGCTCTCGCCTCCATCCAGCTCGCCCTCAGGCGGCTTGCCAGGGCGTAGATCGCCAACTCAACAAACCGCTGGTTTGCACGGCACGGTTGTGAAGGTCTGCAAATCGGTTGGTGAGGGAACCTTCGCCGGAACGCGCGGCAAAGGCGAGGTTGCGCCGAGAGCGGACCACCCCGAATGTTCGTTTTCAGCCTGAGCTCATCGTCCTCGACCGCGAAATGGTGGGCTAAACCCTCCGACGCCGATTCCATGTAGCGCACCATGTCCTCGAAGCGCGGCCCGGCTCCCGCGCAAGATTTCCGGCACGATGAGACCGGCAGAAACGAGGTGCGGATCGGTACGCCGGGCGACATGATCGCCTCAGTGATTAGGCCGGATCCATGCCGTATGGCGTGTTCGGGTTGCCGCATTTGAGGAAGATCGCGGCGGTCCTGTCGTGGTCCGCCATCCGCTCTTCACTGTCGCGCGCCGATGCCGAGCAGCGTCGCCGCCAAACGGGAAGAGGCAGATAGGTTTCATCGATTTCGCAGGGGGAATGGGGACGCTATGATGCCACCCGGTGGGAAACGCTTCGGGATGTGAACTCTGTTGGCCATTGAAGGGCTGCGCCGCCGCACCGATCGACGGACGCCGGGCGGCCTAGGCAACATCGCCCGTGCCTTTGCGCATCGCAACTACGTTGTTTACGTCAGCGGCAACAGCATCTCGCTGATCGGCTGGTGGCTTGAGCGGGTCGCGGTCGGTTGGCTGACCTGGACCTTGACCCATTCCGGTGCCTGGCTCGGATTGATATCGCTCGCCGATTTCCTGCCGGTCTTGTTTCTCGCACCTTTTGCCGGCGTGCTGGCCGACCGCCGCGACCGGGTCTGGACAATCCGCCTCACTCAGTGGATCGGCTGCGTGCAGGCAAGCCTGTTAGCGGTTCTGGTCGTCAGTGACGCGATGACGATCGAGATCCTGTTCGCCCTGGTACTGATGCTCGGGATCGCTAGCGGGGTGGCGCAGCCCTCGCGCCTGGCTTTGATCCCGACCCTGGTCGACCGTGAGTCGCTGGCCTCAGCGCTGGCTATCAATTCGGTCATCTTCAACCTCGCGCGGTTTATCGGTCCGGCGCTGGCGGGCATCGTGATCGCGGAAATCGGGATTGCCGCTGCTTTCGCCGCGAACGCGGTCAGCTATATCGCCTTTCAGATCTCATTGCTGAACCTGCGCGGGCTGCCGCCTCCGCCAGTAGTCGGCCGCCAGAACGTGCTGCGCGCGTCGGCCGAGGCGTTCTCCTATGTCTGCCGGCATTCCGGGATCGGGCCCATGCTGCTGCTCTTTGTCGTAACGACGATCGGCACACGCGGCTTTATCGAGCTATTTCCTGGCTTCGCCGACCGGGTCTTCGGTCGTGGGCCGCAGGGCTTGGCGATGCTGACCTCGACGGTCGGGCTCGGCGCGATCTGTGGCGCCAGTTGGATGGTGCTGCGCTCGGCGATCACCGGGCTTGCCAATGTCGTGCTGGTCTGCACTCTGATCATGTCGCTGGCGATCCTCGCCTTCACCGTAACTGACACGTTTTACCTCGCCCTGCCCTGCGTGTTTGTCGCCGGCGCGATGATGACGATCACGGGCACCGGCGCCCAGACGCTGATCCAAGCGGCGGTCGATGACCGCATGAGTGGCCGGGTGATGGCGCTTTACGGCCTGATCTTCCGCGCCGGCCCGGCGGTCGGCGCGGTGCTGATGGGGACCCTGAGCGAATATCTCGGGTTGCGCCTCGCACTGGCGCTCGGCGCGATGGTGTCGGGCAGCTTCTGGCTGGCGACGCGGTTCCGGCACAAGTGCATGGCGGCTGGCCTGGAGTGCCCGCCCGCCGGCGCGACCGAAGGCCGTCCATGACGGCCTGCTTGACAGTGACCTTTGAGGGGGCCTGTTTGCGGCGCAGAAGTGCGCGATTTCGCGTTGCCTAAGGCGTTCAAAGTCGCGATCTTGGCTTCGAAACCGCCGAAAAATCGCGAATGCCAGCTGAAACCATGCCCGACGCCGACGCGATCCCGGTGATCGATCTTGGACCCTATCTCGCGGGCGAGTCCGGCGCGCTTGACCGCGTCGCGGCCGAGCTGCGTCACGCGCTGACCGATATCGGCTTCTACTCGATCGTCAATCACGGCGTGCCCTCAGCGCTGGTGGACGAGGTCTACCGCCAGGTCGCCCGCTTCCACGCCCGGCCGCTTGACGAGAAGCTCAAAATCAAGCTCGACAAGCACAATGTCGGCTATCTGCCGATGATGGGCGACACTCTGCGCACCTCGGTCGTGGCGAACGTCACCAAGCCCAATATGAGCGAGGCGTTCTTTATGGCGCGCGACCTCGCCCCCGACCATCCCGACGTCGTCTCCGGCCGGCGTTTCCGGAGCGCCAATCAGTGGCCCGAGAACCTGCCCGGCTTCCGCGAACCGCTCGTCGAATATTGCGGCGCGCTGGAGCGGTTGGTGCAAGACCTGGTGCGCGTTTATGCCCGTGCGCTCGACTTGCCGGCCGCATACTTCGATGGGCCT
>Ga0210407_10002403_pt1 | contig 16151 bp, 10 predicted proteins | sample IncBWC27MmetaG_FD_150860 | JGI IMG/M metagenome (GOLD analysis project Ga0210407, IMG submission 150860) | Forest soil microbial communities from Barre Woods Harvard Forest LTER site, Petersham, Massachusetts, United States - Inc-BW-C-27-M | ecosystem: Environmental > Terrestrial > Soil >...
TCACTGCACGACGACCGTCACGCTGGCCGTGGTGCGTCCAAACTGATTCGTCGCCGCAAGTGTGTAAGTGGTGGTTTGTGCCGGCATGACCGTTACGCTGTTTCCGCGCACCGCGCCAGCCTCTGGAGACACGATGAAATAGGATGCCCCAGTGGCGCTCCAGTTCAGTATCACTGGCGTTCCCGCGCTCGTCGAGGCTGGATTCGCCGCGAAGCTGTTGATCACCGGCGCGGAACCCTGCGGAAGATTCGACGAAGTGTAAATCGTTCCCATGGCCACCACTTCGAAGTCCGAGGCCGTCAAATTTCCCAGATTGTGCAAATCATTGTTGTCCCAGCGATCATCCGGCGCTCCGCTGATGTACATGTCCGAGCCATTGTCCGCCATGATCATCCCGTAGGTTTGCAGCGCCTTGAGGATCACCTGATTCGCCGCCGAGTACGAACTGATGTCGAAGCTCGCTTTCAGGCGCATGCGCATACCCATTGGCGCGGCCGAAGCATTCGACGTCGTCGCGGCCCAATGCGAAGCGGGAGCCACAAACGCAGCGCGGCTGTTCTGCAGAGTGAATCGCAAGGCATGCTTGATTGCACCGCTGGCCACTTCGTCGTACCGTGCAAGTCCAGGAAAAATCGGCAGCCCCGCCGCGTCAGCGGAAGTCCACGTCAGCGGGCGCTGCTCGTCGCCTTGCAAATCCCACACCGCGGCTGATCCCGCATTCCACGCCCCGGCAGTTCCGGTCGCGGCGTTGTACAGCTCGTACAGCCAGCAATTGTTGCTGTCCAGGACGAGCACGTGGCGATCGCCGGTTCCTGGATTTGGATAACCCTCGATCGGCGCGTTCGCGGGAATCGGCATCGGACCGGGATCGCTTTCGCTACCGAACGCCGTGAAATTGATGTCCACGAAACTCTGTTGTGCGCCCACCACCGTGTACGGAATACCGATGGTTGACCCCTGAAATTGCCCCGCGCCGAAATCCGGATGCGCGCGCGCGCTTCCGCCGATGAAATTGATGATTGCGCTCGAGTTGGGATCTACCGCAGCGCCGGAAATATCTTTGTTCCACAAATTGTCCGCCGGAAATGGAATAAACCCGTTGAGCGAACCACCCTGTCCGATGCTCATTCCGCTGCAGGCACTCATTGGCGGTGGTGGAGGAGGCGGTCCACCGCTCGACTGCACCTGGACCGTGATGCTGCCCGACGCGCTGCTGCCGGGATTGGGATTCGTAACTGTGACGCCAAAATTTCCCGCCGATGCCGCCGTCCCTGTAGCCGTGAGCTGCGTCGAAGAAACAAAAGTAGCATTGAGTGCCGTGCCGCCAAGGCTGGCTTGCGCGCCCTGCACGAAGTTGCTTCCGCTGAGCGTCAATGCGACGGCTCCAGTTGTAAATGTCGTGGGGCTGACGGTGGTTAGAACGGGAATCGGATTCAGCAGCGTTACATTGCTTGTGCCATTCGCGCTGGCATCGGCGGCGCTGACGGCCTCAACCGTAACGGCGTTCGTGCCTGGCACAATATTTGGCGCCGTGTAGTTACCCGAAGCGTCGATCGTGCCCGCGGCTGCGCTTCCCCCGCCTACTCCGTTCACCTGCCAGGCGACTGCTTGATTGGAAGTTCCCGACACCGTAGCGCTGAACGATTGTTTCGCTCCCGCACGCACATTCGCAGAACCGGGCGAGACGGAAACCGTGATCTTCGCTGGCGCAGAAGGAGGAGTGGGATTCGGCCCGCTCGATTTTGTCGAAGTTCCTGGGCACCCGCTCTCCAAGCAGGCCACGGCGAGAATGATGAATAGAAAGGAGCGGCGCATGGTGGGCTTTCCCTGGTGCGCCGACGGAACAAAACAGCGCACACTCTCACATGGAATATGCACGAGCGCGGAGTGCGCTCACAACTGGCCCAAAGTACAAAGAAAGTGCAGGTCCAAAATCGAATCTTACCAGGAATCCTAGATAAAAATGCAAATTGGAGGAGAAATGGTGGGGCTGGGGAGGTTCGAACTCCCGACCTAAGGTTTAGGAAACCTACGCTCTATCCATCTGAGCTACAGCCCCTGAAAGTAAGTATATATTTGCCGAGCGTCCCGGCGCGAGTGGGTTTTCTCAAGCGGTCATTTTTAGCGCGGAGGAGGAGCGGCGCCAGGTTCTGTCAATCGCGGTGAATCGGGCTCGAGGCCTGGCGCGACTCTGTTGATCCTCAAGCTCTTGAAGATCGTCGGCCAGTATTCCTTCAGCAAGTTGTTCGCCGCCCCAAGCCCGATGCGCACACCGCTGCGTTCAAACGTCTTGCCAACGGTCTGCTCGTGTTCGGGCAGATAACTGTTTGCCAGGCTCTCCGCCATCATCGGGCCGATGAGGCCCGACCAATTGAAAACTTCACGGCCGTCGTCGCTGCGAGTAATCACCATTCTGCGCAGCGCGTATTTCACGCGCACTCCAAAGCTGCCGTTGTAGCGCACGAAATAACGCGGGTCCTGCCGCAGAATCGACGGCACTAAGAAAGTCCCAAACAGGTGGCTGGAAGCTCCCGAAGCCATCGACGCGCCAAATCGCTTCGCATAACCGTCGCTGCCCTGGCCGAATCCGTGGGGCCAATCCCGCGCCTGATTGATGCCCGCGCCCGCCGTCGAGGCCAGGAGCCGCGACGCAGAAATGCTATTGGTGAGGAAGAGCTTGAACTTTTCTTCTACTGTTAGCGGCCCCGGCGTGGTCGCCAGGTCGGGATAGAAGTAAGACCGGCGGACAATAATTCCCAGCGAGCCTTGTAGCAGACTCTTCTGGGGATTTTGCGCCGGAGGTTTTGGCGCAGGTGCATCGGGAAGCGTCGACAGCGTGGGCTGCTCCTGGGCTCGCAGTACGCCAGGGAAAAGCAAAACCAGAGTAACCACGCCAGAGAGGAGGGCCCGAATGACCATCCTCTTTATCCTAGCATGAGCAAAAGCGCCGGAAAAAATGCAAAGCAACCGGGTCAAGCCTAAAAGTGACGTGCATCCGCCCGTGCGAATTCTCTCCTTGCTTTACGTTCGCTCCGGCGACATTTCCCTTATGTCCTCTATGCGACATTCTCCGATAACTGTCTGTGCTATCATCCCCGTTCACTGCAGACCAGCCAGGCTCAGCCCGCAGAGTTGGAGGTCATCATGAGTAGCAAACTTCGCATCATCCTCATTGTTGTCGGCGTGTTTATCGTGCTGCTCCTCATCGTGCCGTTTCTGATTCCCGTCAATCAATTCCGCCCCACGATTGAGGAAAAAGCTTCCGCCGCGCTCGGCCGGAAAGTATCCGTTGGCGATCTCAGTTTCTCGCTCCTGGGAGGTTCCGTCTCCGCGGCGAATCTTTCCGTCGGCGACGACGCCAAGTTTAGCCAGTCGCCTTTCCTGACGGCCAAATCCCTCAAGGTCGGCGTCGAGATCATTCCGCTGATCTTTTCCAAGTCTCTTAATGTCACCGGGATCACCATCGAAAACCCCGAAGTCACCCTCATCCGCAATCCCGCAGGGCAGTGGAATTATTCTTCGCTGGGGGGTTCCGCGGCCAAAGCGCAATCCGCGAAGTCTTCCAGTTCTTCAGGGGCGGATGTCTCCATTCAGAAACTCACGCTGAAAGATGGCAGCATTATCGTGGGCTCGACGAATTCGCAGAAGCGCAGCACCTACGACCACGTGAACGTGGAAGCTTCCAACGTCTCGACGACCTCCAAATTCCCCTTCACGGTGACGGCTGAACTTCCGGGCGGCGGAAAATTCAAGCTCGAAGGCACTGCCGGCCCGGTCGATGCGGCGGACGCCTCTCTCACTCCTCTCGACTCTAAACTGACCGTCAGCTCGCTCAATCTCGCAACCACCGGCTTTCTCGATCCTACCGCAGGGCTGGGCGGACTCGTCGATCTGGACGCCAATCTCGCCTCGCAAGCCGGCGAGGCCGAAACAAAAGGCAACGTTAAGCTCTCGAGGGCCCTCTTGAGGGCTGGCGGTTTACCGTCGGACGTTCCCGTCACCGTTGACTTCAGCACCAGATATAATTTGCACAAGAATGCCGGCGTCCTCAATCCCTCCACGCTAAAAATCGGCGGCGCTGCCGCGCACCTCTCCGGCACTTACGAGACCGCCGGCGAAGCTACCGTCGTCAACATCAAGGTGGATGCCAAGGACATGCCGGCCAAGGATCTCGAAGCCTTCCTGCCCGCGCTGGGAATTATTCTGCCCAAGGGCTCGTCGCTCCAGGCCGGGACATTGAACACCGATCTCGTTCTCACCGGCCCCACAACCAAACTGGTCACCACTGGAAACGTTGGCCTCTACTCCGCAAAACTCGCCGGATTCGATCTCGGCTCGAAATTGTCCGCTATCGGCTCGCTCGCCGGCATCAAGAGCGGCAAGGACCTGGACATCGAAAAACTCACCACCAACATGCGCATGGCTCCAGATGGCCTCAAGGCTGAAAATTTCCTCGCTGTCATTCCCTCGTTCGGCAATCTTGTCGGGGCCGGAACCATCGACTCCAAGAATAATCTCGATTTCAAAATGGCCGCCACGCTCACCAGTACTCTGGGCGAGGTAGGCAGTCCCGTCTCCGATATCAGCGGTGTGTTGGGCAAGGCCACGGGAGGCGGCAGCGGCTGTAAAAGCGGAACGACAGTGCCGTTCCAAATTGTGGGCACCACATCCGATCCAAAATTTATTCCCGATGTCGGCGGCCTCGCCGCAGGCATTGTGAAATCTCAACTCGGCTGCGCCGCTGGTCTTGGGTCAGGCGCCACAAAAAACGCGGGACCTGCCCCTGCCGATGCCATCAAGAGTCTCGGCGGCCTCTTCGGCAAAAAGAAAACCCCATAACATTACTTCCGGCGTGTGCGGCACTAGCCGTAGCCGCTTGACTCGGCCGAAACTACCCACTAGCCTCATTCGTCTACTTGAGCATGTCCTTGGGAGAGAAAATCCTTCCATCGCGCCTCGAAAAGGAGTCTTGCATGCATTTTTGCTTCAGCCGGAGGACTGTGTTGCCCGCCTCTGTCACGGTGTTTCTTTCTCTCTTCACTGCCACTCCGTCAATCCTTGCGCAAGGCGGCGAGCCGCAATACTTTGCCATTCGCGGCGCAAAAGTCGTCCCCGTCTCCGGCCCGCCGATTGAGAACGCCACCGTCGTCATCACTCATGGGGTCATCACGGCAGTCGGCAAGGATGCGGTCGTTCCTCCCGAAGCGTGGATCATCGATGGCCAGGGCCTCGTTGTTTATCCGGGCTTGATCGACTCCTTCACCGACGTCGGCATTCCCGCCGCGCCACCTACCGGCAGCGAAGCTGGTGGCGGAGGCGGTGCCGCCGGCCCGCGTCGTCAGCCGGGCGGTGCGTCTGCGAGCGGCCCGCAGGACCGCCCCGCCACAACTCCCTGGCGCAACGCTGCCGACGAGGTCAGCCTCACCGACAAGCGCATCGAATCCTGGCGCAGCGCTGGTTTTACCACGGTCGTTTCCGCGCCCAAGGGTGGATTTTTTCCCGGGCAGGCGGCCGTTCTCGATCTTGCGGGAGAACGCGCGGGCGATCTTGTCGTGAAGTCGCCGGTAGCTATTCCCGTCTCCGTGCAGCCCATGGGAGGTTTCGGCAGTGGCTTCCCCGATTCGCTTATGGGAGGACTATCCTACGTTCGCCAGGTCTGGCTCGATACGGAATGGAGCACCAAGGCTGCGGCCATCTACGAAAAAAATCCTCGCGGTGTCGAGCGGCCTCGTTATGACCGCACGGAAGCCGCGCTCGCCAATGCTCTTGCAGACCACGCGCTGGTATTGATTCCAGCAAACAACACCGTGCAGATTCGCCGTGCGCTCGAGCTCGCGGATCGCTGGAGAGTGCATGGCGTTCTTTACGGTGGCCAGATGGCTTATGAGACCGCTTCCGAAATCGCCGCAAAAAAACTCCCTGTTCTTGTCAACCTGAAATGGCCCGAAGCAGAAAAAGACGCCGATCCCGAAGCCAAGCCTTCTCTGCGCACCCTGCGCTTTCGCGACCGCGCGCCTTCCGCCCCGGCGGCGCTTGCCAAAGCGGGCGTCAAATTCGCCTTTTATTCCGATGGAATCACCACGCCAAAAGACATCCTCAGGGCCGTGAAAAAATCCATAGACGCCGGCCTCGCGCCCGATGCCGCGCTTCGGGCGCTAACGCTTTCACCCGCGGAAATCTTTGGCGTCGCGGATCGCCTCGGCTCCATCGAAAACGGAAAAATCGCAAATCTGGTTGTGACCGAAGGCGACCTCTTCGAGGAAAAAACAAAAATCAAATGGGTCTTCGTTGACGGCCGCAAATTCGAGAGCCACGAACCTGAAAAGCCGAAAGACCCGCCCAAAGGCGACATCACCGGCAAATGGAAGCTGGCCTACACCACGCCAGAAGGCCCCGAAGAGTCCACCGCCGATCTGGTCATGGACAAGGACGGCACGGTTTCCGGCACCATTACCGGCAAGCGCGGCACCGCGACGATCATCAGCGGTTACGCCAGCGCCGACAAATTCAGCTTCACCATCAACATTCCCATTCAAGACTCGCCCGCCGACGTCATCTTCACTGGGACTTTTGACGCCACCTCGCTCAAGGGTTCCATCGCCGTGCAGGGCTTCTCCATCGACTTCACCGGCACCAAACCCAGCGCGCATTCCACCGCCGCCAAAGAATTAGCAATCGTTGAAGGAGATGCGCGATGAGTCGGACGATGAAGTTCACCGCGATGGCCGCTGGTTTCTTCCTGTTTGTCGCGCCGTACGCTTCCCGCGCCGCAAATCCACCGGATGCTCCGAGCGTAATCCTGATCCAGAACGCCACCATCCTCACCGTTTCGCATGGCACCATCGAGCATGGCGCCATCCTTATCAAGAACGGAAAAATCGCCGAGGTCGGCCAGTCCATCAGCGCGCCGAAAGACGCGCAAATCATCGATGCCGCCGGACAGTTTGTCGTGCCTGGCATCATTGATTGCCACTCGCACATCGCTGTCGATGGCAGCGTCAATGAAGGCAGTGTCAGCGTCTCGTCCATGGCGAATATCGCCGACGTCTTGAATCCCGATGACATCGACATCTACCGCGATCTCGCTGGCGGCGTGACGGTCGCAAACGTTCTTCACGGCTCTGCGAATCCCATCGGTGGCCAGACCGAGGTCATCAAGCTGCGCTGGGGCCAGCCGGCTTCGAAACTGCCTTTCGAGGGCGCTCTCCCCGGCATTAAATTTGCTCTCGGCGAAAACCCCAAGCGCTCCAATTTCAGTTTTCCCGGCCAGCCCAAGCGTTATCCCGCCTCGCGTATGGGCGTCGAAGAAACTATTCGAGCTGCTTTCACCGAAGCGCGCGATTACAAGAAGACTTGGGATGATTTCAACAAGCGCTCCGCGGCCGGCGAAAAAAATCTAATTCCTCCGCGCCGCGATCTCCGTCTCGATCCGCTCGTCGAAGTCCTCGAAGGCAAGCGCTACGTTCATGCCCACTGCTACCGCGAAGACGAAATCCTCATGCTTCTTCGCGTAGCCAAGGAATTTGGCTTCAAGGTGCGCACTTTGCAGCACGTCCTCGAAGGCTACAAAGTCGCCGACGAAATCGCCGCTTCCGGCGCGGGCGCTTCCACGTTTTCCGATTGGTGGGCCTACAAAGTCGAAGCCTACGAAGCCATTCCGTATAACGCCGCCATCATGACGCGCCGCGGCGTAGTCGTCTCCATCAACTCCGACGACGCCGAAGAAGCCACGCACCTGAATCAGGAAGCGGCCAAGACGATCAAGTACGGCGGCCTCTCGCACGACGAAGCGCTCAAACTCGTCACGCTGAACCCCGCGATCCAGCTCGGCATCGACAACCGCGTTGGTTCGATCGACGTCGGCAAAGACGCCGACCTGGTCATTGACGTCGGCAAAGACGCCGACCTGGTCATTTACAATCACGACCCGCTGAGCGCTTACGCGGTCGTGCAGAAAACGCTGATCGATGGCCGCGTCCTGTTCGACCGCCAGCGCGACATCGCCGATCGCCCCGCGCTCGAGAAAGAAAAGAAAGCTCTCCTCGACAAAGCAAAAAAAACCGAAGAAAAAAAGCCCGACTTGACTGTCGAAGTCGGCAAGAAACCCGCCGCTAAGCCCGACGAAAAAAAGCCCGAAGCAACGAAACCCGAAGAAAAGAAACCCGACGACAAACCGAAACCTCCACAAACGGCAACTTCCGTAGGAGCACCGCATGCCGTGCCCGTCTTGCCCGTCTTGCCTGTCACCTTCGGAGGTGCCCTGTGATTCGCGCTTTCGCAAAACGCACTGCGACCGTCCTTTACTTCCTTTGCTTCCTCAACCTCCTTTGTCCCCCATCTTCGTTGGCTCAATCGCGGATCTACGCCCTCACGCACGCGAAAATCTTCACGCTTGCAGGCTCGCCGCTCGATGACGCCACGCTCGTCATCCGCGATGGAAAAATCGCCGCCGTCGGCGCAAATGTAGAAATCCCCGCCGGCGCGCAAGTCATTGACGCCAAAGGCCTGCAAATCTACCCCGGCCTTTTCGATCCCATCACGCAGATGGGTCTCAGCGAAATTGGCGCCGTGAGCGCCACTGTGGACTCTGCCGAGACCGGTCCCTACAATCCGGACGTCGTTGCCGCTACCGCCGTACTGCCTTCAAGCGAGCATATTCCCGTCACTCGCGCCGCGGGAATTACGGAGGTCCTCGCCGTTCCCGCGAGCGGCGGCTTTGCCTCTTTTGGCCGCGAAGGCGCCATTGGCGGACAAGCATCCGCGATTCATCTCGCCGGATGGACCATCGACGAGTTGCTCATCAAAAAAAGCGTCGCCATGGTCGTCAACTGGCCCCAGTTCGAGACGCGCACCTTCGACTTCGCTACCTTCTCTAGCAAAGAGAAGCCCTTCAGCGAAGCCAAAACCGAATACGAAAAGAAAGTGAACGAGCTCACCGATTGGCTCGAGCGTGCTAGGCACTACGCGCAAGTCACGGAGAAAAGCTCCTCCGCAAAATTCGACCGTGACCTCAAACTCGAAGCCCTCGTGCCCGTGGGGCGCGGCGAGTTGCCCATGCTGGTCTTTGCCGATAACGCACGGGAAATTCGCAATGCCGTCGAATATGCCGACAAGCAGAAACTGAAGATCATCATCGCTGGCGGCGCGGAAGCCTACAAAGTAAAAGACCTACTGCGTTCGAAAAGTGTGCCCGTCATTCTCCGGCCCGTCCTCACAGTTCCCACCGATGAGGACGATCCCTACGACCGCTTACTCACCCAGCCTGGCGAGCTCGCCGCCGCCGGTGTGACTTTCGCTTTCGGCAGCTTCGACAATTCCTTTGCCCGCCGTCTCGGCCAGAATGCCGCCAACGCCGTGGCCTACGGCCTTCCTTACGATGAAGCCCTCAAAGCCGTCACTCTCTATCCTGCGCAAATCTTCGGCCTGGCCGGCGAACTCGGCACTTTGGAAACAGGCAAAATCGCCAACCTCATCGTAACCACCGGCGATCCCCTCGAGCTGACTACCGACGTGCGCTACGTCTTCATCCGGGGACAGCTCACCTCCACCGAAAACAAGCACAAAGCTCTCTACGACAAGTACAAAAACCGGCCCAAGGCCACCGAGTAATCTCTCGGCCCAGCACCGAATCTTTTGCACTGCATGGCGCGCGCCTGAAACGACCGCTCGCGCCGTCCGTCAGATAACCTGGGCCTTCTTTGTCCTTCCGGGAGAATCTATGGGAACTCTGCTTCAGGACTTGCGCTACGCCGTCCGGCTGCTCGCCAAGACCCCCGCATTCACACTGATCGCGATCTTAACGCTCGCATTGGGCATCGGCGCAAACACCGCCATCTTCAGCGTGGTCAACGCTGTCCTTCTCCGTCCTCTGGCGTTCAACGACGCCTCCCAACTTGTCCTCGTAGCCGAACAGAGCAAGTATCCGACGATTACCACCTCCTATGAGAACTACCAGGACTGGCGCGACCAAAGCCATTGCTTCGAATCCCTCGAAGCCACGCAGGCCCAGAGTCTCACCCTCAGCGGTGTTGCCGAGCCCGAACGCCTCAGTGTCCGCCTTGCTACCGCCAAAATGTTTCCGCTTCTCCGTGTCAACGCTTCTCTCGGCCGCACCTTTCTGCCCGAGGAGGATCGTGCCGGAGGCACTCCTGTCGCCCTGCTAAGTCACGGTTTTTGGCAACGCCGCTTTGCCGGATCGAACGATGTCCTAGGAAAATCCGTAACTCTGGACTCGAAGCCGTACACCGTGGTCGGCGTTCTTCCCCCCGGCTTCGAACTTCTCCAGCCCGCCGACGTTTTCCTGCCCTTCACTCCCTGGGCGAAAACGCTTCCCGATGATCGCAACTGGCATCCCGGAATCATCGCCATCGGCCGCTTGAACCCCGGTGTCTCACTCGAGCAGGCCCACACCGAGATGGTCGGAATTACCAAACGCCTCGAGGAGCAATATCCCATATTCAACACCGGTATCAGCGCCGACGTCGTTCCGCTACACCAGCAAATGGTCAAAAACGTGCGCCCCGCGCTGCTCCTACTGCTCGGCGCCGTCAGTTTCGTGCTCCTGATTTCCTGTGTAAACGTCGCCAACCTTCTCCTTGCCCGCGCCGCCTCTCGCGGCCGTGAAGTTGCCATCCGTACCTCTATGGGCGCAACCCGCTGGCGCGTCGTCCGCCAATTGCTGACGGAAAGTGTTCTTCTCTCGCTCTCCGGCGGCATTCTCGGTTTGCTGCTGGCGCAAGCGGCCCTTGCGCCGTTGCTAAAACTCTCCGCCGGCAGTCTTCCGCAAGCCTTTACCGTCGGCCTGGACCGTTGGGTCCTCTTCTTCACCATCGGTGTTTCTCTGGCCACGGGAATTTTCTTCGGGATCGTCCCCGCCTTGCGCACCGCCAAGCTCGATCTGCGCGAAACGCTCAACGAAAGCTCGCGCGGTTCGACTTCCGGCCCCGGCCATCACCGCCTTCGCGGCGCGCTCGTGGCCACGGAAATCGCGCTGGCCATGCTTTTGCTCGTTGGCGCTGGTCTGCTCCTTCGCAGCTTTTCGCGCTTGCAGGAAGTTCCTCCAGGTTTTCAGCCCGATCATCTCCTCATTGCGGATGTTCCTGTTTCTCAGGGTGCCTACGCCAAGCCCGCGCAGCGCTTCGAATTTTACGACCGTCTTCTCGATCGCGCCAAAACTCTTCCCGGCGTTCGCTCCGCCGGCGCGGCTTCATTTTTGCCCGTCAGCGGCGGTGGGGGACTGCTGCACTTTAACATCGCCGGCCGCCCGCCAAAAGGCCCGCAAGATTACACCGCTGCAGGCTATCGCACGGTTTCGCCGAACTACTTCGAGACGCTGGGAATTCCGCTTCAGCAAGGCCGGCTCATCACTGCCGGCGACACGGAAACATCGCCGCCGGTCGTGGTCATCAACGCCGCTATGGCGCGCACGTATTTCCCCAATGAAAATCCACTCGGCAAACGCATCGAGATTGGCGCCACTCCCGATCCCGAGATTCCTTACATGGAAGTCGTCGGCGTGGTCGGTGACGTCCGCCAAGGCCTGGATGTGGACCCCAAGGCCGAAATGTATCTGCCATTTCGCCAGGCCGACGCGCTCTTGCCCGTCTTCCAACTCTCCGTCGTTCTGCGCACCGCGGGCGATCCCTCGCTTCAAACCGCCGCCCTTCGTAGCGCCCTCGCGGAAATCGATCCCAACCAGCCTCTCGTGAGAGTTCGCACCATGGAAGAAAACATGGCCACCACCGTCGCTCAGCCGCGCTTCCGCACCTGGCTCATCGGCATCTTCGCCGCGCTTGCGCTCGTTCTTGCGGGCGTCGGCGTCTACGGTGTCATGTCCTACTCCGTGTCGCAGCGCACCAACGAGATTGGCATCCGCGTCACTCTCGGCGCCCAGCCCGACGACGTCTTCAAAACCATCGTCGGCGAGGGTCTGCGGCTCGCCCTCCTCGGCGTGGGAGTAGGTCTCGTCGCGGCCCTAGCTCTCACGCGCCTCCTGCAAACATTTCTCTACAATATTAGTACGTCCGATCCGCTTACCTTCTGCTCCGTGGCGCTCCTGCTGACGCTCGTCGCATTAGCCGCATCCTACTTTCCCGCGCGCCGTGCCACTCGCGTGGACCCCATGGTCGCCTTGCGCTACGAATAGCCGGTGTGGCTCAAAATTCAATGAAACTTTTGCCGCTGGAAAGCGTTTCTACCTTTGAGTCCCATGCGCGCCCGTCTGCTAACCTCCTTCTCCGCATTCCTCCTGGCGGGCATGTTCCTGCCTGCGCAAGCCCAGGATGCGCGAAAAATCACCGACCAATACGTCAAAGCGGAGGGCGGAGCCAAAGCTCTGGCCAGGATTCAGACGCTTACGCTCGAGGGAACCTTCACCAGCGCGGCCGACGGCAAACCGGGCACCTATACGTTCGATACGAAACTGCCGAACCGCTATTACTCCGAATTGGTCGTCGGCGATAAAAATCTGATCGAAGCCTACAACGGCAAATCCGCCTGGCATCAGAGCGCTTCCGGAGAGCTGGCCACGCTTGTTGGCCCCGAAGGGCTGCAGCTCGAAGCCGCGGCGCAATATTACAATTCACATTTGCTGAATCCCAAAAAGAGCAAAATCGCCGTGGCCTTCGTCGGCCACGCGCAGGTCAATGGCAAGGATGCCGTGCAGCTTGAACTGACCGCCCCGACCGGCTTGAAGCGCCAAGTCTTCTTCGACCCGCAAACGCATTTGATCGTGAAGGAGTCCGCCACCGTCGGCGGCGTGGACGAAGAAGTTCTGTATGACGATTATCGCGCGGTGGACGGCGTTAAGCTGCCGTACAAAATCGAACTTCACCGCGGCAGCGAGAGCTACCAGATTGCGGTAACCCGCGCCGCCATTAACGCGCCGGTCGGCGAACGCGTTTTCGATTTCCCGAAAAAGTCCCAGGTCCAATTGCCGGACCTGAGAGCTCTCTTCAAGGAAATCGACGAAAACCAGAAGGCCATCGACAAGATCAAGGAAAACTACGCAGGTACGCGCACCGAAGAAGAAACCGAATTCGAAAACGATGGCAGAGTAAAAAAGCGCGAATTAAAGGAGTACAACTTTTTCTATCTGGACGGCGATGAAGTCTCCACGCTCGTGAAGAAAGACGGCAAGCCTCTAAGCGCGGAAGAACAAAAGAAAGAAAACGAGAAGACGCAGAAGGAAATAGAAAACTTGCAGAAACGTCAGGCCAAAAAAGAAGCGAAAGAGGAAAAAGACAAGGAAGAAGGTAAAGATAAAGGCAAAGACAATGGAGAAGATGTAGGCATAGAAACCTTTCTCCGCGCTTGCCAGTTTGTGAATCCTCGCCGCGAACGCTTTCGCGGCCAGGACGTCCTGGTCTTCGATTTCGAGCCCAATCCCGACTTCAAGGCGCACAAATTAGTAGAAAAGGTGGTGCAGAAGCTTGCCGGTGTCGTGTGGATCGACGAGAAGGCCCACGATGTGGCGCGACTCGAAGCCTACTTCGTCGGCGATATGAAATTTGGCGGCGGCCTCGTCGCCAACCTGCAGAAGGGAACCAGTTTTGTTCTGGAGCAAGCCTTCATCAACAATGAAGTGTGGCTGCCCACTTACAATGAGGCCCATCTGGGCGCACGCTTTCTGCTCGTGAAAGGCATCAAGTTCAACGAAGTGACCCGCTACTCCGACTATAAAAGGTTCAACGTGGAAACCCTCGCCACGGTGGGCAAGCCCAAAGGCGCCGCGGAATCTCCCGCCGATCCGCCCGCCAAACCTCCGCAAGAGTAGTCTCCTGGCAGGCCTGATCCCAAAAACCCTTGAGCCTTAGCTCTCCCAATTCCCAACGCCTCGATTCGCACTCCACCATTGTTTCTTGCGCACCTTCGCATTCGAATTATTGTTGCTTATCAGGTACCCTTTAAACGTGCATCGCTATGGTTCCGTCGAGCATCGAACTTATTTATGATTGACCACAGACCGAAGCCCAGCATCTCCGTCCGTGAAGTTCTTGGCGCATGGGGCAAGATCCTGACCGGCAAGTCGCCCATGCTCTCCATCGAAATCACCCGCGAATGTCCGCTCAGTTGCCCCGGATGCTATGCCTACGGTGACTCTCACCTCGGCGGCGAAAAAGTTTTGCGCGAACTGAGCGACTATCGCGGCGAAGCGCTGGTCAACGGCGTGCTGGACCTCGTGCGAAAACACCAGCCCCTGCATGTATCGCTCGTGGGCGGCGAGCCTATGATTCGCCATCGCGAATTAAGCGCCATCCTTCCGGCGTTGAGCGCCATGAATATTTTCACCATGGTGGTCACCAGCGGCGTCATTCCCATTCCCCTCGAATGGATGAAGCTCCCCCGCGTGCGCGTGGCCGTTTCCGTCGACGGCCTTCCCGAGCATCACGACGTCCGCCGCAAGCCCGCAACCTACGAACGCATTCTGCAAAACATTTCCGGCCGTACTGTCAACATCCATTGGGTAATTACTCGGCCGATGTTCGAGCGCGCGAATTACCTCGAGGAATATGTTTCCTTCTGGAATGATCGGCCCGAAGTCAATCGCATCTGGGTGAGTCTCTACACGCCGCAAATCGGCGAGCAAAGCGCCGAAATGTTAACCTCTGCTCACCGGGACACCGTCGCGCAAGTATTGCCACGCCTCGCCAAGACATATCCCAAACTTTTGATGCCCGAAGGACTTGCTCGTGCTTTCGTGCAACCTCCGAAGAATCCGCAGGATTGTCTCTTCGCCAAAATGTCCGCGAACTATTCCGCCGATCTTGAAACCCGTGTCGAACCCTGCGTGTTTGGCGGTTCCCCGGACTGCTCTCAGTGCGGTTGTGCCGCGAGCAGCGGCTTGCATTGGATTCGCGGCCAAAAAGTGCTGGGCCGCGCCACCGTGGGCCACTTCGTCGCCGGCTCCATTGCCGTCGGCTCGCTGATCAATCGCCTCCGCCGCCGCCCCGTGCAGCCATCGCGCTGGGGTCCAGGCGGCACGCCCGTCGGCGACCAATCCGAACTCGTTCAGATCGAAACCTAGATTCTCCAGTTCCCCGTGCTCAGCTGAGTCCCGACGAAGATCCACGTCACCATCAGTTCGTTGTAGCCTTCCTGGGCTGCCTCCCGGGGAACAAGGATGCAAGTGTGCGCGTATAGAGAGGAGGGAACTTACTCCGGGGGATGACTCGTGATCATGAAGATTCTGAAGTACGTCGGGATAGCAGTCGCTTGCTTCGTCGTAGTGGTGCTCTCGTCTGCCCTGTTGTATAGAAAATATCTGCAGCACCGGGTTGCTGAAAAACGCGCCATTCATTCACCCCATGGCATCAATAGCCTCGAGCTGGTGCGAATCGGCGGTATTGACCAGTGGATCGAGGTCCGGGGCCAGAACAGGAACAACCCGATTCTTCTCTGGATTCATGGCGGGCCCGGCATTGCCTTCATTCCTCTGGCGGGCGCGTTTCAGGATCCATGGGAGAAATTCTTCACCGTAGTGCAATGGGATCAACGAGGAGCGGGGAAAACCTACGCGTGGGAAGACCTACGCGTCGAATGACAAGGAACTTCAACGCGGAACCATGAATGTGCCGCAAATGGAGCAGGACACGCTTGACGTGGTGAATTATCTTCGCGGTCGCTTCAAAAGGGAAAAGATTTTCGTCGTGGGTCATTCGTGGGGAAGTGTTTTGGGTCTTTGGCTGGCGCACGAACATCCGGAACTCATTTTCGCTTATGTGGGAGTCGGACAGATTGTGAATACGCAGCAGAACGAGGATGTCGCATACCAGGACGCTTTGCAACAAGCACGCAGCCGTCAAAATGAGCAAGCGCTCAAAGACTTGGAGAGTATTGCCCCTTTTCCTCCTCCAAAGTTCGATTTGAGAAAGGAGTCGATCGCCAGAGACTGGGAAGGCCAGTTGCTCGGACCGCCGCCCAGCGCCACGGATTTCACGAATACGAAAAGAATTCTGTCAGATGTTATAGCAGCGCCTGAATATTCTCTCGCCGATGACTATGGCTTTGTCAGCGGCATGTCCTTTTCCGTTGGTATCCTGGCTCCGCCACTGGCAAATGTTGATCTGAGTCAACTCGGGCTCGACTTTCGCGCGCCGATCTTCTTTTTTGAAGGAAGACAGGACCCATTCTGCCGTCCTTCCCTGATTTGG
>Ga0210407_10002404_pt1 | contig 16145 bp, 12 predicted proteins | sample IncBWC27MmetaG_FD_150860 | JGI IMG/M metagenome (GOLD analysis project Ga0210407, IMG submission 150860) | Forest soil microbial communities from Barre Woods Harvard Forest LTER site, Petersham, Massachusetts, United States - Inc-BW-C-27-M | ecosystem: Environmental > Terrestrial > Soil >...
TCGGGAGCGCACACGCTCCTGCGCGAGAGTTGGGCGGTTGGACTCGCCCAGACGGCTGTGCTGATCGTGCAAAACAGTGGCATCATCATCTTAGGCATCGTCAGAGGCGATGACGCCGTTGGGCAGTATGCGACGGCATACCGTCTGATGATGGTGGCCACATTCATTACGGCTTCGCTCTGGAATGCATTCTTTCCGGCCTTGTCACGCGCTGCGACTTCACCGGCAGAGGCGAGCCTGTTGTCCCGCCAGTTCCTTCGCCTGCTAGCCTGGATCGGCTGCCCGCTCGCCGCTCTTGGCTGGGCTTGCGGACGCCATGTCGTGGAGCTCATGTATGGCGTCGCCTTCGCCCAAAGCGGCCCCTATTTCGAATGGCTATGTCTCGTCATCGCCCTGAGCTACGTGAACTACGGGCTGGTGGCGATCATGGTGCCTTTGGGCCGAAGCGCGCTGCAATTTCAGATTGTCGCCATCGCGGCTGCAGTCACCCTCGCGATCAATGCGCTAGCCATTCCGCTTTATGGAGCATGGGGCTGCATCGCTGCCCTGATAGCGGGCGAAGTGGTTATGCTGGGTTTGGGATTGTCAATGCGCAGCAGGCTACACTTGCTGAAATACCCAATTGCGCACGTCGTAGCGCCTCCACTGCTGTGCTCGCTGGGTGTCGCTGCCGTGATCACCCTACTACCCTCGTCGTACCATCGCTTTTGGTGGCTCGAGCTGACGATCGGCGGTTTGGTGCTCTTGCTTTGTCTTTTGGGGTTCGAGCGCCGCAACCTGCAGTGGCTCGGTGCAGCCGTGTTTGACCGCTGACCGTGGGAATACCGACTTCGTAAAGCGACGTAGCTGGTTCAGGATGGCTGCGATCCATGGTCCGTCACACGTGCGTTTAGCGGACGGTCCGGCTTTGGGTTATGGACGCGCTGAAAGCCGTCAGTTTGGCAGCCGATGGATGGGCAGCCGGATTGGCGGCCAGCAGAGCATTGGGCGCTCTCATGGAAGGCCGCGCCATCGCGTGCGAGCCGCGCGGGCGTGGACTGCTACGGCCGCACTTTTTGTCCTATGCCGCGCCGGTGGCCGGCCACATGATTGCGCAGGAACGTCTTCCAAGTCTGGCCCGATCCGGGCCGATGCTTGGCCATGTACGCGGCGACGGTCGACTGAGCGACCTCGACCCCGAGCTTCAACAGCTCACCGTGAATACGAGGCGCGCCCCACAATGAGTTCTCCAAACTCATCCGCCGGATCAGGCTGCATACCTCAGCCGCAACCTTGGGCCTACCGCCGCACGAACGCGACTTCCAACGCCAATAGGACCGGAACCCCGCTCGGTGCCATCGCACAATCGTGTCGGGCTGGATGATGACCGCAGCGGTCAGCAGCGACGGCACAAGGCGATAAAGCCAGACAAAGCGCATCGGTCCGCTGCCGTGAGCCGTGGCTTGGCAGGAAGCCGGCGCCGCAACAGGTTCAGCTGATGGCGCAGGAAGACAATCTCGGCCCTCAGCCGCGCCTGCGACCGGAAAGGCGAAGCCAATACATGTAGCAACAAGCCAAGGAACGAACCCATCCCGCCGAGACTATCCGATCTCCCTGTGTACTACCGTGTGGATAGGGTTTTCGGCAGCGACAGCCTGCCTCTCTGACAACTCGGGCGATCCCACAACTACTCGAGATCACTCTCGAGCCCCACGGGACTATTCCTTACAATCGGGTTGCACTTGATAGAGTGAACTAGTCTTTGTGCGGAGGATCGCGTTAGCATTTTTAGCCTTGGCTGGCGTCTCATTCGTCACCAAGAACCAGGCTTTAGCGCCTTTTCCTGCTTCAGCGACAAGACCACAAAGCTCTCCGTCGGATTCAGATAGCGCTGATAGATAGCTTTTGCGGCGGCGGTCTCTCTCGTTCCAATCTACATAGGGATTTGAAAATTGGACCGGTACTACGACGAGGCGACGTCCTGCCGCCATTACCGCAAATACCCTGTCGTCCAACTGTTTATCAGTAGTGGCTTCCTGAGTGACGAACAGATCTTCCGGCCTCGTGTTCCTCAATATCCAGTCATAGACGTCCAGTTCAAAGTTATCTTCGTTGCCGAGAGCCCACTCCCTTGCACCCAAATCGTATGTCCGGTGAAGAGCGCGCTTGAAGAATAGACCTGACCCCACCAAGCCAATACACACGATAATCAAGGTTGCCGCGCGCAACAATGATCCTCGACTTTGAATTGTCCTATGTAGCCCACTAAGTAGCTTCCAAAGAACGTAGCCCCAAAGGCACGACCACGCTGCTTGAAGATAGAAATGAGAATGGTGAACCGGGACGATTGGAATTCGGCAAAGGGTCGCCTCACCGTCGATAAACGCGCAAGCGTAGTGTCGAAAGATGAGTACTGCGCAAACCCCTATCCATGCGACAAGGATGGCTTGGGTTCGCCGGTCAATGTCGGGCAATCGGCGTTGCAACAGTAACAATACGCCCAAAACGACGAGTACGAATCCCGGCACATCGTACGCGACCACGCTTAACCTCTTGAGGAACAAAAGCCAGTCTGTAGTGTCGAAAATCGGAATCGTAGTGTCGAAAATTGGATCGACCCAAAACGCGTACGCAGAGTTCAATGTGTGTAGGTTATATTTGACATACAACGGGCCCAGAACGACAAGGGCCAACATAAGTTCTACAATCCCAAGTATAGAGAGCCAGGCTACTGTTTTCAGTGAGAGGCCTCTCTCACTGAAAGCCGTCACCACTGCAATGGCGGTAAGCAAAATGGCGGGATAGGGATGTGTGAGAAAGGCAAATCCGCTAACCGCACCAATCACCACAGCGTGCCGTATCTCAGGGGACCGCGCGTGTTCGAAAATGAGGGACACGCCCATGAAAAAGAGAGGCAGAGCCAAGTTGCAAACAATGGGCCAAGGTGAGTATCCAGCCGCAATCCAGGGCGGAACAAAAACCCCATTCAGTTCAAAAATGACGGTGGCTACAGCGGCGATGGGGAGGTTGAACAGCCTCCTACTCATGTCGAAAAACGCCAACGGCGCAAGTAGGTTGAACCAAGGGCTCGCCTGCAACCACAAGACCATAGGCGAAAGCCCGGTCGCCCAAGCTGCCACGGCTGCAATCACATGCATAAGGGGCGAGTAGAAGCGAAGCTCGTCACCATACGGGGGATCACCCAGCCAGTTTCGATCCAGCAAAGCTTGAATGTATCCAACGTCTCGGAAGCTATCGACGTCCGCTGGGCGCGCCAATCCATTGATCGTGAAATAACCGCGTACTGCACAGCTAACCAACACAAACAGCAAAATGAGAAAGGGGGTGTAGTAGCCAAGGCTGCGTGGTCTTTTGGTCGTAGCCACCATATTCAAATCCATAGTTGCAGCGTCGAATGGGTCATTCTGCCCTTCGTTCCTAGGAAATTTCGTCCACTGAACCTTGCCCCCCCAGTGACAAAACAGTGGCCGTGATTGCGTTGCCCCTTGTTTGTCACGGCTCCTCCGTCATCGGACCGCTAGCCTTGCGCGCTTCTCCTCGTGCTCTCTGATCTGGAAAAGCTCCATGCAAAGCGCCCTCTTCGTAGGAGGTGATGTCTTTCGCGCGAACGAAACCTCACGCGTAAGCGAAGGCCTTCGGTACGACATAGCACTGCCGTTGGTGGTGGATCTCGATGGCACGTTGATCGCGACGGACTCCCTGCACGAATCGTTGATTTTTTTCCTGAAGCGGCGCGGCGTCTCTGCGTGGAAAATCCCTTACTGGATTGCCGCGGGGCGCGCGACTGTCAAGAATCGGCTGGCCGACGTGGTTATGGAAGAAGACGTGATCGGTTTCCCGGCGAACGCGGAACTAGTAGCCTTCGCCGAGCGCGAGGCGAGCCGCGGGCGTCGAATCGTTTTGGCGACCGCCGCCGATCTCGCAATCGCACAAAAGGTACAGCGACGTTTTCCGTTTATCAGCGATCTGATCGCTTCGGCTGACAGTCCAAATTTGAAGGGCCCGGCAAAAGCCGAGGAGATGATGCGGCGGTTTCCCGACGGGTTCGTCTATGCAGGGAACTCTACAGCCGATCTGCACGTCTGGAGCAAAGCGTCCGCGGGGATCTTTGCCGGACGATCCGCGACAATGGGAAATAAAGTTTCCCGACTGACTGAACTCGAGGCTGTCTTCCTGACCAAGACATTCGGTTTCCCGTCGCTGAGGCAAGCGTTGCGCATCCATCAGTGGGTCAAGAACACTCTGGTCTTCGTGCCGTTAATCCTCGGGGGAAGAGCGCATGAGGCGATCGCTTGGCTGCATGCCCTCGGCGCTTTCACAGCGCTCTCCTTCCTGGCCTCGGCGACCTATTTGCTCAATGATCTATGGGATCTCGCGGAAGACCGGCGACACTGGTCAAAAAGACACAGACCACTCGCAAGTGGCGACCTTTCGATCGTGACGGGGATCGGATTGATCGCGGCGGGAGGTGTTCTGTCCTTCTCTATCGCACTCCTGATGGGGCCGGGCTGCGTCGCGCTACTGGCGGTCTATCTCGCCCTCAGCCTTTCCTACTCATTCAGGCTGAAACGCGAGCCGATCATAGACGTGCTTATCCTTGCTACTCTCTTTTCAATGCGCCTGGCCCTAGGCACGGTGGTAACCGACGTAAGGTTCTCCCCGTGGCTCTTCGTCTTTTCGATGTTTCTGTTCTTGTCGTTGTCGACCGCTAAGCGTCAGACCGAGATCACGCGGATGATGGCGCATGGACATGACAAGACACCCGGCAGGGGCTACCGCGCAAGCGACGCCCCGCTGGTCCTTGCGCTGGGCATCGGCACGACGATAGCGACGGTCCTGATCATGGTGATCTATCTTGTCGAGGACGCCTTTCCTACGGGATACTACAAACACCCATATTTCTTGTGGGGCTTTCCGCTAGTCATCTTCCTGTGGCTCGCGCGAATTTGGCTGCTTTGCCATCGGGGCGAATTGGATGACGATCCCGTAGCCTTCGCGCTGAAGGACCGCCTGAGCCTTTTCTATGGCGTGGTGATGGTGGCACTCTTCGGTGCTGCGGTGTTCTGACAGAATCGAGATTCTGAGCATTTGCCTTTTTCTTACTCGAAGCGACATATATTCATAGGGCCGAGTGACACGGCGGCCACAGCGAATCGCGTGTCCGAGATTTCGCGACGAATTGGCGTCTCTTATTGGCGAGCCATGCATACCCGACAAACTGCCAATAGGGCTGCGCCGGTCCTATGGCGACTCCTGCCTCAACACTGCGGGCGCAGTCATCGAGATGTGTGGTCTCAATCGCTTCATCAGCTTCGACCCCGCAACGGGGGTCTTGCGTGCAGAGGCGGGCGTCAGCCTGTCGGATATCTTGCGTCTCGTAGTTCCCAAAGGTTGGTTCCTGCCGACGACGCCAGGAACGCGCTTCGTCACGTGGGGTGGTGCCATCGCTCACGGAAAAAATCATCACGGCGCAGGAACGGTCGGCCGCCATGTTCGCTCAATGGGGCTGCGGCGCAGCGATCGTGGCCGCGTGACGCTCACGCCAAAAAACGATCCAGCGCTATTTTCTTCAACCATCGCCGGACTTGGCTTAATAGGTATTGTCGAGCAGCGCGACAAGGCGGACCCGTCGTGTACGCGCCGCCGGTTTGGCGGCTAATCATGCTGGTCATTAGGCATTTGCCTACTTTGATTTTAAATAAGCTCGACATCTGGGACTTGGGCTATTCGACGCCTTGAATTGGATGCACATGCTCAGGCGTATGGAAAGACAACGCATGCCCGCGATTGTGGTGCATCGTGGGCTAGCTGAGATCCGGCGATTTCGGTGGCTCGTACTGGGTCTGCTGGCTCTGGCCTTACTTCTGGCGATAGCCGTCAGCCTCAGCGATGCCCTGGCATTCCCCGGATTTGACCTCCGGCCCAAAGTAGTGGGGGCGCGTGCACTGCTGCTGGGCTTGGATCCCTATCTGCCAGAGACATTGCGCTGGACAGCGGCCACACCCCCGGCTCTCACGGATACGGAGACGGTATTTTACGCCGACACCGGCCTTGCGCGCGTGACCTACCCTCCCTCCCTCCTGCTTTTGTACATGCCCTTCGCGACGTTGCCCTACGACGTTCAGCGACTAGTCTGGTGGGCACTGGAGTGGACGGCGCTGCTGACCTCCATCGGCGTGCTCTGCGCCGCAACGCCGCGGCGCTTCCGGCTGGCGTTTCTGATCGCTGCAATCGGTGCATTCGCGTGCAGCTATTTCTGGCGCTGGCATGCCGAACGCGGCCAATACTATGTCTTTCTCGTGCTTTTGCTTAGCCTCGACCTGTTCGCGCTGCGGAGCGGTCTCCTACGCCAGCGCTCGTGGCTTGGGGCGCCCACGGGCGTAGCGATAACGTTCCGCCCAACCTTCGCGGTGCTGGTGCCGCTTCTTTGGTTCATGGGCGAGCGTCGCGCGGCCGTGACGGCCGTTCTGGCCGCTGCAATGGTAATGGCCGCCAGCTTGCCATTCGCCGGTGTCCAGGAATGGCAGCATTACTTCGACAACGTAGCGACGATGGCGCGCCAGGTGGCAGAGCCGGTCTTTTCGGTTCGGCTGCCGCCGCCTGAGGGCGCCTCCTATTTTGTCGAAGGCTATGATTTCTATCCCACTCGCGAACTGGTGGCTCTCAGCCGAAATCTGACCTTCAGCGGGTTACTGCATAGGCCGTGGGCGTTACCCCTGAGCGGCACGGTGGCCATGCTGGTGTCGTTCGGCGTCGTCGCGGCCATGCTATGGTTGCGGACAGCTCGCGGACCGCGGGAACTTTCATTGCTGTTGTTCGCAACTACCCCGGTGCTGCTCGACTACACCGTGCCGGTGCGGTGGAGTTATGTGGATGTGGTCTTTCTGCCCGTGCTCGCCGTGGTTATACCGGCCGTACTGCAGTATGGCGGCGTATGGACGCTGGGGAGCGTGGCCGCCGCGCTTCTGGCCAGTTTTTACGGCATGGAGGGACTCACCGTCGGCTTGTTGCGACAACTCTTCTTCTTGCTTGCGGTTGCGCTCTCGGCAGTGGCTCTGTGGAGATCGGCTCCATCTTCGTAGCAGGCGCTGGGACCGCCACTACGATCGCGACAGCTCAACAATTGTCGGACATCATCTTTCCAATGCGAACGCTTTCGGATATTCCGCGATCTTCCGGATAGTAGAAGCAGGTATCAGCTACTTGAAGTCCGCCAATCGGCGTCTTTATCGGTGGAATTCGCGCGGCGAAGCCGGCGGGGCAGACGGGCTGAGCATATCGCAGGCGCGCGACATGGGACGCGACAACATCCTCCGGCGTTAGCGCAGGGTTAACTCGGTGAAGACAACTGAAGGCTTCTGCAAGCAGGGCATCATCGGCCCAATGGAACTTCGGATGATCGGTCGGCATATAATAGGGCACGTAGACAATCGCATCGCCGACAGGCCGAAGATTGGAGAACTCCACGAAGCCCGGAATCTCGATTCCCGGTTCGGCCACATTCACCCAGAAATGAGGGGTGATGGAGCGGCGCAGCTTGAAAACAAGGCAGCAGACACCGATGTTCGTGATGCTGTTGTAACGGACTCTCCATGCCTCCGGTAGATGCGGCACGAGTTTTGAGACGAGCGACGTTGGCACGGTGCAGATGACCGCATCAGCTGGCAACACACCTTCCGATGTCCGTACGCCAACGACCTGGCCCCCTTCTGTTACAACTTCCAGGGCCGGAGAGGAGACTCGGATCCTCCCGCCTGCCTCTCGAATCGCTTCGCACAGTGTGTTCACCAAGGTTTGGCTACCGCCCTCGATGTAGCCAAGTTCTTCGCGGAAGAGCGATTTGCGAGATCTTCCGATCCGCTTGATGCGCGTCCATATCCATGCGGCCGATATGTCATCTGCATATCGGTAGAACTTGTAGTCGAATAGTGGCTTCCACAATCGCTGGTAGACTTCACGTCCGCACCATCGAGTAATCCATGAACGAGCGGTTTCGGTCTCGATAGCATCCCAACGCTCGCGACGCGTCGATACAAAGGCGAAGAGACCATATCGGATCCTTGAAAGAAGACTTATTTCCGGGAACGTCAGCAGCGAGAAAGGGTCGCCCCACCGGTGAAGCCGTCCACCCGTGAAATATGCCATCGACGTTTGCCGCCAGCGCATCTTGTGGCCGATTCCGAGCTCAGCCATCAGGTCGAAGGTATGTTGGTCGCTCTTGCATACGAAATGGTAGAAGCGTTCGATCGATAACCCATCAAAATCGAAATGAGCGGCCATTCCACCAACTTCAGGTGCCGCCTCCAGAATATCGACCGTGTGATGTTTCATGCATGCGTGATAGGCCGCCGCTAACCCCATTGGCCCTGAGCCGATGACAATTATTCGCTTCATCGAAACCTCGGTGGACGACCCGGCTCCATTGTAGTTAGCCGGTTGATCTTGGCCTTCAACGTGTGACCTGGTCACTTCGAGCAAACGATAGTCGCTTATGCCCTACGAAGGAGGTAAAGGCGGATGTGGCGAGGCCAATTAAATGTCCGGTTAACTCAGGGTAGAAGCTCATGCCGACCACTGGCCACACAAACTTGACCAGACCAACCGCGACGATCCAGGTTTGTGCGAGGGACACAATATTGACCAACGTAAATTTTGTGAACTCGGACCAAACTGGTCTTCCGGACGGTTCAAAAACAAACCGTTTCGATAGCGTGAAGGCAGTCACCATGCCGCAGATCTGGGACAGTACTACAGCTATCTCAAATGGGACCACGAGCGAGAACAATACACGAGAAGCGAGGTTGACCGGAACAGATAGGCCAGAAGCGACCACGAACATGGAAAACCGCAGGCGCTCCTCTCCGCAAAATCTTGCAATGGGCTGAAGAAACGGCCGCAGACGAGCTCTCATATCGACTTGGTCTTCGTGTTGCGGCGGCGGTTTTGTCGGTTCTGACATCCCACCCCCGGACACGGCGCTCTTCGTGATTGGACAGATCATGAAAAACACCGACTTTCAGATTCCGAAGTACGAGTTCCCCGATACGGATTGACTCACTCTGATAGCGTCGATCTGAATTGAATTAGCTGCAGCCAATGCTGGTTCACGTCCGGCCTCGCCCGCAAGGCCCGCTTTCTGCACTGGTCGTGATGTGCGGTTTTGGCAGATACTGTTGCAAAAGTCGCGCATATGGTCGTTTCGCGTGCTTGCTTTCCGACCGCTCCGAAGCGTGCACTGGCGGCCACCAGTGTGAGTTGCCCAAAGCTGATCTTCGGGTGTGGTAGTGCTGCCAACTTACAAAGGGGGTGGTCTGAGGAAGCAATATCTAGGCCCGCGTGCCAGACCTGATCCGAAGTAGGCGAGGCCAGCCCAACTGGAACCAATCCCCATGCGATTGCGCAACAGATACCAACCCGTACGCACCAAATGGAAGAAGGCCAGCCCGTCGAACCGGAGTGCGTACGGAAGAAAGACGGCAGCTTGTGCGCGCATGGCGACTTTCATCATTTGGATGAATTGAGGGCGATCGAGCCAATTGTCGTGATGTACCAGCGGGCGAGGTGAATAAACGAGCTTGCAGCGGTGCCAGAGGATCCGATAGCTCATTTCGGTGTCCTCTCCGGTGCCAATGCGGGATCCTGGTCCGAGGGTTTCGTGGAACAGGCCGACCTTCTGAAACAGTTCCTTACGGAACGACATGTTGTTGCCGCCACCCAGCGCAAGGTGCGGGATTGCGGGGGCTTCGAAAACAGCGCGCTCCATCGATGCCTGGACAGCTGGGCAGAACATGTCGCCGGACTGGCCGATGGTGTCCCTCGCACTTCCAGGATTGCCATATGGAACAACCCGACCGAAGACGCCAAGCGCCGTCGGTTCAGCGACATATTCCGCCAGGATCGAAGCGAGCCAATCCCTCTCGCAGACGCAATCGTCATCTGTGAATACCACTGTATCAGCGCGAGCCGCGCGAATGGCGATGTTGCGCGAGATCGCCGCCCCCACCGTGTCGGTGGCGATGTAGCGCAATCGACGATCGTGGATCGAAGACAAGGCCACTTGGGTTAAGCGATCGGTACTCTGGTCGACAACGATTAGCTCGAAATCTCCAAAAGAATTGGCAAGCACACTATCGACGGCACGACGCGCCTTTTGCGGCCGGTTACGCGTAGGTATTAGAACTGAGAGCGTCGGCATGGCCAATATTCGATCAAGGTTTTGAACGGGAATTCGTGTCCTGCTCGGTGGCGAAGCCGTCAGGAAAATACGACTCGGACGATCTCGACGACGCGGACAGGTCGGGAGGTCGCTGGTCACTACTTACCGTGGTGGTGAATGCAGCAGGACTGGCCTCGGCGTGCAGCTTGCCTAGGATTTGGCGGCAGACGTCGCCCTCGCCCTTGCGGCACCACAGATCGTAGGGGCCGACCTCCCCTACGCGAACATAGTCCGCCCACGCGGCATTAAAGCCAGCATCCTGCTTTAACCATTGCAGCAGATCCAGCCGAAGCGTTCGCATGCCTCTACAGGGCGCAATGCTTGTATCTTCGCAGCGCTCGACCAGCACCGGGTTTGGGTGCCAGCGCTTCAGGTCAGTCGAAAGCGCGATCCGGGTCAGGTCCGCCGCCTCGCGCATCGCTGCCGGATCGACTTTTCCACTATGGTCGGCTGCGCGCTCGGCGTTGACGATGGCCGGCAGCATCCACAGGCTCGAGAATCGGGACCCCCAGTCCCAGTCTCGATCCAGTACCTGCTCGGAGAACGCTTCCGCCGATGTCGACAGGATAAGCACCGTGGCCATTCGCGGGATGCCCTGGCTCACCGTCCGCTGCGCCATGCTCCGATCGTCGGTGTGGCCGCGCGCCGTCTTGGCAAGCTGCATCGGGTAGCACAGCGCAGTCACAGCCATGAACATCACCACGGCCCCCGCCACCTGCACGCGGGCAGGGATCGCCACTGCCCGCCGCGCCGTCCACCGCAGCCAGCAATCGATCACCATAACCCCGAACAGCAGATCGAAGAACGCGATTCGCCAGCCGCGCCGCGCTGCAGGAGAACGGCCGACCAGGTAACCGAGAACACGACCAGCACGACGAGGCAACCCTGCAGCGCGGTCGGCAGGTGGATGTCGAGTGCGCGTCCGATTGCCACCGGGATCTCCGACATCCAGATGATCAGTGGCGGGTTAGTTTCTATGAGGTCCGACCCCAGGCGCGCGCCGTCGAGTAGTCGGCGGGCGGCGAACAACAGCCACGTCTGGTCGCTCCATAGAGGTCGTACCGTGAGGTACACCAGGCTCATGCCGAGCGCCGCACCCGCGATCAGCGGGAAGGCAAAGGTCACCGCGCGGCCGACCGCCTTGCCTTCGACCGACTTCATTGCCATGAGGTTGATCATGAAGTGAAAAAAGAGCGAATCGAGTGACCAACCTGTGGCCGGCGTCGGCCACGGCGCGCTCGCTACGCCACTAGGCCGCTTCACGCAGGACAAGAGCTCGCACCGCCGACAAGACCAGGTATTCCGGACAAGCCGAGCGACGACCATTTTTGCCGCTGCCCGATCTGCGCCCACTTGGTCGATGAACGCGAACTAGCCGAGGCAATGTGAACATCTCGGCCCGCACATGGCGCCGCAGAAGAATTAGCCCGCGGTGAACGTCGAGGCCTCGGCCTGGTTCGCAAAGATGGTCGCTCTCCAGTGCCGTGAGCCGCAGGAGCGACGGAGCTTGAAGGATTTAACTGGCGTCATGTCGCTGTACCGCGCGGCCAGGTCTCGGAACCTGGCAATGTCGCACCGGGGGGGGTTCCGCCGGCGGTAAAACGCAGGTAAGCAGCGGATCTCAGGCGGCGGCCATCAACCTCGACACCTGAACGGCCTGCCATGTCGATCGACGGCGAGCGCCGAAACGCCCGACCGCTTGCATGTCGACAATACCGTTCGCGTGGTGCCCCCTAGGCCGACCACCCCCTGGGCAGCCGATCCCTGCGGGTCGCGCAGCAGGCAGAAGGGAGAGTCGCCCGCAACGGTGGCGACGGTTGCGTACGTGAACAGCAGGTCGAACATGTGCATCCCAAATGTCGCGGCCAGTCGCCCGTGACCACTTTTCGCGCGGCCTGCAATCTGTTTGCAACGATCGGCATTACAGGCGCGCGGCCGAAATTGCCTTTTTCCTCAGCATGGTCACGACTGCCTGACTTCGACCATGTTAGCCAAATCTCACACCGAAGCGAAGCGATGCAAGCGAGGACATCCACGCATGTCTCCCCCGGCAAGAATCGACGCTCAACGGGCCGATGCGTCCTCCTTCTCTCAAAGCGGTGCAAGCAAGCTGGCGACGAGACTGATGGTTGGCGAGGCATCGCTGACAGCCCTCGTGGTGCTGGCCGGCGTGGCGTTGCTGGCAGCGGCCTGGGCGTTGCTGTCACCCGCCCATGTGTTCTCCCGGTCGAAGACCTGGGACCTGCTGTTCAACCTCTCTGCCGCCTGGCAGTTTCATTACGGCCACGTGCCGCACGTCGATTTCCACGATGCCCTAGGCTGGCTCAACTTCTGGCTGACGGATGCCGGCTTCTATTTTTACGGGCCTTCGCCGCGCGCAATCATCGTGGGCTCAATCATCGTGGCAGCGGCGCTGCTGGCCGCCGGCTGCTTCGTGGCATGGCGACGCCTGCCGTTGCTGGCCTCCGCGCTGTTTGTCGTCTTTTGCTGCCTGATCGCCCTGATGCCGGCCAATGTTGGCGATCCGCCGAATGCCTATTCCTTCGCCATGACCTACAACCGCTACTGCTGGAGCGCGCTCTCCATCCTGGCGCTGATCCTGTTCCTGCCGCCGAGCAACGGCCGCCGCGGCGATATTGCCGACGTCGGGATTGCGGGCGGGCTCCTGCTGGCGATGTACTACCTAAAGATCTCCTACTTCCTCGTAGGCCTCGCTGCCGTGCCGCTTGCCCTTCTGGTCTGCCCGCATGTCCGCGTCCTCTGGCGTGGCTGGATCGTGATGGCCGTCCTGGTCACCGCCAACGCCCTGGCGCCCTACAACCATGCCTACCTGCTCGACATCCTCGCCGCCATCAAGGCGGGCGGCGTGCGCCACAACTTCACCTTCAAACTCATGCAGTTCTTTACCAATCCGGCGGAGCCCGCGATCTACCTCGCGGGCCTGGTGGCCGCGATCTGGCTGTGGCGGAGCGGCGCCGCGCCGCTGCGGCTGCCCGTTGCCGCGGCCTACCTGATCGGCAGTGGCGTAGCCCTCGTGTTGCAGAACGCGCAGGAGACCGGCATTCCCGCCGCCATGGTGATCGCCTTCCTGATCTACGACGCCCTGCGGCAACGTTCCGCCAGCACGCGCCTGCAGGGCGTGGCTGCGGCGCCGCTGCTGCTGCTGGCGTTTCCGCTGGCCTACATCGCAACGTCGGCACTCAGCCTCGTGGCGTATCGCATCAACGCCGACAGCGACAAGATGGTGCAAGTCGTTGACCGCACCAACCTCAAGGGACTTGCCGTGCCGGCCGAGCCGGACGGTTTGCTCGCGGCCTTCGCCGCCGGCAACGGCGGCTATGCGTTGTTCAACCGCTCCCGCGCCGTCTTTCCGCAACACGAGCTGTCGCCCTTCGAGTATGTCCAGACGATTCTCGAAGCGGCCGACCTCATGGCCGGCAAGCGCTATCGCCGCGGCGGCATTGCGCTGCTCGACCAGGTCAATCCCATGGCGTTCATGCTCGGCCTGCCGCCCGTGCGCGGCGTGAACCTCTGGCTGGGCGATACCCACGAGGTTCCGCCGGTCGAGCGCTTCTTCGCTGACGTCGACTACGTCCTCATCCCAAAATTCTCGACCCACAGCCCGACGACGGACGTGCTGGCGGCTGCCTACACGCCCTTCCTCGAGCAGCATTTCCTCTATAGCGAGGAAAGGCCGAGCTGGTTTCTGCTCAGCCGTGACGGCCCAGCTCAACCAGTAGGCCTCGCCCCTATTTCGGGCCGATTGCGCAGGAAGGCCGCGCGTTCTCCCGTGGAGCCGATTTGGCCCTCCTTTGACAGCCAGAAGGACTCTCCGACGGTAAAAACGCTTCAGTGAGCCAGAGTTTGACTCTGACGGCTATCGGTTGGCGTCCGGCGACTCGTGATTGGAGATAGTGACGTCCCTATAAGGGCTCAACTGCAACCCGCTGCCTTTGCGCTGGCGGCGACCAGTGTGAGTTGCCCAAAGCCGATCTTCGGCTGTGGTAGTGCTGCCAACTTACAAAGGGGCGGTCTGGAGGAAGCAATATCTCGGCCCGCGTGCCAGACCAGATGCGAAGTAGGCGAGGCCAGCCAGACTGGAGCCAATCCCCATGCGATTCCGCAACAGAAGCCAACCCGTACGCACCAAATGGAGGAAGGCCAGCCGGTCGAACCGGAGTGCGTAGGGCAGAAAGACGGCAGCTTGTGCGCGCATGGCGACTTTCAACATTTGGATGAATTGAGGGCGATCGAGCCAATTGTCGTGATGTACCAGCGGGCGAGGTGAGTAAACGAGCTTGCAGCGGTGCCAGAGGATTCGATAGCTCATTTCGGTGTCCTCTCCGGTGCCAACGCGGGATCCTGGTCCGAGAGTTTCGTGGAACAGGCCGACCTTCCGAAACAGTTCCTTGCGGAACGACATGTTGTTGCCGCCACCCAGCGCAACGTGCGGGATTGCAGGGGCTTCGAAAACAGCGCGCTCCATCGATGCGTGGACAGCCGGGCAGAACATGTCGCCTGACTGGCCAATGGTGCCCCACTTCACACTTCCGGGATTGCCATAGGGAACAACCCGACCGAAGACGCCGAGCGCCGTCGGTTCAGCGGCATATTCCGCCAGGATCGAAGTGAGCCAATCCCTCTCGCAGACGCAATCGTCGTCTGTGAATACCACTGTATCAGCGCGAGCCGCGCGAATGGCGATGTTGCGCGAGATCGCCGCCCCCACCGTGTCGGTGGCGATGTAGCGCAATCGACGATCGTGGATCGAAGACAAGGCCTCTTGGGTTAAACGATCGGTACTCTGGTCGACAACGACGAGCTCGAAATCTCCAAAAGAATTGGCAAGCACACTATCGACGGCACGACGCGCCTTTTGCGACCGGTTACGGGTAGGTATTAGAACCGAGAGCGTTGGCACGGCCAATTTTCGATCAAGGTTTTGAACGGGAATTCGTGTCGTGTTCGCTGGCGAAGCCGTCAGGAAAATACGAAGTGAGCTTATGGTGTCAAAAATGCGAACTGGGTGACAAATCTGTGAGCGCGGCCGGATGGGCAGGTAGACACCCATGGTGCCATTCACGTCTAAGTGGCTCCCCAAAGTTGGTACCCAAGGTCAACGGCTAAACACAGCCTTAACGAGCCGCTGCAAGTTACCGCGCTCAAATCCCAAAAGACAAAGCAAGAGCACCAAACCGCCGATCGTCAGCTCGAGCCACCAAAAGCGATGGTACGACGAGGGTAGTAGGGTGATCACGGCAGCGACCCCGAGCGAGCAAAGCAGCGGAGGCGCCAGGACGGGGACGATTGGATATCTCAGCAAGCGTTGCTTGCTGCGCATTAACAATCCCAGGCCCAGCACGACCGCTTCGCCCGCTATCAGCGCCGAGATGCAGCCCCATGCCCCATAAAGCGGAATGCCAACTGCGTTGAGCGCGAGTGTGACTGCAGCCGCGATGGCCATGATCTGAAACTGCAGCGCGCTTCGGCCCAAAGGCACCAGGATCGCCACAAGCCCGTAGTTCACGAAGCTCAAGGCGATGACGAGACAGAGCCATTCGAAATAGGGACCGCTTTCGGCGAAGGCGGAGCCATACATGAGCTCCACGACATGGCGTCCGCACGCCCAGCCAAGAGCGGCGAGCGGGAAGCCGATCCAGGCTAGCAGGCGAAGGAACTGGCGGGATAACTGGCTCGCCTCTTCCGGCGTAGCCGCAACGCGTGACAACGCCGGAAAAAATGCGCTCCAGAGCGAAGCCGTAATGAAGGTGGTCACCATCATTAAACGGTATGCCGTCGCAAACTGCCCAACGGCGTCATCGCCTCTGACGATGCCTAAGATGATGATGCCACTGTTTTGCACGATCAGCACAGCCGTCTGGGCGAGTCCAACCGCCCAACTCTCGCGCAGGAGCGTGTGCGCTCCCGA
>Ga0210407_10002405_pt1 | contig 16142 bp, 12 predicted proteins | sample IncBWC27MmetaG_FD_150860 | JGI IMG/M metagenome (GOLD analysis project Ga0210407, IMG submission 150860) | Forest soil microbial communities from Barre Woods Harvard Forest LTER site, Petersham, Massachusetts, United States - Inc-BW-C-27-M | ecosystem: Environmental > Terrestrial > Soil >...
GCGCTCAAGATTTTCGTGACGGCACTGGCTATTGTCGATGACATTGTTGGGGTTCTGATAATCGCCATCTTCTATACGTCCGGAATTTCGTTCAAGAGCCTGATTGCCGCGCTGGCAGGGGTGAGCGCTTCGTTTCTTGCCAACCGGCTCGGCGTCCGCAGGCCTCTCGTGTATGCCGTTATTGGAATTTTCGTGTGGCTAGCCACACTCAAATCCGGGGTGCACGCAACCGTCGCCGGTATTGTTCTGGCCTTCACCATTCCCGCCGAGACATCTCTTGGGATTTCCGAATTCCTCAAACGCAGCCAGGAGGTCTTTCAACAGATCGCTGGAATCTCTGAAGAACAATCTGACGCACGACATCGCCAGGAAAGCGCCGCCTACGAGCTTGAACGGCAGAGTGAACGATTGCAGACGCCTCTGTCGCGCATCGAACACGGGCTGCAGCCCTGGGTATCGCTGGTGATCATGCCCGTTTTTGCCCTCGCCAATGCCGGAGTACACGTTCTCGGTAAAGTCGTGCCCGCTCTGACGAGCACGGCTGGGCTGGGAGTTGCGCTCGGGCTGTGGATCGGCAAGCCCATCGGAATCATGTTGTTTTCCTGGCTGGCGGTACGTAGTGGGTTGGCTTCTAAAGCCGACACTCTCTCTTGGCGTAAGTTGTTCGGCGCTGGTTGCCTGTGTGGGATTGGCTTCACAATGTCTTTGTTCATTGCAACGTTGGCATTCGCCGACACCTTATTTCTCGACGTATCAAAGATCGGGACGCTCGCCGCTTCTCTGGCCGCTGGACTGGGAGGAAGTCTCGTGCTCATGGGCACGACTCCATCAGGCGAAGGTCGTACATAGGCGCGACCTACCGAACTCCATCACTCAGTCGCCCGATGCCGAAACTTGAAAGTGATCTCTTATTGCGGACGGACGTTGGTGGCCTTAATGTACTGGTTGCCATAGCTCTCGATCTCGTACTGACCCTTTTTCTTATCGAACCGGATCTTCGCTGCAGCCATGATTTGACCAGTACCCTTGCCACTGGCGTCAAGTTTCACCTGGAGGAAACCGAATGGATAGTCGGTCGTGCGTCCGTTGCGATAGAGCTCAACGAAGGGCATGTTCCGAGCGGTGACGATAGTGATGATCGTGTCGGCGCCCTCCTGTCGTTTACGCGCCACGGCGATCTGATTACCAGTGGAGGTTACAGGGTTTATGCGGCCCTTGTCTTCCTTTTCCAATGCGCGGCGAAGGGCATCGCTGCCCTTCTCCTTGACTAGTTGAGCGAAGTTCTGCAGTTCCTCATCGCTGGTGTACTGCGTGACACGAAAATTAAACGACATTGTTTTCGCACCCACGCTTCCACCCGTGCCGATCGCTACCGCCGAGTAAGCCTCAGGGCGAGGCTTGTCTTGGGCATGGGCCACCAGAGAGAAAGAAATGACTAAGCCTAAAACGAGTGTGGTTGTGGACGACAGCTGTGTTTTCATAGTGGCGCTCCGGGAAACTCTCCTATAGAAAAGGGGAGAATGCGGGCTACACGCGAACCCGCCTAGTCCTGCGACCAATCGAACCTATGAGTACACAGAGTCTCCTGCAACTGGCAGGACTACTAGCCACCTGATCAGTTCCGTTTCGAGAGTCAGTGCAGGACCGTCAGAGTGAGAGAGCGCGTCGTTCATCTGTAGCACACTAGCAGTTCCGACAGGTCACAGTTCATGGAAGTGACCATAGATTGCTTGTGTGCTAACAACTCTAGCTTAAAAGGCCGCTTAAGGAAGCTACGTGGAGCCGTGGAGCACGAATGCTTCTGCATCTTTACGCTGCGGGCCGGTTTCTCGACCGTTTTTCTCACGCATACACCCTGTCCGGTATTCACCCTCCTCACAAAAAGGAAGATGGTGTGGTGGGATATTTTGCGCTTTTCAAGAACTATCGGACAGGTGAGCATAGAAACCGGCAATGAAATTCGCTTCCTACAGCTGCGGACAGAGGGTTGAACTGCCCTACAGCACAATGTCCGGACCATCGCCCGCCTTGACCTTCCGCAAGTCATCGAATGTTGCGCATCTTGTGGCTGTTGGCCCAGTCGAGTTTTGTCGAGCCCGGGTCAGTACGTATTTGTTCGCTTTGGTAAAGACCGGACCAATTGGGTCGTCTGCCGGAACATAGGGCCAATAGCTTGCAAAAATGTCGTAGGTCTTGCGGCCCAGCAGCGGGTCGTAGGGTTTGTCAAGGGCGCCCAAGGAATCCAAATCTTTTGGGCGCCAGTAATATGCCGCGACTCTTCGCCTCTTTATCAAACAGTGGGGAAGAACTGGATTGCGGAAACCGAATTGCGGCTGAACGGCCTGAGCAATGGTTTCGGCATCCACCAGCACTTTGCCGAGAAATATCCGAGGCCAAGCATGCTGAGATGGAAGAGGCTAAGAACTAATCGACTGAACTCTGCCTGGAGACAGCTTGTGAGAACGATCCTGATTTCCCTTTTATTGATGTGGTCTTGCATGACGCAGGGCCAGTCAAACCCCGTGCCCTTCATCACTCAACCTTTGGTGCCCGATGCAGTTGCACCAGGCACAGAGCAAATTCAGCTCAAAGTGAGAGGAGCAGGGTTTGTCGCTGGTTCGGTGGTGAAGTGGAACAGCACTTCGTTGGCCACCACATTTCTCACCAGCGATCGCGTCAGCGCAACTGTGCCCGGCACATTGCTAAAAAGAAAAGGAACCATCTCGATTACCATGCTGAATCCTGGCCCGGGTGGCGGGGTGTCGAATGTGGCGTCTTTCTCTGTGCGCGGTCCGTCGAACACGGTCGCATATTCTCGCACTGATCTAGCCGTTGAAATGAGTCCACAGGTTGCTGCAATCGCCGACTTCAACGTAGACGGGAAACCCGATCTCGCCGTGGCAGAGACGGGCTCCAATACCGTCTCCGTGCTACTGGGCAATGGTGACGGGACATTCCAGGGACTCGCTGATTACGCCTCCGACTCGCAACCGCAGGCCCCGATTGTTGGTGACTTCAACCATGATGGGAAATTGGATATGGCTGTTCCGTCCTATGCGCTCAACACGGTCTCGGTATTTCTAGGAAATGGAGATGGAACCTTCCAGCAGGCGGTAAGGTATGTCACCGGTGCAGCTCCAGCGTACGGGTTAGCCGTAGATCTGAACCGCGATGGTGTTCTCGATCTGGTGACCGTAAATCAAGGAACGAATACTATCTCGGTTCTATTTGGAAACCGCGATGGATCCTTTCAAAGCAACATCGACTATCCCGTCGACGATGACCCCGACTGGGTCGACGCTGGCGATTTCAACGGCGACGGGAATCTGGATCTCGCCGTGTCTAACTTCGGATCTGGAACAGTCTCGATTCTTCTGGGGACTGGCGCCGGTACCTTCCTCCCCGAGGTCAGCTATTTGGTGGGGGGCGGTCCGGGAAGTGTCGTAACCGCAGATTTGAATGGTGATCAGAAACTAGACCTTGTAATTTCCAATCAACTCTCGAATGTTGTCACAGTCTTGTTGGGGAGAGGAAACGGTACCTTTGGCGCTAGAACAGACTATCTAGTCTCCGGCAACGCGAATCGAGCGATCGTGGCTGACTTGAATCAGGACAACAAACCCGATCTGGTGGTCATTACACAAAAACCTAGCGTGGATATTCTACTGGGCCGAGGAGAGGGCACATTTCGCAAGCTATTGTCGTTTCCAACAGGCAACTGTCCGTTCGCCATCAGCGCCGCCGACTTCAACCAGGATGGACGGCTTGATCTGATGAGTGTTAACGGATGCGACAACACTATTTCGATCTTGTTGGGCAAGATCGGCTCGAGCGAGTAAGCCCGAACAAATAGCCATGCCAACCGCGTCCACGAGTGTGATAATAATCCGGTCCGTAGCATTCGGACTCAGATTTGAGTCCGGTTAACATCCCTCCTTCCCCGAAATCTTCACGGCGGCAATCGCGAGCCGTTGGGAGCGTTCGTCCGTATCTATGAGTAGATTATCCCCGGTCGGCACCTTGTAGCGCGACATGAACATAACGAGGAGGTCGATCTCGCGCGCAGAACTATAGTTAGTGGCTGAATGATCGCGAGTTTATGGACAAAACTTTTGGCGCCGGTTTTTTCTGGTTCGATCAGTTGTTCAGGACCCTGACTCTGCAACAACCTCCCTTTAACCACCGTGGATACGCGGTCGCGCGGGAGAAGTTCGACTATGTAGAGAAGCCTGACGTCCGGTGACTCGAGGAGCGGTCTTATGAGAACGCTAAAGGCGGGAAACACCACAAAGACGATTGTCGGAATGCTTATGGTCTGGAGCGGATTGGCTTTTACTGCTTCCTTGTCGGCACAAAGCTATGTTTTCAGTAACGCGGCGTTCGGCACCGGCCTCCGGCCCGTTTTTGTGGCAACGGGTGACTTCAACGGGGATGGAATTGAAGATGTAGCGGTGCTCAATCAATGTGGCAGCGATCCTACGTGCTCTTCTGGCGGAAGCATGTCGGTTTTGCTGGGCAAGCCTGACGGCACTTTTCAGAGTCATGTGGACTATCCGCTCGGGATCGATCCTGGATTTGCTGTAGTGGGCGATTTCAGCGGCGACGGGAGTGTCGATATCGCCGTCACGAACTCGAGTTCGAACACGATTTCGATTCTACTTGGGAAAGGTGATGGAACTTTTCAGTCACCGGTGAACTACACAACGGGGGGCGGGCCGGTTTCAGCCGTGATGGGCGATTTCAATCGTGATGGACACCCGGATCTCGCGGTCGCGAACGCGGGTTCCCAGTCGATCTCTATTTTCCTGGGCAACGGCGACGGTACATTTCAGACGCACGTCGACTACGCCGTCAGCTTCCCGCCGGTGAGTGTGGCCGCCGCTGACTTCAACGGAGACAACAAACTTGACCTGGTCGTGGCAGATGGCAACGCATCAGTCTTGCTTGGCAACGGCGACGGAACATTTCAGTCCCCTGTGGAATATCCGGGGAATGGCGCGACGTTTGTGGTGACAGGAGATTGGGATGGAGATGGGAAAATCGACGTAGCCGGGACCAGCGGGTTTAGCGACACAATCACAATCCTCAAGGGCAACGGGGACGGAACACTTCAAACGCCATACACGTCGTATGAAGTCGGTGGTATCGGAACCAGCATCGCTGCCGTAGATCTGAATGGTGACGGTCATCCGGATCTGGCGGTAGGCACGGGGGCCGGAGGCTCCGGTCCAAATCAGTCAGGGACCTTGTCCGTATTGCTCAATCGAGGGGATGGGACATTTCAGCTTCACGGGAATTTCGGCGGCATGGGGACGCTTTCCCTGGCGGCAGCCGATTTCAACGGAGATGGCACGGTGGATATTGCGGTGCCCGATCCGGACTTCAACACAGTCAACATCACATTGGGAGATGGCCGTGGAGCACTCGGTTCCATTTTTGATGTGCTGTCACCCCCGGACTATCCCACCGTGATTCGGACGGCCGACTTCAATGGCGACGGAAAACTGGATCTGGCAATGGGACTGCAAGGATCTGGGTCCGTCGCTATAGCGCTGGGGAACGGCGACGGAACTTTTCAGACTCCGACTGTGAACAATGCGCCGGGTGCAGGTCCAAAGTTTGCCGTCGCCGACTTCAATGGCGACGGTATCCTCGACCTGGCTGACTTCGTGTCTTCGGTACTCAACAATGTGCAAATCTTCCTGGGGAAGGGAGATGGCACGTTTCAGGCGGGATCGGCTTTCGCGGTTTCGAACATCCCGGGCGAGATTGTCGCCGGCGATTTCAACGGCGACGGAAAGATGGACCTTGCCACGGTGGGATTCGGGATTGTCGTTCTGCTCGGAAATGGAGACGGGTCATTTCAGCCACCCATGGCGTTCGCGACGAGGAATAGCAACGCTGCGCTGGCTGCTGATTTCAACAAGGACGGAAGGCTCGACTTGGCGATTCTTAGTCCCGACTTCTCCACGCTGACTGTGTTCCTGGGTAATGGTGACGGCTTGTTTCAGGCTGGCGCTGACTACGCTGCCGGCAACGGACCCGTTGGGCTCGCCACAGGTGACTTCAATGGCGACGGGAATCCTGACCTCGCTGTAGTCAATGCGGGGAGTGACACTGTTTCGGTCTACCTTGGAAGAGGCGACGGGACGTTTCTGGACAAAGTCGATTACGCAACTGTGCAGGGACCGCGATCGGTGGCGGTAGCTGACTTCGATGGAGACGGCAAGGCTGACCTGACGGTCACAGGGAATGGTGTTGCTGTTCTGTTTGGAAATGGAGATGGGACGTTCAAACAGCATCAGGATTATTTCGCGGCGATCGACATGGGGCCGGTGATCACTGCCGACGTTGACGGAGATGGCCAACCTGATCTGCTTGCGGTGAACCAGTTTGCGGCCAGCGTCTCAGTGTTTCTGAACCGGTCTGCGGTTGCACTGCGTCCTGACCAGCTTAATTTTCCTGCTGTGCTTGCAGGTACGTCCAGCGCGGCCCAGACCGTCAAGGTCTACAACCCGGGAATCTTTCCTTTGCGGGTCCAGGGCGTTACGACTACCGGGGATTTCTCGCAGACAAATACATGCGTGCCGAGTGTCGCCAGCGGGGCGAACTGCACGATCAGCGTAACGTTTACTCCTGCAGTTGGGGGTCCGCGCTCGGGTGCGGCTACGATCAGTGACAACGCCATTGGGCGACGGCAATCAATTGCTCTGGCAGGCGCGGCAATGGACTTTGTCCTTGCTCCCGCTAGCGGGCCGAATTGTCCGACTGGAGGGAACTGTTCCATCTCTGCAACGATCAGTGCCGGGCAAGCGGCGACTTACAACCTGCAGGTGTCGCCGATCGGCGGCTTCAATGGGGCAGTGTCGCTCAGCTGTGGAGGCCCCGGTTCGACGACATGCGCCGTGTCACCTGCAACTGTGCCGCAGAATGCATCGTCCTCATATGCCTTTACCGTGACAGTCACAAATTCCTCGAAGATGAGCGCGGCCGCAGACGAGCATGCTCCGGTTATGCTCCCTCGAATTGTGACTCTTTCCTGGACTGGGTTAGCAGTCCTGGCTGTTCTCACGTTGACCGCGTTAAGCACCCGGAAACGGCTGCCCGCTCTGGCGTTTCTACTTGTCGTTCTGGGACTGGTGTCCGCTTGCGGAGGCGGTAAAACCCCTCCTCCGCCGACGCACGACACCATCACCGTGAATGCGACATCCAGCGGATTGAACCGAACACTGACGTTGTCTCTGACGATCAATCATTGAGATTCATCGCTCCCGCAGAATCGCGGACCTTGTGTCTGCCTCCTGGGTGAAATGTGCAGAAGCTCCCTTTCACAGAGGCAGCTTTCCATGGTTTCCGGCCCCGGTTCTCGCTTGTCAGTGTGTGCTCATACCCAATCCTGTCACCTCGAATCAGCATCTCGCAGGAGCCTTCCTGACGAAACTGCGGACCGATTTCGCCGGAGAAAGAAAACTCTTCGCCGAATCGCAGTATCGCGATCCTGCCATTCGACAAGCGCTTCTGCTGCTGAAACTCGTTCAACGTGGAATGTTTGCACGTTTGACCAGGACGCCGCAGTCCGCAAGATGGCCTACCTACTGAATCTGGGAACTCGCGAATTGGAGATTCGAATCGCGCTCGGCGCGTCGCAGCGCAATATCCTGAGTCTTGTAGTGCGGCAGGGAATGGCTATTTCTCCGGCGTGATGATTGGTTTGGCTTCGGCTTTGCTTCTTACGCGGCTGATTCGAAGCCTGCTATTCGGCGTGGAGGCGACCGACTCAATCACTTTCGCCGGCATTTCCCTGTTGCTTGCAATGATCGGGCTGCTCGCCAGCTACATTCGAGCGCACGCCGCTCGGATTGCCCCTTGATCTCACTGCGCCGTGAATAGCTCCGACGTTTCTCGTGGAACGCGAATCTCCCGTGTCCAAGGCATCGTTTCTTATAGTCGGGCTCCGACGTCCCTGATCTTCATATGAACCTGTTGCGACATGAAACCACATTGGATTCACAACCCGTAGAGAGTGTCTAAGCAAACTGTTCCAGGCTGAACCCTAGTTGCCAGTTCTCCTTCTGGGCCAGCATTTGATCCCAAGTCACTTCGTGCTTCTGATACCCGGCCATGCGGCCAAGTATGCAGCTCAGCGCCGTATCGACACCTTCGGCGATCTGGTTATGAGGCAGGCCGGAAACGATACTGTCGATGAACGTTCGCTCCTTGTCGCGATCCGCGAACTCGAGGTTATCGAGAAACGCGCCGTTGGCGGCGAAGGTGCCGGAGCCTGCAGTTGTCGATTTTGAATCCTGCCACGACCAGGCGTTAGAGCCAGTGATCGCGATCGGTCCAGCGTAAGGGCACGTCGCTGATCCGCTTGAGCCGAACAGCTTTAATCCTGCGTCGAACACGTCATCTGTGCCGAACTGCGTCGAGCTAAACGAGAAGTGAACGTCGTTCGGATACGTAAGGTCGACCTGGTAGTTGTCCCAGCAGTCGCCGTAATGCATGAGCACGTTGCGGCCGCCGGTAGCGGTCGCCTTCACCGGGTGCCCTCCCAGCATCCAGTTGCACAGGTCGATGATGTGGATATTCTGCTCCACAAGGATGTCGCCGGAGAGGACACGGTCCCATAGCCAGTTGCGTAGGCGATATTCATCCTGTCCTTCTCCTTCGCGCTTCTTCTCGGTGGAAGCCGGGGCGTTGTAATTGCCACAAGCAGTAGCAATTCTTCCGAGCGCACCTGCCTTGATTTTTGCAGCGAGAGCTGCGATGGGTGGCGCGTTGCGACATTGAAAACCGACATCGACACTCTGGTTCGGCTTTACGCGTTTGGCGATTTCGAGAGCACGTTTTGCTTGCGCGACGTCGATTCCCACAGGCTTCTCGCAGTAAACGTGCTTCCCGGCGGCGACAGCCGCTTCCAGGTGCTGTACGTGGAAATATGGTGGCGTCGAGATCTGAATAAGGTCCACGTCCTTCGAGTTTGCTAGCTGCTCATAGCAATGCGGACCACGAAAGAGAAGCTTCCTCTCGATCACGTACTGCCCAAGGCTCGCGTTCAGTTTATTGAAGCGATCCTGGCCAGCAGCGAGGTTGTCGGAAAACAGATCCGCAAGAGCGACGATTCGTGCTGACGTATTCCGCGCAAACGACTCAGCGACCGACGAGCCGCGATTGCCGCACCCGAGCAGTCCAAGCCGTACTGCCGAATTCGCTTCATAGCCAAATACGGTGCGGGGTTTGAGTACCAACATTGCTGAAAGTGCTCCCGCTCCTGTTTGCAAAAACTCTCGACGGTTCATGTGTCCTCGCGTTTAAAAAGTACGTGTACTCTTCCGTGCGTTTCAGTCGAGTCCTGGAGTGAGCGCTGAGATCAGGACAACACCTCATCCAGAATCCGCTGTAGATAAAGCTTCTCGTTCTTCACGTCTTCAATCTGCTGTGGGCCCGAGGTCTCGCGTTCAATCGTGATAGCGCCGGTATACCCGAACTCGTGAAGTTTTGTGAATACTTTCTTGAAATCGACGAGTCCCTCTCCGATGAGCACCTCATCCCCCAGCTTGCTCGGATCTGTCGGCCACTCTCCATCCTTCGCATGCACGCTGCGCACATGCGGGCCGAGGATGTCGACCGCATCTACCGGATTTGCCTTGCCGTAAAGGATCAGGTTGGCAGTGTCGAGACCGACTCCGAGGTTTGACATGTTCACGTCTCGAATTACGCGAGACATCGTGGTTGGAGTTTCCTGGCCGGTCTCCATCAGGAAGTACTGACCATTGCCTTGGCAGTGCTGCGCAACGGTGCGTATGGCTTCGACCGAACCGGAGTAGAGCGCGTCCGCGGGATTCTCCGGAATGAAACCGCAGTGCGTCTGAACCTGGCTGACTCCCAGCAGTTTCGCAAAATCCGAGACCTGTTTGAGGGCATCGATGCGCGCGGCACGTGTTTTCGGTGGCACCAGACCGATGGTGGAAGGTCCTTCAATGAAGTTCCATTCCAGTGGCTCTGGGCCTACGACTTCCACCGTCGTTGCTGTCAAATCGTATTTTGCCAGAAGGTCACCGATCTGTTGCGCAGCATCCGGCGTGAACCTGCCGATGTAGCCGTCGAGCGACAGGAAGCAGTTCGAGAACCCCATGTCTCGAACACGCTTTATCGTATCTTCAGGTGCGCCATACGGATTGATGAGTAGGCCCAGCGCCATCGGTTTCAGCTTAGGCTTTTGGGGATCGGCAAATGACGAAAGTGGATAGAGCCCGTTGGCAATTGCGCCAGCAGCAGCGGTACGCAGAAACGCACGGCGATCCATGCGGTTCCTTTCTTTTTTTGAGTCGGCTCCGGAGAGATTCTACTGTGCCAACTTAGCTAAGCTAGCGAAAATGCGCGGCCTTCCCGCAGTTGATACCGAACGGGCATCATGGTTAACAGGCGGAGCTTAATATTTTGAATCGTCGGCAACCTGAACTTGGCCAAACAAACCTCTGATCTGGCTCGATGTGTTCTCAGGAGAAACGGGTATCTCGCGCTGTAGGATGCCCGCGTGAACTGAATGCTAATGGAAGGCTGGTACACCCGAAGTACCGGGACTCTAATAAATTTTGCCCGCGGCCGGACCGACGGCGGTGGCCCGCTTGGTCTGGGGGTCAATGCCGATCAGCGCCACTCCACCCACTCCGCTGCGACTGGCGGTAACCACGTGGCCGCGAGCCCTCAAGTCGGCCTGCACTGCTTCGGGAAGGGTGTTGGGCACAGAGAGACTACCTAGGCTGGCACGGTCCTGACCGAAGGAACTGATGAAATGCGTGGTCGAGAAACGCGGCGCCTTAAACGCCTCCTCGGGACTCATGCCGAACTCCACGTAGTTGAGGATGACCTGGATGGCTGCCTGATCCTGCTGGTCGCCTCCCGCTACCGAGATCGCCATCACGGGTTGGTCGTCATGGAAAAGCAGCGTCGGGCTCAGCGTAATTCGCGGCCGCTTGCCAGGCTGGATTACGTTCGGAGTTCCCACAAACGTGTTCAAACTGCTGAGGCGGCTTCCGTGAATAATGCCCGTGCGACCGGCCACGCCAGCTGTGCTCGACAGGCCGCTGGGAGTCGCCGCGATGACGTTGCCGAACTTATCCGTCACGCACATGACGGTGGTTCCGCCATGCCAGGGTCCGGTGATAGTGGGCGGCTTGCTCGGTTTCATATTGTAGGGGTCGCCTGGCCGGAGCTCGAGAGAGGCCTTTTTCGGATCGATCAGTTTGCGCCGCATTTCGGTGTACGGATCGGAAAGCAACTGCTCGATCGGCACCTTCACAAAGTTTGGATCGCCGTAATACTCGTCGCGGTCCGCCAACGCCAGTTTCTCCGCTTCAATCACCGTGTGAATGTAATCCGGCGAATTGAAGCCCATCTTCTTCAGGTCGAAGCCCTCGAGCAAGCGCAGTGTCTGTGAGAGATAAGGACCCTGCGTCAACGGGCCCGCTTTATAGACCGTGTAGCCGCGATACGTGGTTTTGAGCGGATCCACCACGGGAGTTTTGTGCGTGGCCAAATCCGCCTTGCGAAGGAACCCGCCCTTTTCGATGTACCAGGCTTCCAGGGCGTCGGCGATGTCGCCGCGGTAGAAACGGTCAGAGACAGCTTGCAGTTTCTGCTGCCTCGTACCTTTCGCGGCCTTTTCGGACTCGACCAATTTGCGAAAGGTCAGCGCCATATCCGCCTGCCAGTTGACACCGGTTTCGATCTTTTCCCCACTGCCGGTATCGATATACCAACTGGGGCCGCCTGCATCCAGAATGGCCAGCGTCGGCTGCACGACCTCTTCAAAGCTTTTGGTTCCGTAAAGTTTCAGTAGGGTGACGATTGCATCTATGGTGGCAGGCACAGCGGCTGCGTTGACGTCACCGTCCGGGATTCCGTGTTTCATGTACCAGGCGATTGTTTTGGGATCGCGAGGGGCTTCCCCTTGTCCCTCCAGCAGCTTCACGTTTTTCTGGTCGGCGCTATAAACGAGAATGGGAACTTCTCCTCCCACGCAGAATGCGCCTACATAGGTTATGGACAGCGCCAGCAGAGTGGCGGCGCCTGCATCGGCGGCGTTTCCTCCGTGTTCCAGAATCTTGATGCCGGCTGCAGTGGCGGCAGCTTTGCCGGAAACAACCACCCCCCGGCTGCCTTCGGCGACACTCGGTCCCCTCGCCGCGACCGATGTTTGTGTGGCCTGCGGCCAAGCAAAGGACGCGAGTAAAAGGAGGGAAACGGCTGATATCGAAGTGATCTTGCGCATAGGAGGCGAACTCCGTTTGTAGTGGCGGGCATCATGCCCGGCATGTCATCAAGGCTATATCAGCTCTCTTACTCCGGCGATTAGAGCGGTTGGAGAATGACCGGTGGTTCCGGCAGTGGTTACATTTCGAGCGCTTCCTTGAAGGTCTTTCCGACGAGCAACTCGAAGTTTATGCGAGTCATGGCTGCTTGCTAGACCCTTTACCAGAACCTTTGCAGATCGGCACGAGCCGGTTGGACCGACTCGACCGGAAGACATTAATCGGACTGTGGCAAGAAAATGAACGCGAGTTTGGGGATGGCAGCCAGGAAGAACTCGTTTGTTTCTGTGCCCACGGACACAATTGCCACCCTTCGCCGGCGCAGTGGCGATCGTCTCGAAGGTTGGGTGTTCCCATTTAAACGCCCCCATTCTGGGCACCTCACAACCATGGCGGTCAAATTCCAACTGGCTCGTGCGAAAGCCGGTTTGCCAAAGAATCTGGTGCTCTACTGCGGCCGGTACGATTTCGGCACTCGCGTGCTGAAGAAGACCGGAAACCTGAAACTCGTCATGTAGACCATGGGGCAGGTGGACGCAAAAACGGCGATGAAGTATTAGCACCCCGAACTTGATATCGTCCGCACGGCCCTAAACGGAACGGCACCAGTGGCGCTGCAAACGGGCGCCTCAAGGCATTTTTGCTACGGCACAGCCCGAATGGGTCTTCCAAAGTGGTCGGTTTGTCGGTCCCGCCAGGACGGGATTTTCTCTGGCTTTCCCATATTGCACCCCGCGAACGAAGACGAAGGGCAAGCGGAAATCAGAATCCGGGCCAGGCGGAGGCGCAGAATTGCCACTGCGACATCAAGCACACGAGAGGTCATCGCGGGGCAGCGGGATCCTGTCGCCATGCCGATCCGCCCGTGGACGGAAGTGAATCGCGGCCACAGAGTTGGCACAAGTCAATGGCGCTCTCGCCGCTGTGAAAGCTTGCGCTCCCTGGTACTTGTGGTGTCGTGTCGCGTCCACGCGTGTTCTCGGATTTTCGGACAGCACGGCATGACGGTGACGCGAGTGTCGGGCGGAACGTCGTGCAGGAAGAGGACTTGAGGGTGCGCCAGCAGATTTCCGATCAGATCCGGAGATGGCTCAGTTGTTCAGGCGATCGTTTTCCGGCAGGCTTTCTGACACGGCGAGAATGCAGGCCTGACCATCGAACTGAATCTTGTCTGCGGAACAGGTGGTGATCATGATCTCGCCAGACTTGGTCCGGAGGCGGGTGATGACATTGCGGACGGGGCCACGCTGGAGTTGCGCGATCATAAACGCCCGGTCTTTCAGATCCTCCCAGATCTTCAATTCATCGACGGTACGGCCGAGCAGTTCTTTCCTGCAATAACCGTAACGCTGCTCGAAGGCGCGATTTACGTCGACAAACCGGCCCTCCGAGACTGTGGTGATGGAAAAAGGGATCGGGCTCGAACGAAATACCTTCTGGAATCTCTCCTCGGAGACGCGGCGCGCTTCCTCGGACTCGATCAGCGCTGCCTGCGCCTGGCAGAGGTCCTTTACCCGTCGTTCCAGTTCCTCTCCATAAATCGCCGCACGCTCATAAAGCCGGGAGTTCTGGATGGCCGCCGCGGCAGGGATGGCGAGCAACTCGGCTCGCCGAAGATGATCTTGGGTGAAGCGGTTGGGTTCGGTGTGGCCAATGGAGAGGAATCCCAGGTACTGGCCTGAGGCGACCAGTGGCACGCTCAGCCAGGAGCGCAGATGACCGTGCGCTGCAAAAGTTGACCATGACTCTTCCTGGCTGGTATCGGAAATCAGCACGCTCTTCCCGTTGGCCAGGATGCCCTTCAGGTACGGACAGTCGTCGGCATTAAGGGTGAGCGGAGAGTCCGCACGCGCTGCGGAATTGTCGGGACATAATCTTTCACCGAGCGAGAGCACGTGGGGGCCGCCTTCGGGAATCAGAACGCGGGCGCAGGTGTACGGTATCAAATCGGCCAGGGATTGCAGAAGAGCGCCGAGTACGAAGTCCATGCGAAGGTCTTGGGTGAGGCCCATGGTGGCCGTTCGCAGGGCATCGGCTTCGGCCCACGCCGACTGGGCCAGTGACAGGTTCTGTGCGATACGCTCTTCCGCCTCTTTCTCGGCAGTAATTTCAAGGGCTGTGCCAACCAGTCGCGTAATAACGCCGTCAGCATCCCTCACCGGAAAGCCGCGTACCCAGACCCAGCGCACTTCACCTTCCGGCCTGACGATCCGAAACTTTTCGTTGAACGGTCCGCTCCGGTTTGCTTCCTCGAGCTTTGCCAAGACATGCGTCCGGTCGGCAGGATGAATGATCTCTTGGTACGAAACCGGGTTTTCTGTCAGCGAGCGGAGCGAACGCCCGGTGATGGCCTCGTAGGCCTGATTTACATAGATCGCGTTCTTAGTCCCGGCGTCGATGGTCCAGAAGACTTCCTGGATATTGTCAGCCATCTGCTGGAATTCATGCCTTGTTTCCTGAAGATCGCTGGTGGTTTCCTGTTGTTCCCGATGCAACTGGCGGGAGAACCCGGTGAGAAGAAAGACCAGGGCAAATGCCGCCGCCGCGAAGCCCACCGACAGCACCAAGACGATATAAGACCTTTGCAGGTTGGCGAGCAAGGCAGCGACAAAGAGAAGGACAGAAGTTACGGCCAACACCGTGGATGCAATATGCCAGACACGACGCGGAATCCGCTGGAGAGGAGACTTACTGCGATGTGGCCCAAGTCGGTCCATGGGAAGCGATACGCCCTATTGGACGAAGTGAATACGGTTTGCCGCTAAGTGTAACGCCTTCGTGATCGTGACGGAGCAGGTGATCGCCGGGCATCATTTACAACTTCTCGAGAGGTTTATCTCAACCTGGCTACGACGATGAGCAAGGTGCAGATCACGCCGACGAGGACCAACACAGTGAACCCGATCCGCATCCACTGATCGGGGGTCCAGTGTTTCCTGATCATTTCGGGTCTCGCCTCTGGTCAGCCACATGATGCGGAGCCAGTATATCGCTGTGCAATGAAATATACGGCCTGAGTTGCGGGCGAAAAAACAACAAAACCCCGGTCTGCTATCTCCTATTTTTGCTCGCCCTGTATAGGACCGACGGGGACTCCTAGATAGAACCAATCGCTAGGGAGTGGGGGCCTTACTGTCTGGGAAAAGGATGTGATTCGACGCTGGACTAGGCGCGGTTACTTTGGTAACGTCTCCGGATTTCCAAGCTCTTGATCGGGTTCGCCGTTAGGACGACTATGTATTTAACGCCTTTCCAGCGCAATCCGGAGTTCTGAACTTGCTGTTGAAATCCTTATCTTCCACTGTCCACTCTCCACTAAACTCAAGCAAACTTGATGAACCAACAGTGGGGACACGCTTCCAGACAATGAAATACAGTCGCGTGACGGTCCGAACAGACCGTGACGGAACCGTCATCGCATTCGAGAACTGCGGATGTGAAGCCGAAGCGAGCGCATTCCGATCTTGTCGAATGCACCAGGAAGACGCACATCAAGCGGCGAGACTTAAAGCTGAGGCTCTTAAGAAAGATGAAAGTAAGTCAGTTCGTAACGAACGGACAAGTCCTGAATCTCGCCTCGGATTACCAATGTTGGCCGATGCGGCCCACGATCCGGACGGCTATCTTCGGAGAGTGAAAAAGATCGGATACATGGTCTGGACTGCGGCGGGTCTGTACATCCTCGTCACCTGTGTCTTGGACCAGTTCTCCGACTTCCTCGGGTACTGGCTGCCCGCGATCTCCTTTGCGGCAGACAACGGTGTTTGGTGGGCCCAAGTTCCGGCACTAGCGTTCCTCGGCACGATCATCTGCTTCGGGGTGGTCGCA
>Ga0210407_10002408_pt1 | contig 16137 bp, 11 predicted proteins | sample IncBWC27MmetaG_FD_150860 | JGI IMG/M metagenome (GOLD analysis project Ga0210407, IMG submission 150860) | Forest soil microbial communities from Barre Woods Harvard Forest LTER site, Petersham, Massachusetts, United States - Inc-BW-C-27-M | ecosystem: Environmental > Terrestrial > Soil >...
CGCGGGCCGCATATAGGTAGGGATTTATGGGCGTTTTACTCCAAGGATTTTACAAGCTGCCACCAAACAATGCAGTCCCTTCCCCAGCCGATGGCAAGCCCGGTTCTCCGTGGTGGTGGGATCATATCGCCGCGCAAGCTCGGGCCTTCAGCCTCGCAGGATTCACTGCGATATGGTTGCCGCCAATGCTTAAGACGTCATCAGGCGCGGCGGTTGGAGCGGATGGGTATGGTCCTTTTGATGACTACGACATCGGTTCCAAGAAACAGAAAGGGACGGTTCCGACTCGCTTTGGAAGTCGCGAAGCGCTACAGCGCTGCACCGCGGTTCTGCGTGCCAATGGGTTTGATATCTATCTCGATATGGTGGAACACCACCGCTCAGGCGACGGAGCGAGACCGCCCGAGGCCTTTGTTTTCCGCTACCTCGGCGCGAACGGCACACCTGGCGTCGGACGTTTTCCGAAGAATCCATCCAATTTCCTGCCTCAGGTGCCACGCGATCCCAACCTGGGGGGTGCACCGGCGGATGACTTTCCTTTCGCTCGCGAGCTCGCTCCAATCAATGCGAAGCCGAAGGATTATGTGTTCAACAACTTGATCGAAGCGTGCGACTGGCTGACTCGCAGTGTGGATGCGCAGGGTTATCGGCTCGACGATGTCAAAGGACTTTCCACTGACTTTCTGCTGCCATTTCTTAACAGCAAGGCGATGGCAGGCAAGTTCGCCGTCGGCGAGTTTTTCGATGGAAACCGTCTGCTGGTCAATCAATGGATTTTTAATCCCCGAGGCATGCAAGGCAGGCCCAATGCCTTCGACTTTCCGCTAAAGTTTCTCCTCACCAGCATGTGCAACAACCCCGGCCGGTTCAACATGGCGGACCTCGACCATGCCGGTCTCACTGGTATCTCGCCGCTCAATTCGGTCACATTCGTTGAGAACCACGACACTGACCTGCAGAACTCGCAGAAGATCGTTACGAACAAGCTGCTCGGTTATGCCTACATCCTCACGTCCGAAGGCTACCCCGCAGTCTTCTACAAGGACTATAGTACCGATCCTGGATGCTATGGTCTGAAGCCGCAGATCGACAACCTGATCTGGATCCACGAGGTATTGGCCAACGGGACCACCGAACAACGATGGAAGGATTTTGATGTCTTCGCCTATGAGCGCACCGGTGGTTCGCGGTTGCTGGTCGCGCTGAACAATGATCCCGGAGGCCCGCACAACATCCGAGTCGCCACCGGATTCGGCTCCAATGTTCATCTCAAGGACTACACCGGTCACGGGCCGGACGTCTTCACCGACAATAATGGCAACGTTTCGATTTCTGTGCCGGCGAACGCGAACGGTCTCGGATATGTCTGCTACAGCCGTGTTGGCCAAGACCGCGCGTTGACGACGGGAAGTCATGTGGTCAGGCAAGATTTCGAGGGCGCGCCCGACCTCGACATCCTGCCTGCGCTGAATGGCAAGACCGTAACGGCGGGAAGAATCTGGTGCGCGGCGAACTCGCAGGTCACCGCTTCGTTCACTGTGGACCGTACCGGCTGGGGTGGAGCATCGAAGATTGATCTCACATTGGTAGCACCGGATAACACTGAGAAGAGCCTTGCTTTCACTTCAGCCTCTGCGGCTGATGCCGCGCTTCAGGCGAACACAAAGCAGGAAGGCTTTTATGCGCTTCAGATTTCGGCAAGTGCGCTGCCGGCGGCCAATCCGAATCCGCCCTACAAACTGTCGGTAACCTACTCCGCTTCCCAAGCCTTTGTGGCCGCAGCACCTGCGTCGTCGCCTCATGTCGCGGGCCAGTGGGGACCTGTCTTCCAACTCAAGAACGTAGCCATCCATGCCCATCTTCTCCCCACTGGCAAAGTGCTCTATTGGGGCCGGCGGCAGAAGGTCGGTAACACGATATTCGCTTCGCTCAACGAACATTTCAGCACAACCTTCTTATGGGATCCTGCGACCGGCCAAAGCGTGCCGACCAAGGACCCGCCGAAACTTGACAGCGGCGACGGCGTAAATCTCTTTTGCTCCGGCCACAGCTTTCTTCCAGATGGAAGGCTACTTGTCGTTGGTGGCCATCTCTTCGACAGTGAGGGCGTGAATCAGGCGTGCGTTTACGATGCCGTTGCCGATAGCTGGACACCTCTGCCGCGGATGAATAACGGTCGATGGTATCCATCCGCTATCACACTGCCTGATGGAGGAGTGCTCGCCATCTCTGGTTCATTTGCGCAGGGCCAACCGCAGCCGCCGCCGGACAATCCTACGCCCCCCCCCACGGGTACGACCTTTCCAACCAACCCCAATCCGCAGATATGGCGCGGCAATGCATGGGCGCCCACCGATAATTTTGTCGGCCTCCAACTGTTCCCGCGTTTGCATATCGAGCCGAAAAAGGGTCACGTATTCATGTCGGGACCGCAGGGCGAGACATTCTTCTTGGATGTCGCCGGGCAGGGGACATGGACTCCGGGTCCAGTACGCGACGCAGCGCTCCGCGACTATGCGCCTTCTGTAATGTACGACAGCGGAAAGGTTCTCTATATCGGCGGTGGGCTGGATCCTGGCACGCATCTCCCGACAAACCTTGCAGAGATCATCGATCTGAACGATCCCAACCCGCAATGGAAGCGGACCGCACCGATGAACTTTTCACGCCGGCAGCACAACGCCACCGTGCTTCCCGACGGCACGGTTCTGGTTACGGGTGGCACTCAAGGAGTTCCTGGAAATCCGCAATGGCTGGCCTTCGATAATGTTCGTGCCGGCGGGCCCGTGCATTCTGCGGAACTGTGGGATCCTAACACCGGGCAATGGAAGGTAATGGCCTCCGAAGATGTGGATCGATGCTACCACTCGACTGCGCTGCTGCTTCCCGACGGCCGAGTCCTAAGTGCAGGAGGCGGAGAGTATGCGCCAGGAAATCCCGCACTGCCCAATCAACCGAATCCTTCCGGCGATTCTCACAGTGACGCGCAGATATTTACACCGCCCTACCTGTTGAAAGGGCCGCGCCCCATGATCGCCATTGCTCCCGCTGAGATCATTTACGGAAAGAGCTTCGATATTACAGTTGGAGCAAAAGATGATATTGCCAAAGTGAGTTGGGTCCGGCTCGGTTCCGTGACGCACTCCTGCAACCAGAACCAATTATTGAACTTCCTCGCGTTCAAGCAAACGGCAACGAAGCTGACGATCCAGGCGCCGGCGAATGCGAACGTAGCTTCCCCTGGCCATTACATGCTTTTTGTTTTGAACAAAGAGGGCGTTCCCTCCATCGCTCATATTGCGCACATTTCTGCCCAAGCTGCGGTGCCGCTAGTTCATAACGCTGCATTTGCACTGCTCAAGCCCACGCCGGCGCAGAGCGTTGATCTCGTCGCGATGGACAAACAGATTGCCAATGATCATCCCGAGCCCGCCGTGGTAGTCGGCATAAGCCCAAGTTGCCCGTATGGCATCGGCGCCTGCTGGGGTGGAGCGTTCGACGCGCTGAAGCAACTCAGCGGGGTTGCCGAGGTTCGCCCGCTTCCCGACACGGCAGACTCCACTGCGTTCGTTTACCTGAAGGACGAGGTCTTACCGGAGATTGACGCCTGGCGTGATCAGTTCGCTGAGGTAGCCAACGGTTCGTACATCATGCGAGGAATTGAGATGACTCTTGTGGGTGAAGTGACCGACAACTTCGGGCTCTTAACGCTTGTTGGCAATAAGACTAGGCCTGATCTCGTCCTTGCTCCCTTGCAAGGGCCTGACAAGATCCAATGGGACTTCACCACGCGAAGCAATCAACCGATGACTGCCGAAGAGGCGAGTGCCTACACACGACTGTCAGCAAAACTAGCAACTCAATCGAGCGGCACTCAGGTTCAAGTTACGGGTGCGCTGAAGAAGAACGGATCGGAATTCTTTCTCGAGGTCCGGGAATTCAAGGTTTGAAAAGTCAGTCTTGGATGGATGTTCGCGCACTCATCTGAAGATCAATAGATTCGAGAGGAGACGAAGATTATGAGCCAGAAACCGCAACCCCCGCAGGGGCCACCGCCCACGTTTTCAGCCCGCTACTCGGAGAGCTTGCGCGCAACCTACAGCGCCTTTGCCCATCATGGCAAGCCGCTTCGTGGCCTGATGTCCACAGCGAAATCGCCCAACTTCGAAGGTCGATTTGGCCGCATGTTCCGCTCACTGCCGGCCGGCACATATGGGCGTACGGACGACGACAGCCGCAATGCCCTCCTGACGCTCGGCAACCTGATGATCGCAGAATTCGATCCACCGAAGGATGGCTTTGATAATGAAGAGAGCGGAATTCCTGCACTCTATACCTACTTTGGCCAGTTCGTAGATCACGACATTACGTTTGATCCAATGACCACCCTGATCAAGCATAGTGATCCAGATGCTCTAACCGACTTTCGGACACCGGCGCTTGATCTCGACAATGTTTACGGTCGCGGTCCCGGCGATCAACCCTACCTTTATGACAAGAGTGGCCTGAAGTTTCTGCTCGGCGACCCGCTCAACAACGGCGCCCAAGATCTTCCACGCAACAGCCCATCCGACAAATCCGAACCCGCGCGAGCTCTCATCGGCGATCCGCGTAATGACGAGAACAGCATCGTCTCTCAGTTCCAGGCGCTCATGCTACGATTCCACAACCAAGTGGCCGATGATCCGACGAGCAAGGGTCTGGATCTTCCCGCGCTGCAGCAGATCGTGCGCTGGCACTATCAGTGGGTCGTCATCCACGATTTTCTTCCCAAGATCGTCACCGACTCCGTACTGGATGCGTTGAAAACAGACGGCAAATACGATCTGAAAAAGCTCGAGTTCTTTCACTGGAAAAATGAGCCCTTCATGCCCGTCGAATTCTCGGTTGCCGCCTACCGCCTCGGTCACTCGATGATCCGTCCCGGCTACCGACTCAACGATGATGACGGAACGCTGCTGCCGATCTTCCCCGTACCCGCTCAAGGTCTTCCAGATGGTCTCACCGGTTTCCAGGCAATGGCGAAGAATCGTGGCATCGACTGGGGCCGCTTTATTGACCTCGACGGAGACATACGAGCCTATGGCGATGATCCGGACAAGGTGAAGCCGGCTAACGCGGACATGAAGCGTCGGCTCCAGTTCGCCTATAGGATCGACACTTCGGTTGTCATGCCGCTAGGTGGTCTGCCGAGCAGCATTGCCGGTGATCCGCCACCATCGCTTGCCCAGCGCAACCTCCTGCGCGGTTTCGAACTCGGTCTGCCAACCGGGCAGAGTGTAGCCAAAGCCATGAAAATCATGCCACTCACCGACGATGAAATCATTATCGGCAAGGCGGTGGACAAACCGGCGGACGGCGACGTAGTTGGCAAACTTTCGAAGCTCCCTCAACTCGCCGCGTTCGAAGGCAAGTGCCCGCTGTGGACCTACATTCTCGCTGAAGCTGCCAACCATCGCACCAAATTGGACATTCGTGTCAAACCTGCGATGAAGATCAGTACGCCGCAACTCGGACCAGTCGGAGGGCGGATCGTCGCCGAGGTCTTCCTTGGCATGTTGTTCGGCGACAACGACTCTTTTCTCGCCGCGGAACCGGATTGGATCCCCTTTATTCGGAATAAAGGAGAACAGTTCGCGTTACGTGACATCGTGGCATATGCGATCGGCAAGTGAGGCTACATACTGATTTTCGTTACTTGTCCGAGGGCACTTGGCGACGTCAAAGAGCGGCCAGTCGAAGCGACGGCCCGGCCGCTACCGTCGTAGGGTATAGCAGCTTGGATTGACGCGGGATGTCCCCAGTAGATCGGGCAAGTCTAAGGAGTAAGGAAGCAGGAGATCGGGGAAGGTGGAAAATGCGCTGGAATGCGTCGAATGTCGTATGTTCTACTCGCCGATTCGTACGGAGAACAAACAGATGCCGCGGCTAGAATCTCAAGTCGTGGCGGAGTAGTCTGCCTACGGCTGTTGGCTAAGTCCTCTCAGTAAGAAGCAGGTGAGGCGAATCACACTCTTTTACGGTTACGAGCAAGTTAAGAGTTGTTGAGAGTTGAGCATGGCAACCATTGAAGAGATTTTCTTCCTGCCACCCATGGCGGTGGCTCGTTTGGGAGGGAGTGATATTCCGCTAGGTAGTTTCACGTGGGCGGAAGATCCTAGCCTCTATGGCGCGGGACTAACCGTTATTGTTCCAGATGTGTCCCTGGAAGTATTGGCCGACGGATCAGTGAGGCCGTTTCTTCCGGCAGTGATCCAATTTCGAGATGGTGCTTTGCTAAGGCCGTTGGCCCCATTTTTTGAATTGTGGGTGCGCGGTGAGGGGCAGGAACAACCGCTAACGCTGAAATGGCTGCGGTCTAATAACGTCGCGCTTTCCGACATTCAATACACAGTAACTGCAGCTAATCACAAAGCAGCTCGCCGCAGTGGGGCGCCGGCCTGTGCGTTCTCGGCGACGGTAACGGCTACTGGAGAAGATCACAACTCCCATGTTCTTTTAGCCTCCAGTTCCGGGGACGATCCGCTTGTCCTTCCGGACAAGCCTGTAAACCTGGGCAGTTTCCAGGTGATTCGTCCAACCGCGGTAATGGCGATGGGGGTAGACCTGAGCGTGCTCCGCATTCGATTCACGCCGGCACGCGGATTGGTGTACGGGCCGCCAAACGCGGTTTCCGCAACGGACACCGACACAGGGCGAGCACATGAGATCGTGCCTGAGGCCAATCGCATTCTGAATCAGCAAGCCGCCTGGCTGCAATACAGTTCCAATAACCGAAGAGACAATCCCCAGCCTAGTGACACTTACGATGGTGCCGACGACACAGAGCGACGGAATCGTTCGTTTGGCGTGGTGGATGATACCTGCGATGTGCTCTTGCAGGCGTCGGTGCGAGTAGGCGGGAAAACGTGGGCGGCAACGGCGCGAGCCTTCAGTGCCCCTCCCGACTTCGCGCCTGACCGGCGGCCATTCTGTTCGCTGGCAGATGAGCTTGTCGACCGCGATTCACCCGCTGAAGATGGGCGCGAAGATCTGGCGGATGCGGTCGAACGCCTGGGAGATCTTTTTCAGCGCGTCTATGAGACTGCCAGTCTGGCGAACCTCGACATGATGCGCAACGCGATGATGCCACGCGATGACCAGGGCTTGGTGAAGTTCGCGGATCTTCCAAAGGTCACACGAGAAGACAGCATGACGCCGAAAGACGCGCCTTACTTTGACAAAGATCAGGACCTCAATAGTCCTCCCAGCACACATGAGGAATTGCCGTACTCTTCGGTTGCCGCCCAAACCCATGCGCCCTTGGCTGACACGGAAGACCTTGCGTTATTTCTACGCACTTCGGCCCCGCAGGTGCGCCGCCTGATTCGGCCCGCGTATGCGCCTTTCAAATCACTGAAGGAAAAGGTTCGTGCGAATGAGAAGCCAGATCCCGAGCAGCGCGACCCGCGTCTTGTGCGGGATGGCGAGCACGATATGCGCATGCCGCCTTACATGCGAGATTCCGATGCGTCTCCGCTGTCGCTAAACCGTCGTCAATACGATTTTCTAATGCAAACCTTGGATCGCCTGCAGCCGAAGGCTGGGGCCAAAGCCTCGGCAACGCGCGAGGGCTCCAGCCGGGCTCAAGACCACGTCTCGCGCGTCGTGGAGCGCCTGGCAGAGAACAATCCCGGGAAGCAAGCGGCAAAGCAAAGCTCTTCCCGAAAGTCAGGGGAACGCGCCAGATCGAAGGGGAAACGGAGAAGCTAAATGGGAGGGCTCGTTGTTCTGGGAAACTCGCGCGCCGTGCCGTCGAGGACGGGAGCGGTGGAGGTCGGACCGCCTCCGCGGTTCCATTTCCTAGCGGGAGATCCGCCGCTCGTATTTGTGGTGGAAAGCTCGCGGCTTTTCGAGACGACCCCCGAGTTTTTCGAAGAGCTGCGAAACAATGCCGAAGTTGCAGAGCGCGAAATGTTTGACATGATGAGCGCTGGGCGGAGCCGGCCATCAGAATACAGACCAGAACAAGCGATCCCCTCTCCAACGGCGATTTCGCTCAATGTAGCGCAGTCGTGCAATCTCTCGTGTTCGTACTGCTATGCCGATGAGGGGCGGTTTGGCGGGCACGCGACAATGATGACGCAAGAGGTTGCGCGGGCAGCGATCGACCAACTCCTCGAAAACAAGAAGGGGCAAAGAGCCACGATTGGTTTTATTGGCGGTGAGCCCTTCCTGAACCGCAAACTCCTGTATTGGGCCGTAGACTATGCCGTTTCGCGTGGGAAGGAAGTTGGCGCGAGGGTAGGTTTCTCGGTCACCACGAACGGAACGCTGCTGACTTCAGAAGATCTGGACTTACTGCGCACGAATGCCTTTGCGGTTTCCGTGAGTCTGGATGGCGGAGCTGAAGTGAACGATCGCGAGCGACGAGGTCGCCACGGGGAACGTGCGTTTGAGCTTAGCGTGGAGCGGCTCCGGCCTTTGCTCGAAGCTCCAGGACGGGCTCGGATCACTGCTCGTGCAACCGTCACCCGACGAGACTTACGAGTTCTCGAGAGGATAGAGAGTTTGATCAAAGCGGGTTTTACAGAAGTGGGAGTCGCCCCTTTGCGCACCAGTCCGGTGGCGGGGCTGGCTGTAGAAGAAGGAGACTGGCCGGACTTTCTCGCCGAGATGGTGCGAGCCGGTGAAGCCGAGCTGGAAGAGTTGCCGCGGTTCGGATATCTGCGGTTTTCAAATCTGGCGGTTGCATTGAAGCAAATACACGCGGGCTATTGCAAGCCCCTGCCGTGCGGCTCCGCGGCCAGCTATGTTTCGGTGAGCGCCCGCGGAGAATATTTCACTTGCCATCGCACCGTGGACGATTCGCGCTACCTGCTGGGGAACACGGCCCAGGGATTGGGCTCAGGGCCGCGGGAAGATTTCTTGCGCGCCCGGCATGTCGACAGGCAAGAGCCTTGCCGAACTTGTTGGGCGCGATACCTGTGCGGCGGAGGTTGCCATGCGGAAGTTCTAAGCGCGGGCCGGAGCGGCTGCGATTATATTCGCGGCTGGCTGGAGCACTGCATGCGTACATACAACAGGGTTCTCAGAGATTTTCCTTCACTCTTGGAAACACGGAACTAACTATGATTTCGAAAATTTTTCCGCGTAATCTGACAGCTCGCGCAGCTGTGCAAGTGGTTGGCAATCCCGTGACCAGCAGGCTGGAAAGCGGCGTTGGCAACTGCTTTCCAGGGCTTGAATTCGATCATCGCAATCTTGACCGGCGATTTTTTGTCGGCCTGGTTTTTGAGTTCACAGACCTTGGCGTCCGCCTGATTCAGGTGAACGCAAATGATCCGGATCTCGAGGAAGGTCCGTTGCGCAAAATGTTGACCGGCGACACCGGGACGCGGCTCGGAGAGGGCGCATGGTATTTGGATGTGATTAGCCAGGGCGGCAAAAGCATTGCCATGTCGCAAGACGGCGCTGCTCTCGATCTGATGGTGGCGTGGCGGCTGGTTCATTCTTTAGAGCCGGGCAAAGTGACGATTGAGCTAAAACAGCGCGCGCAACAGGCGGGTGAAAGGGTATCGAGCGACACCATTAGCTTGACCGGGAACAGGCGGACTTTCGTTGGACCCTCCGGTGTGATCGGCACAGTCTACGCGCCGGGCGAACTCACGCAGAGCCTTTGCTCGCCATGGATGCACGACTTTCGGGATTGCGCATGTTTCTATTGGGCGTCGAATCATCCTGATATTGTTCTTGCCGAAGATCCGCCAGGAGAGCCGACTATCCCGACCGGAGCGCCGGACGATCCCATGCTCGCGTTAACGCCGATCGATTGGCTGCGAGCGGATCGGTCGAGCACGGCAGGAGCTCAAGATACCGGAGACAAGAACCGACCCACTCAAATGGATCATTACGAAATCAACCAACGCTGGCAGGATCTGGCGATCGTGCTACGGGGTCGGGAAATCGGCGGCATTTATCAGCCAACCCAGCCGGAGAGTGCAAATCCGCTTGCCTCGCCAGATGATCTCGCGGAGAAATTGTTCGAACTCGCGACGTTGGAACACGCCGTTGCGCTGGAATATCTTTACGGGCTCTTCTCGCTGAAAGATCCAGATAGTGTTGCGGACAAGACGCTAAAGGGTGACTTGATTTTTGCGCGTCACGAGATCCTGCTGGTCGCGGTGAGCGAAATGCGTCACCTGCGCTGGGCAAATCAACTGATTTGGACGTTAGAGCATGACGGACTGCTCACAAAGAGGGTGGGCCCATCGCTGGGGGTCGCGACACGGATTCCCGTTGCGCCCGATAAGACACGACCTACTCAATTGCCGCAATTGAAATCGTCCGGTGAAACGCGTCCGGCGGACCTGCGTCCACTGCAGCCGGATGTGCTGCAAGACTTCATTAGCGTGGAGCAACCCAGTGGTTTTCTTGACGGCCAGTATGCGCAAGTACTCGCCACGCTACGAGAACAAAAGTATCCGGATACTTTGGAACAATTGGCGGCGCGCATTGTCGCCGATGGCATGGAACATTACAGCCGCTTCCGGGAGATTCAAGTAGTCCTGCAAAAATATAGTAAGCCGGATGTTTACCTGCGGGACATGCAGCGTGCTCCGCAAGAGGATGCAGATGGCCAGGCGGCGGTCGGTATCTATCATCAAATTCTGGATGATCTGCGAACTTCGTACACAACCGGTAACATGGAGGATGCGGCGCACATCGCAGAGGCTCGCAGCTTGATGTTCGTACTAAACGACAAAGCAGAAAAGCTGGCCAGCCGAGGATTTGGAGTTCCGTACTTTCCCGCGCCGCCACCCGATCGACCGCCCGCTGCGAAGAAGGGACGGGCCAAACGGCCATAGTGGCGGAGCATGTCATTCACTCGCAATTCTTGCGATGTCGTAATCGCCGGCGCAGGCATTGCCGCTGCGGCGACGGCACTACGACTGTGTGCTCTTGGCTTTCGGCCCCTGATGCTCGCGAGAACCTGCAGGGATCTACCCGGCGTCGAGGCAATTCCTTCAGCTGCGGTGCCACTGTTCGTTGAGCTGGGAGCGGAAGACATTCTGTACGAAGCGGGTGCCGCGCTCATCGAAGGATTTGAAAACCATTGGAATCCGGAGGAGCCGAGCTTGCGGTCCGGCTATTGGATCCATGTTGAGCGAGGCCGGCTGGCAAAAGCTGCAGTGCGGGAGGCAGTGAAGCGAGGAGCCAGATTCCGCACGTGCCAAAGCCTCCCTACGTTGCGCGAGGACCCTGATTGCGTTTGTATCGATGGCGATGGAGCATCACTTCGCTTTGAAGTTGCAATCGATGCGACGGGACGGTCGGCGGCTTGGTCGCGCCCGATACGTCGGCGCGGAACTCAGGTCGCCGATGTTTACGACGTTCTTCCTGACGGGAAAGCACTTTCCGGCAAGATTGTTCTGCAATCAGGAGGATGGGCTTATCGGATTGGAGTCGCAGATCGCACCACAGTGGGGATGCTCTCTCAAGCCAAAAAGGAGCGCTATTTCCCTGACGCGTTGACCGAAAAGGCACTCTGTCTCTCCTCCGGATCCTGCTCCTTTATTGGACGCCGACCGGCATTCGCACAGTGGGCTGAGAATCCGGTTCAGGGCCGGCGAATTGCGGTTGGAGACGCTGCACTCGCCTACGACCCATTAGCCGGGCAGGGCATTCGGTTTGCTCTGTCGAGCGCGATCACGGCATCGTCGGTCGTCAACACTTGGCGGTCGACTCAATCGCAGGCGGGAGCCGCCGAGCGCTTTTATAGGAAATATGTCATACGGTGCCGTGAAAGCCATTTTCGATTCATGGATCAGCTGGAGGCCAAATCACCTCCGTCGGAGCAGAGAGCTGAGACTATTCCGGAGCTCGTCACGTTTTCTGGAGAATCGGTTCGCGCCGATCTCCAATTTGATTCCAACATTCGTGCCGATCAGGCATTTCTGCTACCGGATGGTGAATGCGTGCGTTGGATCGGAGAGATCGATCTGCTGTCGTTGCGAAACTCGCTGCCGCAAACAATTCGATCCTCGGATTTAGTCGATCGCCTCGGTGTGGCGACGGGCGGACGGCAAAAAGCGCAAACAGTGATGCGGTGGTGTCTGCAAAACAACATTTTGCGCGAGGCCGCGAGCGAACCCGGGAAGCACGAGACATCGCTCGGAAAATAGTCCGAAGTTCGCATCGGCAAGAAAGGAATCACACTTGGAACGAAAAGAATGTGTGGTGATCGGTGCAGGCCTGGCGTGGCTGGCGCCGGCGTATCGATTGAAACGAGAAAACTGGGAAGTGACGACATGAACTTGCTTGAGACCGTCCGAAAGGTTTGCGAGCGCCTGGCTCCGCTCGGCCGGGGCTTTTTCGCTACTTCGACAAAGTGCTTCCGTGCGGGCTTGGCTGTGGGTAAGTGCAACAACTCTTAATCAGTGGACCTGAATTGCACCCTCCTCCTCATCATTATTATTATTATTAGCTCCTGTCAGCAACAAACGGTTGACTGACTAGCAATCAGTCGAAAAGTGCGGCTCTGCTGGCCTTTTCGGCGCTCCGGTGTGCCACTTGTGCGCCACATTTCAGGTTTGTGTCGATCAATTGCGGTAGATTTCCCCGCTACCGACAATTTGAACTGTCATCGGGTCGATAGCAGCTGATCTGCCGTTCCCAGGGGGTTTACGACGATTGCCGAGCAACTGATTCAGAATCAGTTGCTCATTCGAGGCATTGGGCGTTCAACGAATAAAGGTAAGAAAACAAAGAGGGGACATAGTTCAGTTGGTCAGACGCTGCCCTAGCACCCCATCTAAATAATATCTTTATTTGCTTCAGTCAGTTACGCGGATAGTGCGTCCGTAGCACTGTCACCAAGCCGATCTGCAAGACCACCTTGACATCGCGTGCGCGGCCCTAAACTACGGCAGGCAGGAACCGATAATTAATTGCGGTTACGAACCACACCGTTAAACGACCGGGATCATATGTCGCTTTGCTAGGGCCTCAATCTGCGGCTCGGTCACCGCCGAGAGGTCTGCGCTTTCGGTAGCGATGACCCGTCGAGAAATCTCGGGATGATGGGTCTTCAAGTATGCTTTCAAGAAGTCGGCCGCGTTGCTTTTTCCAGTGGCGTGACCGATCAGGACGATCTCATTCGCCGGAGTGATATCTTTCGCGATCTCCTCATAAAACGAATCCTCTTCAGGTACGCGCTCGCCCCGGTAGTGCGCTTCCTTTCGATGAATCAGATGATGATGGAAATTGTAAGGATCGTAAGGTTGCACGTTGTGTTCGTCTGCTGGACGACTTCCACCGAAATCCTGGTAAACATGGGCGGCGTGGTGGTCGATGACGACAATCATCCGGCCGGGCTGGGCCGGTTCTTCTACTTGTGAACCCGATTTATGCGCATCCGGTCCGGCTTCCTTCAAGAATTTACGCAGCCGGGAAACTTCCTCCACGCCAAGATCATGAGTATGCGGCTTCTTGAAAAAGACGCTTTGGCCGTTGACTCGGAACACAAATTCATCGCCTCCATGCGGTTGGACCTCGCCGAGGTGCTCGACCAGTTCGACAGTCTCGCTCCAACTTAGGTTATGGGGTAGCTTGCCGTTAAGAAGATTCTGGTACAGCGATTCGAGGTGCTTGCTCATAGTGTGTTCTCCCTCACAAGAAAAGAGTTTCTAAGCCCGATCAACGTGCGTCTCGAACGATTGCGATCAAGCCAGAGGTAACGCGAGGACAGCGTCAAGTCCTCTTCGCCTTCACGGGAGGCACCAGAGCGACAGCGGCCTCGGTCGTCAGCAGAAGGAAAGTGAATGTCTCCTGTAGGTACAGACGGACCGCGACATCGTTGTGGTTGAGGTAGCCGATGGAGACGTCCTGGCCGACGTGCAGTTCGAAATCACCACCACGAGTGGTTAGCACGAAAGCGCCGGCGATGGCGGGCGCCCAGATGATTTGATCTTTGACCAGCCGCTTGACGTGCTCCAACACAGGGTATCCGTGGTCGCTGGTTTCGGCGAGTGCGGTGTAGGCGTCGGCGCCGAGCAGCACCGAGTAAGGGCCATTGACGCCGACGAGACGCAACTGGCTCAAGCCTTGAGCGATGGCATCGGGGTACTCGCGAACGTCGGCCGGAAGCGTCTTGATGGGATTGCTGGTGCCCTGGCGGATGCCCCCAATGCCGGCGGCGGCATACCCGTCGAATATCGCGGCGTCCTCGGCAAAGGCAATCTGTCGCGCGGCGTCCTTGGCCGGTTGCCAGTTGGAGTCGTTTGCGCCCCGATCAACATCGTCGATACTTCTGCGATCCAGTTCGAAGGGAACACGCAGTTCGACTAGCGCCTTCACCTCTCGCTGGCTCGCGACGATGCCTTTCGCCGGTGCGGCGATTGTCTTCAGGTGGCCAGTGCCGATCGCAGAAAGCGCGCTACCGGCCGGGCCCTTCAGGTCGACAACGCGCCGTCCGGCGAGATAGCGCTTGAGCGTTCGTGATGTTTCCTCTTCGATTTGATCCCATGCCGAATCGGAAATGGGGGCAAGTTCACGATGGAGATTATTCATGGGGTACGTCTCCTTTGAGAGAACCGATGCCGAGCGAACCCTCACGCACCGATGGGGTGGATGCAGAAGGTTCGACAGCCACAGGCACCGCAGGGGATTCCGCAACCGCTGGCTGGTTTTGGTCTTCGGTCACGTTTTCCAAAAATGTCGCCGACGGCACAAAGAACAAGTTTCCGGTCACGGCGCGGCTGAAGTCCAGTAGCCGGTCGTAGTTGCCGGGAGGGCGCCCGATGAACATGTTCTCGATCATCTGTTCGATAGTGCGGGGCGAACGGCTGTAGCCGATGAAATAAGTACCAAATTCACCGGAGCCCGGCCGGCCGAAGGGCATGTTGTCGCGCAGAATCTTGACCTCTTTCCCGTCCTCGACGATTGTGGTGAGCGCGTTGTGAGCTGAAGTGGGCTTGACCGAATCGTCCAATTCGATATCGGAAAGCTTGGTGCGGCCGATGATGCGTTCCTGCGCTTCGGTGGACAGGGCATTCCATGCGTTCATATCGTGGAGATATTTCTGTACGATGACATAACTGCCGGCAACAAACGCCGCGTCTTCGTCGCGGATGAGGACGGCATCGGCTACCGCGGCGCCGCGGGGATTCTCCGTGCCATCGACGAACCCTAAGAGATCGCGCTCGTCGAAGTAACGAAAGCCGTGCACCTCATCCACTGGCGAAACGGCATTTCCCAGAAGCGCCATAATCTGAGTGGCCAGCTCGAAGCATAAATCCATGCGCTTGGCGCGGATGTGGAACAGCAGGTCGCCGGGCGTTGAGACTGCATGCCTCGCTCCGGAGTGAATTTCGCGGAAGACGTGCAGTTCTGCCGGCCGGGGCTGCCCGAAGAGGCAGTCCCATGCGTCTGAGCCAAACCCCACGACACAGGAAAGACTCGCTTCCAGGTCACGAAATTCCACGGCGCGCACCAGCGCGGCCAGATCTCCGCAGAACGAGCGCAGGGCTGCGCGATTTTCAGAGCCCGGATTGAGCGTTGCGACCAGGAAGATCGCGGCGCGAGTGAGCGGCGCGTCTACTGCCTGTGCGAGGGCAGGCGATCTGCCTGCTACTTCGTATGTGTTCGTCGAATCGGGCTTCATCGGGCGTCGACTCTGCGTCGGTCAAGCTGCCTCGGAATTGTCATCCGGATTTCTCCAAGTGCCCGCCAAACTGATAGCGCATCGCGGACCAAAGTTTATCAGCGAAGTCGACCTCGCTGCGACCAGGACTTTTTCGTCGTGCGACGACGACGCACCCAATGTCAGCGCGATCGTAAGCGAGCTTCTTTCCGCAGTTAAGACACACTTCATACGTCCACCCTGATAGCGTGAATGGCCGGCTGAGATCGCGGTGCCAGCAACAAACACCAATTCGAAGGCTAGTAGCATTGTATTTACCATAGTTGGGCCTCTACCTATCCTGCATCGTGGAAATCGCGCAGATGCCTTCTAAGAATTACGGTTTCTTGGATCGTCCTTCGCGCTGAGGTATTCGAGTCCAAGCGGTCCAATCGCCGCCACTTGCGTGACGTACTCACCGGATTTTCTGGTCACAAAGTCTCTCCTTGTACTGACATCTCGTTATCGAGCGAAAT
>Ga0210407_10002409_pt1 | contig 16130 bp, 16 predicted proteins | sample IncBWC27MmetaG_FD_150860 | JGI IMG/M metagenome (GOLD analysis project Ga0210407, IMG submission 150860) | Forest soil microbial communities from Barre Woods Harvard Forest LTER site, Petersham, Massachusetts, United States - Inc-BW-C-27-M | ecosystem: Environmental > Terrestrial > Soil >...
CGTTCCCGATAATTACCTTGATTATGGCAGTGCTTGCCGTGCCGTTTTCCCTTTCGGCCGCCAAGAAGGGCGCCATCACCGGGGTTGCGGTCGCGGTGGGAATCGCCGTGGTTTATACGGTTGTATCTCGGTTGTTCGAGGCCATGGGAGATCTCAGCCAGCTGCCGCCGGCCCTCGCAGCCTGGTCGCCGGATCTGATCTTCGCTCTGGTCGGCGCCTACCTGATCCTGAAAATCCCGACCTGATCGCGGCGAACCGATCGCCGCGCAATGCCAACTACTTCACCGCTACTCCCCACGGAAAATTATCAGTCTCAACCGGCGGTTGTGGTGTCAGGCTGCCCGAGGATGGAGTGATGGCGTACTGCGAAACGTTGAGCGAATTCAAGTTGGTTACAAACATCCAGGTGTCGTCGCTGCGGATTGCGATCGAAGTGGGAAACGAATTTGTGGTTGTAATACTCGGACTCAGCGGGCTCAGGCTACCGGTGGTAGTGCTGACCCGATAGGCAGAGATGTTATTCCCCATCGTGTTAACGACGTACAAGAAATTGGCGTACGCATCCATCATCAGCGGCCCGGGAGTGCTTCCTGCGGCATAGGGGGAACCGGTCACGCCCCGTAAGCCGAAGTCTGCCTGAGTGCATGTTGGAAAACTTGTGGCACTGCAGATCGTATAAGCGCTAACGCTGCCGTTGCCATTTCCCGCGTTCGAGACGTATACGAAGCGGTTGCAAGGATCGACCGTTACTCCGGCGGGCGCAATACCGGTCGGCAGTCCCAGAGTTGACGAGGTGGGGACCAGTGTCAGCACTCCGCTTGACGATACAGAGTAGTTCAAGATCACGTAATTGATGGAGTCCGTCACATAAAGATTTTCGGTTGTAGGAGGGACGTTCGCCGAGCAAATCGCGAACGCGGGCGGGTAGACGGTTGGAGTGACCGCCAGCGCGGAAGCACTCGGGGTGGTGCCACCGACTTGGGCTGGCAATATGAAAGGTGAACCCGGCACTTCGGTCAAACTGCCACCCGTGCCGATGGCCAGTACCGACACTCCGCCCGGCGCGGACCCGGTCGCGGCATCGGCGACGAAAAGGAATTTTCCCCCAGAGTCAATAACCATGGCCACCGGAACCGCAGGGACAGAACCTACAGGATTGAGACCTATCGTCTTTCCAGATCCTAATTTTCCATCCGAAGCGATGGAAAACGCTTCAACTCCGGTGGCACTCTGATTAACGTTCACACTCTGTGTGACCAGCACGTAGGCAAAGAATCCGGCGGGATCAAGAACTACGGACGTTGGAACTCCATTCGTCGGCGGGCCGCCAACGTTGTTGATCTGCGTTACGTGTCCGTTGCCCAGGTCAAGGCTGAAACTCTGCATCACCGCATCGCCCTGCGTGGAGACCACGACCAACCCATTGTTGGAAGCAGAGTATTTGCTGCTGCAGGCCACCAGCGCTGCCACTGAAATCAGAACTGTGACTCCCAAAATCCAGGTGAACCTTGTCCGCATTCTTCTCTTTAATCTCCTGTAGACATACTACAGCCATCCCGGCGGCCCCGAACCAGGTCCGAACGCTTTGGAAAGGCGTGGATTGCCATCCATTTGTGTATCAGGAATGCGCGGGAAGAGCAAACCCCGCCAAGTCTAGTTGGAACCGCGAAACAGGCGGGGAGTTGCCTGAAGGCTGTGGTACGGTAGCCACCGCGGGAAGTGGGCGACTCCATCTTCAGCAATAGTCTATGGTGAGGTTAGGAGTTGGACACTCAACCCTGGCGACTGCCGCGGCTTTACGCTTCTTGTTCCTGTTCTGCAGTGACGTGCCCGGAGACGATACCAAGGGCGCTGCCGGCCAATAGCGGCAGACGAATCTCCACAAGCAATCCGCCTTCGGCGCGGTTGAAGGCGGCGACACGGCCACCGTGAAAGCGTACGGCTCTCTCCGTGATGGCCAGCCCCAGACCAACTCCGCCCGTCTGGCGTCCGCGATCATCGTCCAGACGGTAAAAAGGCTGAAAGAGTTTTTCCAGCGCGTCGGGAGGCACGCCTGACCCACAGTCGGTAACGCTGACCACTGCTTCCGCACCCTTAGACGATTCCGAGCGCTCCAGATGAATCTCAACCGTGGAGCCTTCACGCGTATAGCGAATCGCATTGCGGACGACATTCTCAATCGCGCTGTGTAGCAGGGACGCTTCTCCGCGCACTCCCCAATTCCCTGCCGGAATGTCGCTGCGAACGTGGCAGTGCCGCGCTTGTGCCTCGAACTCGGCATCTTCCGCTATGTTCAGGACGACTTCATCCAGAAGAACCGGGGTTGAAGGCACGCGCTGCTCGCCATCTTCGAGCCGCGCCAGAGTCAGCAGGCGACCGATCAATTCGTTGAGGCGGCTGGCCTCCAGTTCGATGCGCTCGAGCATGCTGGCACTTTCCGGCCCGGAGCGCTGCCGCGCCAGTCCCAAAGCCACATTCAGGCGCGCCAACGGAGAACGCAACTCGTGAGAAATATCATTCAGCAGGCGGGACTGAGCCTTCACCAGGGTTTCCAGACGGCCGGCCATGGTGTCGAAATCGCGCACCAGTCCCGCAATCTCGTCACCGCGCCGGCTTTTTGGATTTCCCGCGCGTGCCGTGAGATCGCCTGCAGCAAGCTTTTGCGTGGCGGCTCGAAGCAGGGCCACCGGCTTGGTCATGTACCAAGCGAGAAAATAACAGACGAAGCCGGAGGACAGCACCAGGATGATCAGCGCCGGAAATGGCATACCGCGCGGTCCGAAAAACACTCGTGGCCCCGGAGGCAGTCCCATCACCAATGTGTAGCGGTGCTTCCCATCAGAAGAGGCACGGGAATCGCGCTGTACCGGAGGAGCCGGGAAAACGATTCCGTCGCGGGGCGAGCGAGGTCCGCCCGAGGCCACACGAATTGCCCAATCCGGCGCAGCGCGATGAGAAACCTCCTCGCCCTCTTCGTTGAAAAGATAGGCACGCACGTGCTGAGTCGCTTCCAGATTCTCGAAGTACTGCCTCAGTTGGCGCTCGTTGCCTTCTTCATAAGCATTGACTGCGTCATTCAACGTCGTATTGCGGAGGGCCTCCCAGGTGGCGCTGCGAGGCCGAAAAGCCAAGGTCACCAGAATGGCCAGCACAACAAATAGTGCCAGTGCCACCCAGAAAGAAAGAAAAATCTTGAGGAAGAGCTTCATGACGTGGTCTTCATTTTGCCTTTTCGCCAACGACCTCACGCGGGCGGGCAAAGATGTAGCCGACGCCCCGGATGGTTTTGATGTGCTCGTCGCTATCGGTGTCGCCCAGTTTTTTTCGGACCTTGCTGACGTGCATATCGATGCTGCGGTCGAAGGGAGAAAACTTGCGGCTGAGCACGGCATTCACCAGGCGCTCGCGTGGAACCACGCGTCCGGCTTCGCGCAACAATACTTCCAGGAGGTTGAACTCGACCGAGGTCAGATCCACGGGCTGGCCATCACGCCGCACGCTGCGTGTGGCGGGGTCGAGCTCGATCTCGCCTACACGCACAATGTCAGGAGCTGCCGGGGAGGACTTGTCGCCGCGGGTGCGGCGCAGAATGGCCCGTATCCGCGCTACCAGTTCTCGCGGATTAAAAGGCTTCGGCAGATAGTCGTCGGCGCCAATCTCTAGACCTACAATGCGATCTACATCTTCTCCGCGCGCCGTCAGCAGCAGCACGGGCAGACGCGAAGTTGCGCGAATTCGGCGCAGCACTTCGAAGCCGTTGATGCCTGGCAGCATGACATCGAGCACAACCAGCAGGTAGCCTCCGCCGGTGGCACGCTGCAGCCCGCTCTCTCCGTCGTGCGCGGCTTCTACAACGAAGCCCTCCGCCTGCAGATATTCGCCCACCAGAGTGCAAAGTTCAACGTCGTCGTCAATGACCAGAATGCGTTCCATATTATTTCTGGTTTTCATTGTGCACCACTCAGCCGGCGTTCGGGGTAAAGAATTGTCAAACCAGCGATCGTTCCGACATGACAAAACTTTACTCGGATTTACTCAGTTTTTACTACTTTCCCGCAGGAATCGTGTTCCTATAAGTGTACCCAAAAGTGCCAGGCTCCTGAAAGAAGTTATCGAAGGGGCCGGTCTCGAAGGAGTTAAAAAGTTTATGAAGTCGATTCGGTATCGGTTCCTCGTTGCGGCCCTGGCAGTAATGCTAGGCAGTGCGATCGCCAAGTCGCAAACCGCGGATGCACCTCCGCCTCCTCCTATGCACGGTCACGGATTCGGCATGGAAGGCCACATGATGGGCTTCTGGGCCAAGTCGCTGAACCTGACGGATGATCAGAAGGCGCAGATGAAGGCCGTCATGCACAAAGAACACTCCACGATGAAGCCATTGATGCTGCAGCTTCACCAGATGGACCAGCAACTCAAGCAATATGAAGAAGGCACGTTCGATCAAGCCAAGGTGCAAGGTCTGGTTGCGCAGCAATCCCAGACCCTGGTGCAAGTGAAAGTGGAAGAAGCCCGCATCCACAGCGAAATGTACCAGTTGCTCACTCCCGACCAGCAAAGCAAGTTGAAAGAGTTAGAGGCCAATCGCGAGGCGCGTATGCAGCAACACATGCAGGAGCATATGCAGAATGCCCCGGCTGCTCCGCAGGAGTAGGGCCGACTCCGCGCGATCGTTGCTTAGTTCATTCGCAGCTTGGTTCACTCGCAGCGCGGGATCGGATCTCTCCCTGATCTCGCGCAGTTTTTTCCCCGCTCATCTCTTAAGGGGTCATCGTCAGGGGTTATCGTCATGGATCTGGCGCAGGTGTTCATCTTCGATCTTGGATGGGTCTTTTTCGCAGCGTGGGGAATGGTTCTAGCGGCAGTGGGCGCAATCGCCTTTGGCCGGGATCTCTTCCCTTCCACTTGGTCGCGAAGCAGCCAGCCGGAACGGCGTTCCGTTCAGGGCAACCTCAGCTCCTCCTAAAATCTTCGCCGGAAGATCATGGTTGAAGGTCATAGGTGTCTTGAGATCCCCGCTCTATGAGAGCGCGATTTCTGTCTCGTCTTCCCTGCCAGACTTGAATCCTGCCTGTTAAAATTTCATCAACACCAACCACATGATTCCTCAGAGCATGCGCCCGCTCCTGCCCTATCTCAAGCGTTATCGCTGGGGCTTTGTGTTTGGGACGATTTGCATCATTTTGAGCAACGGCGCTTGGGCTGGACTGCCGAGAGTAATCGGCAAGGCCGCGCAAAGTCTGGAGGGCGGCGTCAACCGGCACAAACTGCTGGTGTTCACTTTGCAGGTATTGGCTCTGGCGGCGGTGCGCGGCATTTTTCTTTTCTTGACGCGCTGGGTTGTGATCGGCATCTCGCGCGACATTGAATTCGATCTCCGCAACGACCTGTTTGCCCATCTGGAAACTCTTTCTTACTCCTACTATCAGCGGATGCGCACGGGCGACATTATGGCAAGAGTCACCAACGATCTGAATGCGGTGCGCATGCTGATGGGGCCGGCGATCATGTACTCGGCAAACACGCTGGTATTCACGGCCGCGGCTTTGTGGTTCATGGTCCACAACAGTCCCCGGCTGACGTTGTATGCGTTTCTGCCGTTGCCCATCGTGAGCGTTACGATTCAATATTTCGGACGCCGCATTCACGAACGCTTCGAAAGAATTCAGGCGATGTTCTCCGATATCTCGGCGCGGGCGCAGGAGAACTTTTCCGGCGCGCGGGTGATCCGCGCATACGTGCAGGAAGAGGCGGAGATTGCTTCCTTCGAAGCCGCAAATCAGGAATATGTGGCACGCAGCTTGAAGCTCGTCCGTCTGATGGGCATGCTATGGCCGACTCTGGAACTGATGCTGGGTCTGGCGATGGTGCTGGTTTTGTGGATGGGAGGCCGTGAAGTGCTGGCCGGCCGGATGCAGATTGGCGCGTTTACGGCTTTCAACATCTACATGATGCAGCTTACTTTTCCGATTATTGCGTTGGGCTGGGTGGTCAACATTTTCCAGCGGGGCACGGCATCGCTGGTGCGGCTGAACGAGATTCTGCAGGAGCAGCCGGCCATCAAGGATGAGGTTGCAGCAGAGGAACGGCCAGTGCGAGGAGAAATCGAATTCCGCGGACTGAATTTTGAGCACGACGGCAAACGCGTGCTGCACAATCTGAACCTGCTTATTCCCGCCGGAACCAGCATGGCGATTGTGGGTCCGACCGGCTCGGGAAAAAGCACTCTGGTCAACCTGATTCCCCGCATATACGATGCCGCGCCGGGGATGGTGCTGGTGGATGGCCGGCCGATCCGGGAGCTTACTCTCGCATCATTGCGGAGCAATATCGGGTTCGTGCCCCAGGAAACATTTCTGTTCAGTGATCGCATCCGCGAAAACATCGCGCTCGGCGTGGAGTCCGCCACCGATCAGGAGATTCATGAAGCAGCCGATGCCGCGAACATTGCTGCCGACATCGAAGGCTTTCCCGAGCGCTACCAGACCATGGTGGGCGAGCGCGGGATCACACTCTCCGGAGGACAGAAACAGCGCACTGCCATCGCTCGCGCTCTGATCCGCAACCCGCGCATCCTTATTCTGGATGACGCGCTCTCCAGCGTGGACACTCATACCGAGGACAAAATCCTCAATCATCTGCGCGAAGTAATGCGCGGACGCACCACAATTTTCATCTCTCACCGCGTCTCCACCGTGCGCAACGCCGACCGCATCGCCGTGCTCCATGGCGGACAAATTGTGGAACTGGGCACCCACGACGAACTGCTCGCCTTGAATGGCTACTACAGCGACCTGTATAACAAGCAGTTACTGGAAGAGGAATTGGCCGAAGTTTAGCGCTGGCGAAGCGGGAGTCAAGATGCACAATGACGACGACCATCAGAAACTCAGCCAACTTGAAGTTGCGCTGGGGCTGCCACACGGGACCCTGCCGATGATAGGAAAAAGGGAACGGTACGTGTTCACGACAGTAGATGGAGTTACGGTATTGATCGGGCCCCGTGGTGGATGCATAGCGCCTGCACTCCGCAGCTACGATCAACCGTTGGCCGTGAGAACCGTAGCAAAGCTTTCACATGATCAGCGGGAGAGAGACAGGGGGATTGATCCAGCAAGGTGGCAAAAATGGCATCTAGGCCCAGCCATTGGCACAGATTGGAGGTGCGGCGCCAAAGATTGCCCCTGCAGTTGGGAGCGGTACGAGCGGCGGGTAGATAGAAGTCTCGGATTTACTCCCCCGCGCCTGGAAGGAGAAGGCCAACTCGAGTCGGATGAGAAACGCCCCCCGGCGACGACTCCGATATGGGCAACGGTCAGCTCGGGAGTCGGAACCCCTGAAGGGCACTCCCCTTTCCTGAAGGCAATGGGCGTAGAGAGCGCCGAACATGCTATGCAGGAGTCCCTCCTGTCTGCGTTGGGACATAACCCAACTTACAGGGGAGAAGAGGTAGGCAATGAGAGAGCGGAGTTCCGCGCTGAATGGGCTAGGCTCATTCTAGAAGAATCTAAGCGGTACGTCGACGCAGTAGACGACGACGCACATTGTCAAGCCATTCTGAGAATATCGAAGGCGCTCTCACACACGTTCGGTGGGATTTTACTGGGCGGACAGCTGCGGTATGGCACGTCGCAGAAGGCCTTCAATCTTTACCTGAAATATGTATGGCAGCTTGAGGACCGAACAGTTCCGCCCCCGCACTGCCCAGTTGATCGGGTTATGCTGCAATTGATCAGGGTGGACGCGGCGTGGACACAATGTAACCGCGTTACGGAGTATATGAGCTGGATTCACCGGCTCAGAGCAAAGGCCGATCCTCTCCCATTGGCAATATGGGAGGATAAGGTCTGGTTCGATGAGTGGAGGAAGAACAACGGGTAAAGAGGCAAAACAAATTATCCGATTCCAGGAGAGCGGGGAAGAGTAATTGACATGAAAACAACAAACACAACGTCGTTCTCAATACCACTGGAAGTGATCGCAAGGCTGCAAGCGCCAGCGGATCGGTTGTACGAGGGCAAGAAGATCCGCAAGAACTCTACTAGCCAAGCGGTGAGCTACGTGCTCGAGCGGGCAATAGCAAGGATGGATGAGCCCCCTACTGCAATCCCTGGGCATGAAGGCCCACGGGCCCAGATGGAAGTGGAACATTGGGCGCGTATTAAACATCGGATCGACGAAGGCCGCTGCATCGGATGTGGCGGAGAATCCAATCTGAAACTGTATATCAACTTCTGTGATAACTGCTTGAGGGAGGCAGGAGTGAAGGTGGAATTTGTGGAGAATGGCGAAGAAGAAAGTCCTCCCCCTATCCTTTCAGATAAAGACCAGCACTGGCTACGCTTCATTGAGAAGCTGCTGAAGCCAGACGAACACGAAGGCCTGCATGACCAGTAATTGTGGTTGCGCTTCTCGGGTCTAGCCCACCCTCCCTATGCGGCGATTCGACGCACCCGAGATTCTCGACTCCGATGCCTGCTCTCCCGCCGACGTAGAAACTTCGATGCGGGATATCGGCCGGGTTAACCGCTGGTTCGGCGGTGTCGCCACCACGCAGAAGATGGTGGAACGGGCGGCTCAAGCTACCAGCATGAAACATTTCTCGCTGCTGGAAGTGGCTGCAGGCTCGGGAGAAGTGCCGGACCTGGTCCAGCGGAGACTCAAGCGACGCGGTATCACGCTGGAGGTGACACTGCTGGACAGGGCGCGATCTCATCTACCTGCGGGAAAGTTTACTCACGCCGATCTCATCGGTCGAAATCAGTCTGTTGTGGCCGATGCGTTTGCGCTCCCCTTCGACAATGATGCTTTTGATCTGGTGAGCTGCTGCCTTTTTGCGCACCATCTGGACTCGCAGCAACTGGCGCAGTTCGTGCGCGAGGGCCTGCGGGTAAGCCGGCGGGCGCTGCTGATCAACGACCTCGTGCGGCATCCGGCGCATCTGGCTTTGGCTTTTGCCGGATTTCCCCTCATGCGCAGCCGCGTAGCCTGGCTGGACGGCCTCACCTCGGTACGCCGGGCATATGTTCCTGCGGAGATTCGTCGCTTGCTCGCGTCCGCCTCTTCCCAACAGACGGCAACGCGGGTCGAGATCTCGCGCAACTACCTTTTCCGCATGGGAGTGATCATTTGGAAGGCCGCGCCTTGAGGAAACCCAAACTGCCTAGCGGACGACCAGTACTTCCCTGACATTATCCCGGGCAAGGAAAAACTTGATGGAAGCGAAGTCGCGGAAGAGAGTTTCGATGTGGCGGTTGTTGAAGACGCGTTGCAGCTGAAAGCCGTCCGAGATGGCAGTGTGCACGGCTCCCGTGGGACCGCGCCGGGCTTCGCGGCGCAGCACAATTTTTTGCATCTCAAGCGTGTCGGTGCCGACAATATGGAAGCGATGGCAAGGCGAATCCGGACCGGCGTCACGGGTATGGAAGAAAGCAAGCAGCATCCCTCCCGGCTTCAGCACGGACCATAGCCGCCCCACGACCGGCTTCACCAGGCTTTCGTCGAGATAATCAGGCAAGTTCCAGCACAGCACCACGTCGAAATGAGCAGCGGGATACACCAAGTTATCGGCAAGAAACTTGCGGCTGTCGAGAACCGCGTTTCCCTGTTCGTCTTTGGTGAGAAGTTCCGGATCGGTCGAGGCAGTTAGCAGATCTTCGCTGTAGATCCGGTGGCCATGCTCAGTGAACTGGCGAATGTTGGTGGGTGAGGTTGATCCTAAATCCAGCACGCACAGGTTTTCAGCGGATTCCCAGATCCGCGACAACTCGCCCAGGCCGCTGGAGCGGCGGGTGAGCTTCTGTGAACCCTGCGCCGGGATAGTCTCCGGTCCGGAAGAACCGCGAAAAAATTTCATGAAAGTCTGCGAGACTGACGACACCCTTAACTTTCTAACCTGCCGATTCCTCTTGCCGGGCCATATCCGCTACCGTTGCCGGAAGCACCGTGCCCCGGCATGGCCCGCCAGTCCACCATTTTAATCGATAGGCGCGGCCAAAACTACTTTGTGTCCGTGCGGTTAATTTCGACTTTGCCTTTCAAAAAAGCGCCTTCTTCGATGGAGATGCGCTGAGCCGAGATATCTCCCGTAACGATTGCGGACTTCCGCAAATCCACGCGGTCGCTGGCTTGGATGTTGCCTTCAAGTTTCCCCTGCACCACTACGCCTTTGGCATCGACGCTGGCCTTCACCTGGCCGTTTGGGCCGACCGTCAGGCTATTGCCCTTCAGGGCGATACTGCCTTCGACTTGGCCGTCCAGATACAAATCCTCGCTGCCTGAAAGCTCGCCCTTGATGACGACCGACTTGCCGATTTGCGCCAAAGTGCTGGCTGGTGTGCTCATTGGGACGCGCTCCTGTTGTTACGGGATAAGTTCAATGGGATAAGAGCCTTGCAGTCAGCCAGTCGCTCCAAACTCAACTCTCACACGGAGAAAACACCAACCGACGTACTATAACGACTATACGCAAGGCACGGAGTGCGCGGCAAGCGTTGGGTTTTCATAAACAAAATACTCGTTTCGCTGTAGATAACTCCCACTGGGAAATTGGTACACTCGCAAGAGCAGGCAACCGAGAGAGCGCGAACCATGAAAAGCCGACGGCACATTCCTTCCCCTCTCGTCGCCGCCGCCGTGTTAGTTGCCGTTATCGCCGGAGTAAACCTATCCTCCATTGCTGTTGGGTCTGCCCACGCATCCACTCAGGAACCTGGCCTGGAGTTGGTTCGAGCGGCGGTGGAGAATGAATTAGCCGCGAGCGACAATTCCAAGAAACATATGTTTCGCGCGCGCAAACAGACACCTCAGGGTTCCCAGACCCGTCTTTATGTGGAAACGCGCGAGGCCATGGCCGGCATGACGATAGCCTATAACGACAAGCCCTTGGCACCGCAAGATATGCAGGGTGAGGAGAGTCGCCTGGCAGGGCTGGCAGGCAATGCTGAACAACTCCGCCGCAAACATTCACAAGAACAGGAAAATGCCGAGCGCACACTGCGCATCGTGAAAGCGCTGCCCGATGCTTTTCTCTACCAATACGACGGTGAGGAGACCGCAGAGGGTTTCGTGGGCGGAACGCAGCGACAGTTGGTACGGTTGAAGTTTCACCCCAACCCTGCATACCAGCCTCCCACTCACGCCGAACAGGTTCTTGTCGGGATGGCGGGATTTGTTCTCATCGATCCGGTTGCCCGCCGAATTGCGAAAATCGATGGGACTCTATTCAAGGAAGTCGGGTTTGGCTGGGGAATCCTGGGGCACCTCGACAAAGGCAGTCATTTTCTTGTGGAGCAGCGGGATATTGGAAATAACTGTTGGGATATTTCCCGGATGTCGCTGAGTTTCACAGGCAGAATTTTGCTGTTTAAACCTCTATCGATCAAGTCGGACGAGGTTTTCAGCGACTTCCAGAGCGTGCCCGACAGCACGACATTCGCGCAGGGCGTGGAGATGTTGAAAGCGGAAGAAGTAAAGCTGGCACAAAACCGCACTGCTGAAACCTTGAACCCACAGAGCAGATCACACTAAACGTACTTTTTTCCGCGTCATGCGCCGGGGCGAAGCGTTTCTTTGCGCGCGGTCAATTTCTCAATCAGCTCTTCTTTGATCTGGTAGCCCGATCCCGGCCGGTCGCTGATCGCAATCATTCCTTGCGTTGAGACTTCGACCTCCGGATCGATGATGTCTTCCTTCCAGTAGCGCTTCGACGCCGAGACGTCTCCGGGCAGGCTGAAATTCGGCAGCGTAGAAAGCGCGATGTTGTGAGCGCGGCCAATGCCGGATTCCAGCATCCCGCCGCACCAGACGGGGATTTTCTGCGTGTGACAAATATCGTGAATCTTCCTGGCTTCGGTGAATCCACCCACGCGTCCAACTTTGATGTTAATGATGCGGCACGCGCCAGTCTCGACGGCAACGGCAGCGGCGCGCGCGTTGACGATGGATTCGTCGAGACAAATTGCGGTCCGCAGTTCTTTCTGAAGGCGCGCATGGTAGAAAATGTCGTCATCCCAAAGCGGCTGCTCGATCATCAGCAGGTTGAATTGATCAAACGCACGCAGATGTTCAACCTGATCCAGAGTGTAGGCCGAGTTGGCGTCGCAGCTCAGAGTGATGTCAGCCCAGCGGGAGCGGATTCTCTCCAGCACATTTACGTCCCACCCAGGCTTGACCTTGACCTTGATGCGACGGTAGCCGGCGGCCAGTTCACCCTGGATTTTGTCGAGTAACTGCTCGGCGGAATCCTGAATGCCGATCGAGACTCCGCAAGGAACTTCAGTTCGCGTCCCGCCCAGCAGCTTCCATAGAGGCTGGTTCGTCTGTTTCGCCTCGGCGTCCCACAGCGCATTCTCGATTGCAGCTTTGGCCATGCGATGACCGCGCACTCTGGCGAAAAGAGCTGCGCAGTCGCGAGCCGATTCCAGATTGCGTCCCAGAACGCAAGGGGCTAAGTGCCGAGCAATGGTTGACCAACTGCTTTCGGTCCACTCGCTGCTGTAGAAGGGATCCTCACCCGCCACGCATTCTCCCCACCCGCTGACGCCGTCGCAATGAACGGTCAGCAGAAGGATGCGCCGGCTGTAAGTGCGTCCAAAACTCGTCTCGAAGAAATGGACGAGGGGCATGTGAATCTCGCGGAGTGTGATGGCTTCAATCTTCATCTTTTTCGGGAGCATTAGAATCTACCACGGAGGCACGAAGGCGCGGAGAAAAACAAGCGCTTGCAGGGTCGCGTGTTCCCGTTTGGAATTTTTGCTTGCGTTTTTCTCCGTGACTCTATGCCTCGTGATTCCGTGGTACATGAATCAGTCTGTCGACGCGTAGGACCACTTCTCATCCCACTCGCCAAGCAGAAACTTGCCGTTGCCTGCGGCGTCGCGCTGGTAACCCAACACGGCAAGCCCGGCCTCGAAAGCCTGAAGAAATTGCCCGCGGTTACGTTCCTGCACCTTTTGTGCTTCGCCTCGGGTCTCCGCCGTGGACTTCCATTCATAAATTTTGGCCGGAACCTCAATCTCGGACTGTTGCTTGAATGCCGGGAGCTTGCCCGATCCCATCACTGTTTCCACACGTTTGGACTTGAGCCACCACTCGGCGATCAGCCGGTCGCTCGGAAGCCCTCCTTGCAGTGGCGATGAGGTGATGCCGTACTGGTTGATGTTGTAACGCCGGGCAATCGCTCCCAGTTTTTCAAGGTTGAGATAGGCATTCTTGATCTCGAGGGGATCGAATGTCCATTCGATCAATTCGATCCCGCGAGCGAGAGCGTCTTCGCGCTGCAGCAGCTTCAAGCGCCGGCCCAATCCGCCGTTGCGGTGATCCTGGTGGACAGCCAGCATGTGCGAGTGGAGATAGACGCTGCCAGAACGCGTACCCGGCACGGAAAGCGCAAATCCAACCATCCTATTGCCGGCGAAAGCGCCCATTACCTGCCCACCAACTTTTTCGGCTACCACGAACATACGCAGCGGAACCAGCTCGGCGTCAGTGAAGTTCCAGATTTCTTTTTGCAAAGCGACACAAGCCCGCAACTCGTCGAGCCCTTCACAGCGGCGGATCGCAATTGCTTCCACGCTCACGGTTTCTCCTGTTGCTTGGCCTGTTGCCACAGGGATTCAAGTTCATCCATCGAGGCGCTCTCGATAGTGCCGCCGCTTTCGCCCACCCGCTGCTCCATCGATTGAAAGCGCCGGCGGAATTTGCGGTTAGCCTTCCGCAGCGCTGATTCGGGATCGAGAGCCAGATAGCGAGCGATATTCACAATTACGAAGAAAAGATCGCCGACTTCTTCTTCCAGCCGCATTCGTAAATCTTCCGGAATCGTCTGCCGACCGGCGCCAGCAACGCCCCCAGCTTCCGGGCGGGGGCCGGGAGCGGGAAATTCCCGCAAATGTTCGCGCAGCTCCGCAGTCTCTTCGGCGAGTTTGTCGAACAAACCCTCGATATTGGGCCAGTCAAAACCAACTTGCGCGGCGCGCGAACTGAGCTTGTGGCCCTCCAGCAAAGACGGCATGGCTGAGGATATCCCTGCCAGGATCGATGACGAGCGGCTCTTTGCTTCACCTTCCTCGACATTCGCACTCTCGCCCAGGCGCTTCTTTCGCTCCTCGATCTTGAGCGCCTCCCAGTTGCGCTTTACGTCGGAAGAAGTTTCTGCTTTGGTTTCGCCGAAAACATGCGGATGCCGGTTTACCAACTTGTCCGAGAGCCGGTCGAGAACGTCATCGATCGAAAACGTTCCTTGCTCTTTCCCCATTTCAGAATAAAAAAGCACCTGTAGGAGGAGGTCGCCAAGTTCGCCGGGAAGCTCCTCCCAATCGCGATTATCGATGGCCTCGAGAACTTCATAGGTTTCTTCCAGCGTGTAGGGTTTGATGGAATCGAAGGTTTGTTCACGATCCCAGGGGCATCCTCCTGGAGCCCGCAGACGCTCCATAATGGCAACTGCGCGTTCGAAACGTTCTCCGGTCGTGGACATTTGCAACCACTTTAAATGAGCTACGGCGGCATGGGCAACGCTTGTGATCCCCGGCGGTCGTTAATAGCGACAAACGGTTCTCGCGGTCTTCGCATCTAAATCAGTACCGATCAAACATCCAAGGAGGAAATCTCATGCCCAATAATCTTCGAGGAAAGACGGTAGCAATTCTAGCGACCGATGGTTTTGAGCAATCGGAGCTGATGAAACCGAAAAAGGCCCTGGAAGAAGCCGGCGCCCGCACCCAGGTCGTCTCTCCCTCCGGTAAGAAAATCAAAGGTTGGGACAAGAAAAACTGGGGCGAAGAGGTGCCGGTGGACGTCACGCTGGAGTCGGCCGATCCCTCTCAATACGACGCCCTCCTTCTACCCGGCGGAGTAATGAATCCCGATCAATTGCGAATGAACCCTAGTGCGGTGCGGTTTGTAAAACACTTTTTCGAGCACGCAAAGCCGGTCGCAGCGATCTGCCATGGACCGTGGATGCTCGTGGAAGCGGGTGCCGTGCGGGGACGCACGATTACTTCGTGGCCTTCGCTGAAGACAGATATTCGAAATGCGGGTGGTATATGGGTCGACGAACAAGTGGTTTTGAGTAATGCAGTAGTAACGAGTCGAAAACCGGATGACATCCCGGCGTTCAATCAGCAGATGATCGATTTGTTCTCCAAGAGCGCGAACGCGAACGGAAAGTCTGAAAGGAAAGCTGCATAAGTCAGGAAGGTATGGAATACCGGCCCACTGTGTCTCAGCGGGCCGGTATTTTTCTCCTCTACTTTCGCACAGATGAAACTTTCTGCCGGACCCAGTTGGACTTTCGGCCAGGCGCTTTGCAGCACCTAAGTGACCTGTTCCCTGCACTCGTATCGGTGCAGACTCTACAGGTCGCAGTGTAACTGCGGGAACTCCGAATTTTAGTAACCTTCAACGAGTTACTCTGGTGTGCGAATTCAAATGGTGCTCGCAGCAAATCCCCGAGCAAGCCTGGAAGGCCAGCACTTTCATGTGGTGGTGATTGGTGGCGGCATTAATGGCGTCGCGGTGGCGCGGGAGTGCGCCCGCGCGGGAAAACCGACGCTGTTGATTGAACAGAACGATTTCGCCTCGGGCGTCACCAGTCGCTCCACACGCATTATCCATGGCGGACTTCGCTACCTGGAGCACGCTGAATTGGGGCTGGTGCGGGAGTCGCTCCGCGAGCGCGATAAATTGCTGCGGGACAAATCTCATCTCATCCATCCCATGCAATTCCTGTTGCTTTTGAACGAAAGCAGCCAGCGCAGTGCCATGAAGGTGCGTACAGGGTTGTGGCTTTACCAACGAATCGCGGGAAAATCGCCAGGCAACGTCAGCGAGATGGAGTTGAAGCGACTCGAACGCGCGCTCGACGCCGGACATAAGTGGTCGTTTTTTAATTATGAAGACGCGCAGTGCGAGTTTCCCGAAAGACTGGTGGCGGAGTGGATGCTGGAGGCGGTGGATGCCGGAGCGGTCGTTCGCAATCACATGGAAGTGCTCGCAGTGGACGTTGCGCATGGCCGCGTCCACGGGGTATTGCTGCGTGACCAGATCAGTGGCCGGGATGCCCGTGTGGATGCCGCGTGGGTGATCAACTGCAGCGGACCATGGGCCGACCGCGTTTGCCAACGCTCGTC
>Ga0210407_10002412_pt1 | contig 16116 bp, 10 predicted proteins | sample IncBWC27MmetaG_FD_150860 | JGI IMG/M metagenome (GOLD analysis project Ga0210407, IMG submission 150860) | Forest soil microbial communities from Barre Woods Harvard Forest LTER site, Petersham, Massachusetts, United States - Inc-BW-C-27-M | ecosystem: Environmental > Terrestrial > Soil >...
CATTCCGGAGCGACATCCATGGAAGTTGATGTTGAGTATTCACCTCGCCGGTTGCGCATGGTCGTGAGTGACAACGGCTGCGGAATCGATCCGCAGTTGGTGCGGCGGGGAAAGGGTTCGCACTGGGGCCTTGTGGGCATGCGCGAGCGGGCTGGCAGCATCGGAGCGCAGTTGCGGATCTGGAGCTGTCCGGGAGCCGGCACGCAGGTGGAGCTCTCCATACCCGGCGATATCGCCGCCGATTCACCCGTGTAGCTATGTAATCGGAAGCTCTTCCGCCCTAACCGCATCTTTGGCTATCAGGACTCTCGCAGTCTTGCCTCCCCTTTTTTCTGCCGCAAATCCTATGGGATTCGGTCCCGGAAGCAACCAGTTGGAACACTTCCTCGAAACTTACCGAATATCAATCAGGAAAATAGCAGGAAAATTTCAGGCCCGGCAAAGGACAATTCCGCCCCCTCCGAGAGTTAATAGTCCTCAGAGAATTCGCACCCATTCGAAATCCAAGGAGAAAAGCATGCAGTCAGTTCAATGGAGTTTGGTAGAAAGCGAATCGCAGCGGCAACAAACATCAGAACCCGGACACACACCCGCCTATGTGCCGGGAAAACTTGCGCCCAGCGACAACGCACAACCCGATCTGCAGGCCGCCGCGGAGTCCATGCACGCCGCGTTCGTCTGGCTCTTCGGCCCCGGTTGTTACTGACCCGCTCCACCGAGTCTGCCGTAACGACTGTCCTCGTGCTAAGATCGGTGGCGCGCTAAGGGCGCATCCGGTCCGCGGAAAGGACAGAAGTCCACCTGATCACCTGAATTCGTTTTCACGAACTGACTTTCTGCCCGTAAATGCGGACCTTGGGCTTACGAAAGGAAGTTCGTCATGCCTGTCAGAGCCCTGCCGTCGAATCCCAATCTAGTTCATCTCAAGTATCAGGCGAAAGACTTGCTGAAGGCCCACGCGGCCCGCGACCCGCGTGCGGCCCAGCGGCTCCGGGAATTTCATCCGCGTTTCCATGGCGACGCGGACGCTGAAATCTTCGCCGCTAAATTAAGCCTCAGTGACGCGCAACTCGCCATCGCCCGCGAGTATGGATTTCCAAGCTGGGCGCGCCTCAAGCACCACATCGAAAAACCCACTCTCTCCGATCAGCTGACTTTGCCGCACCACCAGCGAATTGAAGACGCCGCATTTCGCCGCGCCGTCGATCTACTCGATTCTGGCGACGCCGCGGGTCTCCGCGCTCATCTTAAACAGCATCCGCAACTGTCGAGCAGCCGCATCGTATTCGAAGGCGGAAACTATTTCAGAAATCCCACGTTGCTGGAATTCATCGCTGAAAATCCCGTTCGCCACGGCGCTCTGCCCCGCAACATCGTGGAAGTCGCCAGGGTCATTCTCGATTCCGGCGTCGAACTCGCGGCGCGCAACGAAACCCTCATGCTCGTCGCCACCGGCAGCGTTCCTCGCGAATGCCGCCTGCAGCTTCCCTTGATAGATCTGCTCTGCGATTACGGAGCGCAGCCAGACAGCGCTCTGCAAGCCGCCGCCCTGCACGGCGAGTTGGAATCCGTCCACGCCTTGCTCCAACGCGGCGCCCGCATCGATCTTCCCGTCGCCGCCGCTCTCAACCTCCTGGACGATTTCCGCCGCTTACTCCCGTCCTCCTCCAGCGAAGCCCGCCACCTGGCCCTCGCCCTGGCATCTCAGTATGGCCACGTCGAAATCGTCCGCTTGCTTCTGGACGCCGGTGAAGATCCCAACCGCTTCAATCCCGTCGGCGGCCACTCTCACACCACACCCTTGCACCAGGCCGCCGGAGCCGGTTACGAACAACTCGTCCATCTCCTCGTCGAAAGAGGCGCCAGGCTCGATCAAAAAGACATCCTCTGGCACGCCACACCCGCCGCCTGGGCCCAATACGCCGGCCACACAGAAATCGCCCAATATCTTCACGCGCAGGAATCGGCAAGAGCCAACCCGAATAAAAGCACCGGCTCATGACTGGATCACTCGGTGTCTGGAAGCAATCCCATCTGCCGGCGGTAATCGGCACTGTCGAACTGGCCTTGCGACGCAGCGATTAGCCCATCCGCTCCCATCTTCCACCGCTCGAACCCGCTGATGCGGACTCGATTCCCTGTACCTCCGGGCCCAGTGTTGGTGCCTGTCAAAGTCCAGTGGTACTCGGCGCTATCCTCGTGCACCACCAACTTATCCATGATTAAGTGCAAATCCGGGAACGCCGTCATAAATGACTGAGCAAGCTGTGAAATTGCGCTTCGCCCCACTGCGGGGGAATCACCATTGACGCTCAGCGACCCATCCATGGAATAAAATGCAGCCACACGGCTCGCATCCTGGCTGCACCACGCTGCCGTATATCGCCTCGCAAATTTCTGCAATTCGTCCGGATCAATTTTCACCGGCCCATAGTATCAACTTCGCGCAGGCCAAGACATCTCGCCGCGGATTCCCCGCCCTCAGGCGACCCTTCTTCGTGTCCCTCCCCCTACTACCTCTTTCGCTACCAGTACTCCGGTAGCCTTGCTCCTCCTTTTTCCCCTGCCTCATAATCCTATGTGATTCGTTTTCCGTAGGGTTCGGGGCCACAGGTAGAAAAAGCCGGGTGTGTTTCGTTCCGTTTCAGGTCAATTCAATCTTTGTCGAGTGACTCACCCACTCCTTCTTCCCGCTGGTCTCGGAATTTCTGCGCCTTGCGGAACGATCTGACTACGCCCGAATGTCACAAAACGCGATCGCCCTCGGCCTGCTGCTCGGAACGCTCCTTGTTGGAGTGTTCTTCGCCTACATCTACTCCCTCAAGCGCCAGAACTATCTCATCTATTGGTCTGCCGGATGGGCCCTTTACGCTCTCCACTATCTGAGCCCCGCGCTTTCTCCCTGGCTCGGCGCCAACATCGTCCTCAGCTCCCTGAACCACGCACTCTTCGGTTTCGCCGCCATCTGTTTCTTCCTCGGCGCGCAGCTCTATACCCACAACAAACTCTGGCTCAAGCCCGCCATCGGCTCCGCCATTTTCCTCGCTCTCTGGTCCACGGCCAACGCTTTCCAGATTTTTCCGGTTTCCTCTTTCATCCCCGCGGCCTTCATCTACGTCGCCGTCGGCTACCTTTTCTGGAACGAAAGCCGCCACCATGAAACTCTCGCCGATCGCCTCCTCGGCGTCGCCTTCTCTTTGTGGGGCATCGTCTTCCTCGCATTCTTTCTGCTGCAGTCCGCGCAAAAATTCATCGGTGATTCCATCCTCATCGTTTCCGCTCTTCCGGTCGCCTTCGTTTGCATGCTCCTCGTCATGGCCGTCTACGAGGAAGAAAAGCGCCGCGTCGAGCGCAACATGCTGGCCCTCTCGAATCTCAATCTCGCCACCTCCAGTTTCGTCGGCGGCGAAATTCAGCGCATGCTCGCCCAGGCTCTTGACCGCGTCCTCGGCGTCGTCCGCCTGCCTTCCGGCGCCCTCTTCCTCCATCATGGCGACACCGCCGGCCCCACTTCCGTTGTGTCCGCCGGCATTCCCGACGTGTTCTGCAACATCGCCCAGGAAGAAGGCCTCGACGACTATCTCGTCGGCCTCGTCTCCCGCCTCGGCGGCCTCCTCGGTTTTCGCGACTTGCGCGACGACAATCTCACCTCCCTCGAAAATGACGAACCCCTCCGCCGCTTCCGCGAACTTGCCCTGAAGCACGGCCTCCGTAGCGTCGTCGTCATCAGCCTTCAAGCAAAGGAGCAGGCTTTCGGCCTTCTCCTTCTCGGCACCCCCGACAACCGCCGTTTCACTCCCGCCGAACTCCGCCTCCTCCTCGCCCTCGGCCACCAGATCGGCATGGCCGTTGAAAACAGTTATCTCGTCCAACAGACTTCCCGCCGCTCCGAGGAGCTTCACGTCCTCAACGAAATCGGCCGCGCCTTAAGCTCCACCCTCAACAAGGACGAGCTCCTATTGAAAATCTGGGAAGAGCTCCGCCGCCTCTTCGACGTTGATAACCTCTATATCGCTTCGCCCGACCCTGTCCGCGACACCATCAATTTCGAACTTGAAATGTTTGGCAGCGAGCGCGGCCCCATGCACTCGCGTCCCGCCGGAAATCATCTTACCGAGTACATCATTCGCACCCGTCAACCGGTCCTTATCCGCGAAAATTTTGTTACTGAAACACGCAAGCTGAACGTTGATCCCATCCGCACTTCCGGTTCCTTCTGCGGCGTGCCGCTGGTCGCCTACGACCAGGCTATCGGAGCCCTCTGTATCTTCTCCGACCACGAACGCGCCTACGATGAAGGCCACCTCGAGCTCCTCCGCGTCCTCGCCAGTGAGGCCAGCATCGCCATTGAAAACGCGCGCCTATTCCAGAACGAGCGCACCAAGGCCCGTCACCTCAGCCTGCTCAATCTGATTTCCCGCGATGCTATCGCCACGCTGAATCCCGACGAGGTCCTCACCAAAATCACCGAGCAGCTCGAGAACGGCCTCGGCTACGATCACATTGGCATCGCTCTTCTCGATTACACCACCCGCGAACTCGTCATCCAGTCCGAAAGCGGCGCGCGCCGCGGCGCGCTCGGCCATCGCCTCTCTCTCGACACCGGCCTCATCGGCCAGGTGGCGCGCACCGGAAAATCCGCCACCTATCGCTCATTCCCCAACAATCAAGCCGGCGCGAAGCCGGTTCTTCCCGACTCTGCCACCGCCATGGGCCTTCCCATTTTCTACGCCGATCATCTTCACGGCGTCCTCTACGTCGAAACCCTTCAACAAGTGGAATTTTCCGAGGAAGAAACGCTGCTCCTTCGCACTCTCGCCGACCTTATCTCCGGCGCTCTCCACAACGCCCTGACGTTCCAGAAGGCGCAGGAGCAGGCCATCACCGACGGCCTCACCGGCGTCAAAACTCACCGCTTTTTTATGGAAGCGCTTTCTTCCGAATGGAAGCGCTCTTCCCGCGCCAGCCGTGCGTTCGCTCTGGTCCTGATGGACCTCGACCGCTTCAAGTTCGTCAACGATTTCTACGGCCACCTCGAAGGCGACCTCGTTCTCCAGCGCGTCGGCCAGATTCTCGAAACCAACTGCCGGCGCTCCGACGTTGTCGCGCGCTACGGCGGCGACGAATTCGTCATCCTCATGCCCGAAACCACCATGGAGCAGGCTCGCCAGCTCTCTTCAAAACTTCGCGGCTGGATAGCCGCCGATCCGCTTCTTCGCGAAAAAAATATCAGCGCCAGCTTCGGCATCGCCTGCTATCCGCTCCACGGCGCTTCCCCGCAGGAACTCATCCAGGTCGCCGACGCCTCCATGTATCTTTCGAAGCACCAGGGCGGGAACACGGTCTCCACCGCCGATCACGTCGATCCCAACGAAGCCCGCCGCTGGAAGCGCGACGTCCTCGAAGCCTATCTCGGCGTCACTCTCAAGCGCCTCTTCACCACCGGCCCAGAAGCCTTCGAAGAGATTTATCTACGCCTTCGCCAGTTCACCGATTCCCTGCCCCACACCGAAATCGCCCAGGAACCGCCGGCCGACGGCCCGCGCGCGCTACCGCAATCCATTCTCGACACGGTCACCTCGCTCGCCTACGCCATCGACGCAAAGGACCAATACACCCAGGGCCACTCCCAAAAAGTTTCCGCTTACGCCGCCCTTCTCGCCGAAGCCCTCGGCATGAACGATCTCGAGGTCGAGGAAATCCGCCTCGGCGCCGTTCTCCACGACGTCGGCAAAGTCGGCATCCCGGAAGTCATTCTCAACAAGAGCGGCCCGCTCAATCTCGAAGAGTGGGACACCATGAAGACCCACGTCACCTTCGGCGGAAAACTTCTGGACCCGCTCGTGCCGCTCGCCCGCATCCGCGAAATGGTTTTGCACCACCACGAATTTTTCGACGGCTCCGGCTACCCGGAAGCACTCACCGGCGAACACATTCCGCTCGGCGCGCGCATCATCACCATCGCCGATTCCTACGACACCATCACCAGCGACCGCAGCTACAAAAAAGGCCGCACCGCCGAACAAGCCCTCAACGAACTCGAACGCTGCGCCGGCACCCAGTTCGATCCACAATTGGTCGCAGCCTTCGTCCGCGCCATGCGCCAGCTCCCCAACCCCATCATCGAAATCGCATCCCTCCTCTCCCGCACTTCGTAGCCCCGCCCCCCGGTAGCATAGGCTTCAGCCTGTGCACTTTGCTTTTTCTGCGCCTTGAATTTTGTTTACCTTGGGTTCTTCTCACTTTTGTAGGGGCCGGGCTCGCCCGGCCCGCTCTTCCTCCGCGCCCTCTGTACTCTCCTCTGCGCCCTCTGTGTTAAATCCCTTTTCCTGGCACACAAACCTCCCGATTGGCGTTTCTTGCGAACACGCCAATCCGAAACCGATTCACTTGTAATTTTGAAAATTTCCACCCGACTAATTCTTATGCCAGTCCAACGTAACCTTACGCCCCATCTGAAACGCGCCATCCGCCTTCATCAACCCATCCTGAATCGTTCCCGTAAGAAAAATATTGTTCAACACCGTTCCATCCGCCGCCTTGCTATGCATCTCGATCTCCACCTCGCCCGATGGCGTAATATGCCCGGTCAGATTCATCACCACCCCGGTGTCCTTCCCCATCGGCCATTTGCCGGCCAATTTGCTCCCCGCGGCCGTCCCTTCGCCATGAAAACACCGCGCCGCATCCTTCCGTGTTTCCGCAAAACAAATCTGCCCGGAGTAAATCCCGTCCAGCGCCCCGCTCTTGCCTGCCGATGCAACAGGCGCAGCCATCGCCGCTATCGCTTTCCGCGGCGCCACCTCGGCGGTGCGCACCGGCTCGTCTGACGGTTTCGTTTTCTTTGTTGGTGCCGTCTTGTCTGCCTCTGCCGGGTTCTCGGCACTCGGAACTACAGCGGCTGGCGCGGTCACCTGTGGCCGCACCGCGGGAACCGTCGCGCCGGCATTTGGTTTTTCCCTGCTCTGCTTCCGCGCCATGTACGCCCAAATTCCTCCACCCGCCAATACCACCGCCAGCGCCGCTACCGTCACGATCGCCTTGGTATTCCCGCGCGGCACCAGCGCAGACTGCCTGGAAGGCAGCGGCCCGCTCCCCTCCGCATCCGTAATCGAAAACGTCCGCACCGGTTGCGCGATATTCTTGAAACTCATCTCCCCCAGCGACTGAAAAGACATCGAAAGCTTGTTCCGAATCTGGTCGTGCACCGTCCCCGAAATGCACACGCCGCCCGGCTCCGCCGCGGTCTGCAAGCGCGCGGCAACATTCACCCCGTCTCCCATCAAATCCTGGCCTTGGATCAAAATGTCGCCCAGATTGATCCCGATTCGAAACCGCACCTGCCGGTTGGGAGGAAGCTGATCGTTTCGCGTCCGCAGCGCCGCCTGAATATCCGTTGCGCACCGCACCGCCTCCACCGCGCTCGGAAACTCCGCCAGAATCGCATCCCCCGCGGTATTGAAAATCCTCCCGTTATGCATCGCCACAACGGATTCAAACACTTTCTTGTGCCCGCGAAACACCCGCAGCGTCTGCTCTTCGTCCTCCCCCATTAGCCGGCTGAACTCCGCCACATCCGCCGAAAGTATCGTCGACAGCTTCCGCTCTAAAAATTGCGCGCTGGGCGTATCAAATCTATCCGGCATGCTGGGCACTCCCCCGCCAAGTCGCCGCCATCATAGCACCAGCCCCCGCCCGCCGAAACGCCTAGTCCCTTTTCAATTCTCCGCATTCTGCAATGTGGCGCGGCTTTACTTGTCCCGACAAAGGCGGGAAGCCGGCCTCAGCAGCGCTCGGCTTCCTTGCCTTCTCATCCCGACTTTCACTCCGGAATAATCGCCAACCATTTTCCCTGCAAGAAATCTCTGCTCGCCCGTTCTCTCCCTAAGTGAGGTACAACCTATGCCAAATTTCGCGTCGCCCCGTCTCGTCGTGTCGCTCGGCACGTTCCGCCGCGCGATTGCGTTCGTCACTTTGCTCGGTCTGCTTCTTTTTTGTCCCGCAGGGCCTCTGTTCGCGCAGGACGCAAACCACTCCCCTGGCTGGGTCGTCATCTCCGTCCCCGAATACCGTGCCCTCCGCGTGAAAGCCTATCCCGCCGAGCGCGAACCCGAACCGCCGCCTGTCGACGCCACGCTCACCCGCGTCGACTACGACCTCCGCGTCGACACCGACCTCGCTTCCGGCCGCGCCACCCTCACCGTCGATGTCCTCAAGAACGGCTGGGTCCGCGTCCCCATTCCCGCCGGCCTCTTCGTCCGCGAAGCCCGGCTCGACGGCAAGTCTCTCTCGCTCGCTCCACCGTCGCCCGGCAAGGACGCCTCGCAACTCTCCGCGCTTCTCTCCCACCCCGGACGTTCGGTAATCACTCTCGAAATCGCCTTGCCCATTTCTTCCTCCGCCAGCGAAGAGCGTCTTTCCATCCCCTCCACCTTTTCCGGCGTAACCAAGGTCGCCCTCGAAATTCCCCGCGCTGGTGTCGACCTCTCTCTCTACGGCGGCCTCTTTTCCGAAACCGCCGATCTCCCCAACGGCGGCAACAAGTGGATCGCCTTCGGCAAAGGTGCCCTCGAAATTCCCCGCGCTGGTGTCGACCTCTCTCTCTACGGCGGCCTCTTTTCCGAAACCGCCGATCTCCCCAACGGCGGCAACAAGTGGATCGCCTTCGGCAAAGGTGCCGAGCCCATGACCTTCGCCTGGCGCCGCAAAACCGAAGACCACCACGCCACGCTTCCCCTGCGTATGCGCGGCACGCTAACCCAATTCATCGGTCTCGGCGAAGACTCCACTTCCCTCACCGCCAACGTCAACCTTGAAATCACCCAAGGCGCCGCGAAAGAGGCCCGCATCCAGCTTCCCGAAAAAGTCACCATCAATCAGGTGCAAGGCGCCCTTGTTGCCGACTGGGAAATGAAGCCCGGCGAACTCCTCATCACCTTCCTCGAACCCGTCGAACAATCCGCCAGCTTTGTCATCACCGGCGAAGCCGCTCTTCCGCGCGAAGGCCAGATGGATATTCCCCTTCTCCGCCTCACCGGCACCGAACGCGACTCCGGCGGGGTAGCCGTAGACGTCCTCGGCGCCGGCGAAATCAAGGAAGACTCCGTGAAGACCCAGGGCCTCGAGCGCGCCGACGCCACCGACCTCGGTGAACCCGTCACCAATCGCCAGTCTCCCGCGCTCATCGCTTTTCGCACCCGCCCAGGCGACCCAAAATCCCAGCGGTCGCTCCACATCACCGTCGCGCGTTACGCCCAGCAGGCCGTCCTCATGGCCAACATCGAAGAAGCTCGCTATCGCGTCCTGCTCACCAAGGACGGAAAATCCCTCGTCGAATCGCGCTACGCCATCCGCAACAACCAGCGCAATTTCGTCAAAGTCGCGCTTCCGCAAGGCGCCACACTCTGGAGCGCCTCTCTTGCGGGAAAGCCCGTCCGCCCGGGATCCGCGCCCGACGGCAACATCCTTCTCCCTCTCGCAAAATCCCGCGCAGGCGAAGACGCTTCCGAGTTCGCTCTCGAAATCGTCTATATGCTCCCCGGCGTTTCCTGGACCGACAAAGGCCGCTTGAAACTTTCACTACCCGCGCTGGATCTGCCCGTCTCACGCACCGGCCTCCAGGTTTTCTTTCCGCCGCTCTTCCGTCTCGCGTCCGAACCCGGCTCGTTTCACGCCGAAGCCTACGTCAACCCAATCTCCTCCGTCCTCACAGCATCCGTCGCTGAACCGGCCGTGGACACGCCTCTCGCTCCGCCTCCGGCCGCCCCTGGTGTCGCTGGGGGAGCAATGACTTTTGCGATGACGGATATGGATATGGCAAGCAAGGAACTCAGAAAAGACGACAAGCAACTCTCCGCCCAAGAGCAATCCCTCGTCGACAAATTCCACGCCAACGAGCGCGGCGCCCGCGCCACCGGCATTCTTCCCGTCCGCGTCGATTTTCCCGCCTACGGCCCTTCTCTTTTCCTCGTCTCCGAACTCACCAGTGAAAATCAATCCCCATCCGCTGAATTCAACTATCAGCAGGACAAAAAGGTAGGTGGCAAGTGAAACTCTCTCTTCGCGCTCTCCTCAACGAAGTCTGCAAGCGCTCTGAAGTTCGCCAGTGCTCAGCCACCCTCGATCCGCAACACCACCCAGACAGTCATCCCGAACCCGCTTGCCCTGAGCGTATTTCGCGAAGGGCGCCTTTTGCGGGTGAGGGACCTGCTTTTCGCCCCAACGCTTCGTTGCTCTTCATTCTCGCGCTCGCTTTCGCCCTCCCCACATTCGCCCAAAGAGCCCTCGAATCGCCGCTGCCCCCAACTGGCAACGTCACCCTTTCTCTCGACGAATACAATCGTCTCCTCGCCCTCGCCAATCGTCCCGGCAAAAAATCCGATCTTCCCCCACTTCCCTACATCCTTAAGCGCGCTGATCTGAAATTCCGCGTCTCCAACGACGACGTTCTCGGCTCCGTCCTGCTCGAAGGCGAAACTCTCGGCGCCAATTCCGCCAAAGTTCCCCTCACCACCGGCATGACCGTTCTCGACGCTCGCCAGGGCTCTCGTCCGCTTCCCCTGTTGCTCGATAACGGCACCCACGTCGCCGTCCTTCCCGGTGAATCCGAATTCTCCGTCAATCTCGACGCCGGCCTTCCCCTCGCCATCGAAACTGGCCGCGCCTCTTTCGTTCTTCCCGTTCCCTCCGCCGGCAGCGTCCGCCTCTTCCTCACCGTTCCCGGCGAACGCGCCAACGTCCAACTCAACCACGGCATCATCACTCACCGCGCCTCCGTCAAAGGCAACACCGAAATCGAGGCCACCCTCGTTCCCGGTCAGGTCGCGAATATCTGGTGGGCCACTCGCGAAGTCGTCGCGCCGGTAACGCCGCGCGAAGTTCGTTTCCTCTCTGACGTAAAAACTCTCGTCTCCGTCAGCGAATCCGATCTGCAAATCGCCGCCCTCGCCAATCTCACCGTCATCCAGGGCGACGCCGACCATTTCTCCGTAGCCATTCCCGAAGGTTTCGAAGTCACTTCCGTCAACGGGGCCTCGCTCGAATCCAGCGAAATCCTGAACGGCGCTCTTCTTCTCCACGTCGCCGGCCGCGGTCATTCCATGCACGAATTTCTAATCTCCATGGAGCGCCCGCTCTCCGACGCCAAAGCCGCCGCTCCCCTCATCGCCTTCAAAAACGCCCAGCGCGAAACCGGCGAGGTCCTTGTCGAAGGCCAGGGCACTCTCGAACTCGCCGCCCACGAATCCGGCGGCCTCAAGCGCCTCGACATCAAGGAAATCAATCCTTATCTCCGCGCGCTCTCCCGCTACTCGCTCGAAGCCGCTTTCCGCTATCACCGCCAACCCGATGAATCGCCAGCTCTCGCGCTCGACTGGACTCGTTTCCCGGACGCCAGCGTTCTCGCCGCCGTCGCCGAACGCGCCGTCGTCACCACGCTCGTCACCTCCGAAGGCAAATCCCTCACCGAAATAAAACTCACGGTGAAAAATCAAGCCCAACCTTTTCTGAAAGTGGATCTTCCCGCGGGCGTGAACATCCTCACCGCCGAAGTCGCCGGCGAAAAAGTGAAACCCGTGCAGGGCGCTGACGGCAGCCGCGTCCCGCTTCTCCGCACCGGCTTCCGTCCCGCCGGCGCCTATACCGTCTCCTTCGTGTTCCTCCACGCCGGATCGCCCTTCGCCAAAAAAGGCGACGCCGGCCTCTCCCTTCCGAGAATGGATATCCCCGTCAGCATTCTGGAGTGGGAGGTTTTCCTGCCCGAGCAATATAAGGTGAAGGATTTTGGCGGCGACGCGCTCGCGGCTACTTACTGGCCATCGTCGCTCGATCTCTACGGCAGAGCCGAAAGTTTCAGGGCTGGCGCCGGAGTCGGCGGCACCGCGGGCGCGGGCTTTGTAAATCCCATAAACGGCCGCAACTTCTCCGGCCTCGCATTGCTGTCTCCCGGCGTGACTCTTGCTCCCAACCAGATCGGTGGAGTCGTGATCGATCCCTCCGGCGCCGTCATCCCGGCCGCTATCGTCGAGGTAAAGAATCTTTCGACCAACGCCTCCTGGAGCGCCTCCACAAGTTCCGACGGCCGCTGGCTCCTGCCGAATCTGCCTTCCGGAACCTATCAACTCAGCGCCCACAAACCGGGCTTCCAAACCATGCGGTCCACCATCACCTACGACGCATTCAATCCCCACGCCTATCAAATCGGCCTCGAGCTTGGCACCGTCACCCAAACCGTTGAAGTGAGCGCGGAAGCGACCACGGTCGACACATCAACTGCCCTGATCGGCGGCCACAAGGAAAAGAAAAGCAAAAATGCTCCGCCGGCTCCTGCACCTCCGCCATCCTCCAACGTCTACAACCTCCAACAGCGCGTCGCTGGCGTCCTCCCCGTAGCCGTCGACATTCCCCGCGCCGGCACTTCCTACCGTTTCGTTCGTCCCCTCGTCCTCAACGAAGAGACAAAGCTCTCCTTTACCTACAAGTCCAAGTGACCTCGCCCTGGAACGCCAACCTCCCGGTTGGCGTTCCTCATTTAGAAGGAGGTTTCGTGAGGCCTTTTTGCTTCTCGGCAGGGGCCAGCATTCACCTGTCCTCCTGATTCCAGGCGGGCCACACTACTCAGCTGATTAAGAATCACAAAGGATTCCCCTTAACACACACATAATAATTAAGTTAGCTTGGACCTATGTAGCTGTCACCCCTTGAATCCTGCATATCCTCACGCCGCGCAAGCTCAATCGGGATGTAATGGTACCGGTACTGGTAAGCCTGGTACAGTGTCCCTCCGTACCATGGCGCTCAACATTCCAAAATTGCATCCTCTCACGGACAGCAGGTCAGGAGACTTAGCCTCTGTATGTGTACAAATTACCCAGCCTCGGCCCGACGGTCCACCCAATCCGGTTTTTCTTTGCTCGAAATCACGATTGTGGTCACGATCGTACTGGCTGCGACTGCAGCTGCCTTCGCCAATCTGATGCCTTCGATTTACAACTCAAGGTCGAACGCAGGCATGGAATTGGTCCTCGGTGAAATGCGCCGAGCCCATGAACGGGCCGTGGATGAACGCCGTATCTATCGCGTAACCTTCAACGCACCGAACACGATCCAAGTCGATGTCGGAACAGTCGCCCTTATCGGCGCAACAATTACCGACAGTGCCCCGGCCTTTCAGCCGGCACAGCCGCCTCTCACCCTTCCGGGTAATATGCAGTTTCTCGTTATTCCAGGCATCCCGACCGGCGCGCTTACCACCCCGGACGGCTTCGGCTCAGGCAACAATGCCATCGATTTTGATCTCGGCAACGGCGGCGGCGGCACGCAAATCTACTTCGAGCCCGACGGCCGGGCCCTGGATGCGGGAAACCGGTTGAACAACGGCGTTGTCTACATCGCGCAGCCGACCAATCTTTTCTCCAGCAGGGCGGTATCTCTTTATGGCTCCACCGGCCGTACGAAGGGTTGGACGCTAACCAAACTCGCCGGCGGAGCCACAGGATGGACCCAGTGAGCTCACCTTTTCACTCGGCCAGGATGCGAATCCATTCGCGCCATGCCGGTTTTGGTTTGATCGAGGCGATGATCTCCTCAGTCATTCTCATCGTCGGCCTCGCCGCGCTAGCCGGCCTCTTCGCGCAGTCGCTCTCCTTCCTTCAATACACGCGCGAAGACCTGGTCGCTAAACAGAAAGCCCGCGAAGCCCTGGAGGCCGTCTACACCGCGCGCAATGACGGTACGATCGGCTGGGCTGGCATCCAGAACACCAACCGGGGCGGCATTTTCCTCGGCGGTTTTCAGCCTCTCTTTCTCGCCGGCCCGAACGGCATCGTAGGCAGCACCGGGCAAACCGCCATCCTGGACCGCCAGATCCTCCCGGGACCTGATGGCATCATTGGCACTGCGGATGACCAGATCATTCCTCTAAATAATCTTCAGCGCCAGATTCTCATTGAACCCTTGACCGACGCTACCGGGAACACCAGTCCTGATATCCGCAAAATTACCGTCACTGTGCAAGTGAACTCCACGGTACGCGGCATCCGCAACTACACCGTCATCGGTTACATCTCCCGGTTTCAATAAGAGGCCATCTATGCACCGCTCTTCAAATCGCTCCCAGATGGGTTTCACGATGATCGAGCTGCTGATCGCCCTGGCGGTCACTGTCGTCATCGTCACCGCCGCTGTACTGATGTTCACCAGCTCGGTGCAATCCTCCTCGCGTTCCCTGAAATATTCCGAAATTCAAACCGAGGCCCGTGCCGCTCTCAGCCAGATCACCAGAGACCTTTCGCAGGCAGGCACCGGCGTTCCCTTGAACGGCATTCCCATTCCTTCCCTCGTCACCGGCGGCATCGATCCCAACTTTGCCTGTGATCCTAACCTCTGCTATACCGCACCCGATGCCCCTTTCACCCAGGGTCTTCTCTACAAAGTAACTCCCGGCAACGCCATTGGTCCCACGATTTCCGAGCCGAGCGACGCCATCAAGGTCGTCTATGTGGATCCCACGTTGAATTGGTCGGCGTTTCAAGCCGCCGTGATTAATCCCAACGGTGGCAGCCTCACCATGCCTGTCGCCACCCTTCCCGCACCCACCGATCCCGCTGTCGGCGTCACTCCGGGTGACGTCATGCTTCTGCAGAATGCCTACGGTGCCGCCGTCGGAGTAGTCACTGCCGTGGGGGGGTCTGTGATTACCTTCGGCTCCGATCCCCTGAATTTCAACCAACTGGCAGCGCCCTCGGGAAACATCAAAGCCCTCGCGACTCCCGGCACCAATCCGGCCACTTATCCTCCTACCCAGGTTTCCCGCCTGGTCATGGTCACCTATTTCATTCAACCCTTCGCCGGCCCCAGCGGACCCGACGCGCGAATCATGCGCCAGGTCGGCGCCCATGCTCCGATTCCCATTGCCGAACACATTGAAGATATGAAGTTCACTTACGACATCGTGGATCCCATCACGAACGCCTTAACTTCCAACTCCTTGAACGCGGTCACTGGCCTGCCACCGGTGTCCCAACCCAACCAGATTCGCAAAGTGAATATCAGTGTGACCGCCAGGGCTGTCCGCCCGGAGCCGAATGGTAACTTTTTTCGAATCAATTTAACGACTTCGATCGGTCCTAGAAATCTCAGTTTCCGCGACAGATACAACTAGGAATCTCGAACGGATAAGGGGCCATTATGAAACGCGCTCTACTCGCAAAAATCGCGCCTAAGTCGCAGAAAGGCGTCGCTCTCGTCGCTGTCCTCTTAATGCTCGCCTTGATGTCCGCGATGGCCGTTGCTCTCGTTTACAAAGTCAACCACGAGCAGCACCTGCAGGCCGCCGACTCCGGCAATACCGCTGCCTACTATGGCGCGGAAGCCGGCATGGAAAAGATGATGGCCGATCTTTCCCTTCTCTATACTCAAGTCGCCGCTCCCACCACTTGCGACATCGCCAATCTGCAGAATGCTCCGCCTCCGCAAGCCGCCGTCGGCAGCACCTATCCGGAGTACGTCTTCACCGTGCCGGGCGTCGGAGGAGGCTGCGTCGCTCCACCAACCACAGTTCAGACCATCAGCAGCGGCCCCAACGCGGGGTTGGAAGCCGGAATTGTTCGCCTGAGTTTGCAGGTCACCGCCGACAGCCAGGCGGGGGATGAAGCTCGCTTGATCCGCAACGTCGAAGTGGCGCAAATCCCCGTCTTTCAGTTTGGTGTTTTTTCCGACAGCGACCTCAGCTATTTTCCTGGTCCTAATTTCGATTTTGCCGGACGCGTGCAAACCAACGGCAATCTTTTCCTCGCCGAAGGCGCCGGTGCCACGCTCACCTTCCACAGTCCCATCCGCGCCGCTGGAGACATTGTGCGCGACCAGTTGGCTAACGGCGCAAGCACCACCGCCCAGGGCCGCACCGGAAACATTATGGTCCCGACTGCCCCGAGTGGCTGCGACGGCGCGCAACCCGCCTGCCGCAACCTCACCGTCAATCCGAATGACGGCAGTTCTATCGGTGGTCCGACCGCAACCTATTCACCCACTGGGACTGGAGGCGTAAATCCCATTTGGAATTCCCTTTCCACCTCCACCTACGCCGGCATGATTCTCAGCGGCACTACCGGTCCGAAG
>Ga0210407_10002413_pt1 | contig 16109 bp, 19 predicted proteins | sample IncBWC27MmetaG_FD_150860 | JGI IMG/M metagenome (GOLD analysis project Ga0210407, IMG submission 150860) | Forest soil microbial communities from Barre Woods Harvard Forest LTER site, Petersham, Massachusetts, United States - Inc-BW-C-27-M | ecosystem: Environmental > Terrestrial > Soil >...
GCCAGCTTCAGCACCTGCAAAAACAGCCTCCCCAGCGGCGGCAGATGACGCTCCCTGAAGTCGGCGATCGTGCGAAAATCTGGCGCGTCGTGCGCTACGATCACCATGAAATCGACCCGCTCGGCGCAGGCCTTCGCGATCCTCCGCGAGGAATAAAGACCAGAGCAATAGGCATAGAGCAGCAGGGCCGTCATCATGCGCGGATCGAATGGCGGCTGACCAAGCCCGCTTTTGTAACTTGCGACGATCTCCGACAGATCCAAGTGCTCGCGCGCCAAAGCGACGACGAACTGCGCTAGATGGTCCGCCGGCACATAATCGACGACCGCCGCCGCCAAAGTCGTGTCTGATCAGCAATTGCTCCCAGCATTGTGACGAAACAATCTCATTGAACGATCCATAATCGAGACTGTGGTCCGCAATTGACTCGCTGGTGTCAAGGCGAACAAGCAGTAGGGGCTCAGTTTGAAACCGGTCCTTCATACTCGCACCCCGGTTGCCCGAACGCCGGGTAGTGCATGAAGAACAGGTTCGACCCCTTGGACCTCGCATGCTTGGCGAACATTTTTCGCAATTCGTTCGGCGAGCAATCGATGATGTCCGCCAGAGCGCCTACAGTTTGATCGAGAGGGCCTCGCCTATCGCCAACATAAGCGTCGAAGATGTCGCTCAACGCGTCGGATAATCCCTTCTGTAATTTGTGAAAGTTCTCATCGTCCATTTTCTCTCTCTCCGTCACCTGCTGCGCCCTTATGAGTCCGCGTTTCGTGGTGGCCTTGGCTTCATACGCCTCGAACAACGCAACGATATCCCAAATTTCCAAAAGGCGATCAGATCGCCGACTGCCATCGCGGGGATGCCGGCAGCTTTTGAATGTAGGCGGACGCAGTTGCAATAAATCATGCGAAGCGCAACAGCCATCCGACATTGAAGGTCCCTAGTCGGCGGCGACGACGGGATCTCGATTGGAATCGGCCTGGACGACGGGCAGAGTCTTGCCTCCGGCCGTCTGAATGACGTCGGCAAGCGCTGTTCCGATCCAGCTTGGCGGCTGAAGCAAAATGTTGTGGTAGAGCATCGGCGCGACCCTATCGACCAGCGGTTCCAGGTCCCGAACACGCAGGGGCCTGGGAAACGTGGACCCTGACAAGCCCTACAAGGTCGGCAATAAGAAGCCGCCGCTGTATACCCGCTTTCAGAAGGGCAAGTCAGGTAATCCAGGCGGTCGCCCGAAAGCCAGCTCCAAGGACCTGGGATATTTCGGCGACATCCTGATGAAGGAGTTCTACAAGACGGTCCCCGCCAGCCTCGGCGGCAAGACCATCAACAAAATGCAGGGCGAGATCATCGCGATGCAGATGGTCAAGAACGCCATCAACAAAGGACCGGTCGCGCAAGCGCTCATCCTCAAAGTGATCGAAGCGCATGAGGCGCGCGAGGCCCGCAAGGAAGAAATCCTGCTCAAGAAACAGCTGGACGGCTCGTCCGAGACCAATTGGGACGACGCCAAAGAAGCCCTGTATCAGCGGTTCGCTAAAGCAACTGCCTATTTTAAAGTAACTGCACCCAACGAGTGAGGACGTGATGGCCAAGGAGAATTGTCACAAGCGCCGGAAGAACCCGCGCACGGTCGGCGGTGAACCTCAAAGATAAGGGTCGCGAGCGTCGCGAGCAGCTGCAGGCGATGTCCCGGGCGCGCGCTCACTCCTCCGCCAGCCCCGCTTTTGCGCAGCCCTCGGCAAGGCTCGGCGGAATTGCAAAACGCTCCGTCAGCATCCTGAGGGTGAGCTTGGGATTGGCGCAAAGCGCTTCCGCCAGGACAGACTTCGCCGCGTCCATCTTGCCCTGCAGCGCATATGCACCCGCCAAATTGACCACCCGATTGTGATAACCGACGCCGATCGCCTTCCGGTACTCCTCGATTGCATCGTCCAAGAGCCCGAGGCCGACCTTGGCGTCGTCAAAAGTAATATGTCGTAAGCCAACGCGGAGAGCCGTCACGACCTCGCCTCCGTCCGGCAGATGGTGTGGCAATCGCCAGATACCTTGTTCGTTGCAAAGACGGCCACACCTGGTGAAGGGAGTTGGGCCGGGTTGTGGGACGCGGACGTCGTGATGCGGCGCTACGCCGAGCTTACGCGGAACCTTCGTGATGGCGCCGCATTACGATCGGGTGAAGACCGTGGGGCTGGCTGCGTTGGCCCCAATTTGGGGCAGGGCAGTTGCCTCTTGACATACCGCTTCTCGACGATTGATTGTCCAGTCAACCGTATGACTGGGTAACATGACCGCCGAAGCTGCGCTTCAATCCGGCCTCGACCGGCCGCTCTACCTCCAGCTACTCGATTGGCTCCGAGAGGATATTTCGATCCGGCAGCCCGGCACCCGTATCGACAGCGAGCCGCAACTCGCTCGGCAATTTGGCGTCAGCCGATTTACGGTCACTCGGGCGATCGAGATTCTGGTCCGGGACGGCCTCCTCACGAGGCGGCAGGGGCTTGGAACTTTCGTGGCGCCGCCGCGACTTCGACGTGCGCCGACCTATCTTCGCAGCTTTACAGAAGCCATGGCGGCCGAGGGCCGCACGGCGACTCATCGCTTGCTGGATTTCGCGCTTATCACAGGGGGGACGGATTTAACTTTTCCTATGCAAAGGGGACGCCTCTCCTTCGCCTCGAACGCCTTCGGTTAGTGGACGGCTCTCCGCTAGCTGTCCACTATTCCATGCTGAATGCGAACATCGCCCAAGCTGCGGGACTTACAAAGGCTATTGCCGCCGATCCGCATTTTTCTCTTTACCGGCTTTTTCGAGACGCGGGAGTTGTCATCGAGCGGGGTATCGAGACGTTACAAGCTCGCCTCGCGACACGTAGGGAAGCTCAACTCCTCGGACTTGATAAATCCCCGGTTGTCATGACGGCGCATCGCGAGACCTATGCCGAAAATGGCGTTTTGGTCGATGTGGACGACGCTGTCCACGACGCGCGCCGATACGCCTATGAAACCGAGATCCGACGGGGCGACGAATTGGCCCCGCATTTTTCAGAGCAACGGGAGACAGCCCATGTGTCGAATTCAGATCATAAGCGCTCTTTCGGCCCTCGCATTAGGAAGCGGAACGGTCGCGGCGACCGCCGCTGAAAAGCCGGTCGCCCTCATCATTGCTCAAGGCGGACTGGGCGATCAGTCCTATAACGATCTTGCGTACTCCGGTTTCAAGAAGGCGTTGGCGGAGAATAAACTCGAAGGCAAAGCGGTCGAATCGAAAGACGTCGTCGCACAAGCCGCAGACATTTTGCGTCGCGCCTCCGATGCGGGTTTTGGCCTTATCGTCGATCTCGAATATTCGCACGGCGACGCACTCGCTGCTGTCGCGAAAGACTACGCGGACGCCGACTATGTCATTCTCAATCAGGTGAAGCCCGGCGCCAATGTTGCCTCGGTGCTATTTCAGGAGCAGGAGGGCTCCTACCTTGCCGGCGCCCTCGCCACCCTCGTGGCCAAGGATACGTCAATCAAGGGCATGAACGGCAAGCCGGTAATCGGCGTGATCGGCGGCACCAAGTCGGTCGGCATCGACAAGTTCATCGTCGGATATATTGAAGGCGCTCGCGCCATTGACCCAAACGTCGAGGTCAAGGTTGCCTACTCCAACAATTTCGGTGATCCGGCGATTGGGCTTCAGATGGCAAAGGCCATGTTCGATGGCGGCGCGAACGTCGTCTACCAGGTCGCAGGCGGAACCGGGCTTGGCGTCATTCAGGCCGCGAAGGAAGCGGGCAAGTTCGCCGTCGGCGTCGATACGGATCAAGACGGCGTCGCGCCAGGAGCGGTGCTGACGAGCATGATCAAGCGCACGGATGTGGCGGTAGAGACGGTGATGAAAGACTATGCCGAGAAGAAATTTCCCGGCGGCACGACGGTCATACTGGGTCTCGCACAAGATGGCGTGGGTCTCTCCCCAATGAAATACACGAAAGACAAAATTCCAGCTCCGATCCTTGCCAAGGTCGACGAGCTGAAAAACAAGATCCTTTCCGGCGACATCAAGGTCTGGAACGCTGTGGATCAGGGCTATCCGGACTTCTTCAAATAAGACGCGAACGGTCAGCGTGACGGAGCCGCAGCCACCTCGAGTCCGAATTGGCGCCCGCAATCTGACCCGCAGGTACGGGACGGTCATCGCCAACGATGCGGTCGAACTGGCCGTCGCGCCAGGCACGATTCATTCCATTGTCGGCGGCAATGGCGCGGGCAAGTCGACGCTGATGCGGATTTTGCAGGGCGTCGATTGGCCGGACGAAGGAGCGGTTATCCTTGATAATCAACCCGTGCGGCTTGCCAGCCCCGCGGACGCCTTTGCCCGTGGCGTCGGTATGGTCCACCAGGAATTCATGCTGGCGGCCCCGCTAACGCTGCTCGAAAACCTCATCCTGGGCCGCGAGCCGGTTGGCGGGAACGGCCTCATCGACTGGCGCAAGGCGAAGGCGGAGGCAACCAGCCTCGCCGGGCTCGCGGGCGTTGAGATCGATTGGGGTATGAAGACGGGCGACGCGCCGATCCATGTGCGGCAGATTCTCGAAATCCTGCGCCTCCTTTATCGCGGCGCGGATGTCCTGATCCTGGATGAGCCGACAGCTGTCCTGGCGCCTTTGCAGATCGAGGAACTCCTCAAGCTTATGCGTAAGCTGAAGGCGGAAGGGCGCACGATCCTTTTCATCAGCCACAAGCTTGAAGAAGTGCTGAAGTGCTCTGACGCCATCACCGTGATGCGTACAGGCCGCGTCGTCGCAAATACGACAGCGGCGATGACAAGCGTCGAAGCGCTGGCGCGCGCCATGGTCGGCGACAACCTCCCTGCGCCGCTGATTGAATCGTATGCTCTCGCGACAGGTGATCCCCTTTTCTCGATCCGCGGTGTCGTCGCCAGGGATCCCGCAGGATTCGAGCGGCTTGGGCCTCTGGATCTCGATATTCGCCCGGGCGAGATCGTTGGCGTAGCGGGAGTTGGAGGAAACGGACAGGATGAGCTCATCGAATGCGCGGCGGGAATTCTGTCCCCTATTGCGGGCGCCATTCGTTTCGGCGGCGCCGACCTAACGGGCGCGTCCGCAGCGCGCTTTCGAAGGGCGGGCGTCGGTTATGTCAGCGCCGACCGTCGTCACGAAGGTCTCTGTCTGGCCGCGCCGTTGACCGAGAATTTCATCGCGGGACGCGAGCATGATCGCGCTTTCTCTCGCCTTGGTTTTCTTCGGCGAGCGAACATCCGCTTAAATGCTGCTAGGGCGTTCGAGCGGCTTGGCGTGCGATACGGCGCATTGGGAGATCCCGCCGGCAGTCTCTCAGGCGGCAACCAGCAGCGCCTGGCGATCTCCCGCGAACTTTCGCGCGCGCCGAAACTCCTCGTCGTGGCGCAACCAACGCGCGGAGTCGACATCGCGGGGTCTGCGTTTATCCATAACCTGATTGTTGCGTTTCGTGACGGCGGCGGCGCGGTGTTGCTCGTGTCCGAATCGCTCGACGAGATTCTTGCGCTGTCGGATCGGATCGTGTGCCTCTTCAACGGAAATACCGTCGGAGAGCTGAACCGTCCCGATGCGAGCGTCGGGACTGTTGGCCGGATGATGCTGGGCCGGAAAGCGGCGGCATGACGCCGATAGTTCTTGGCCGCTTCGCCAATGTGATCGATGCGGCTGCTCCGTTCGTGCTCGCTCTCGCAATCGGCGCCGCTGTTCTTCTGACGGCGGGCTTCGAACCGCTTGGCGTCTATCGCCTGATGATCGAGGAGGCTTTTGGCGGTCAGCGGCAAATCGCCGCCACCTTGACAGCGGCGACGCCGCTCCTGCTTACGGGTCTCGCGGCAGCGATCGCTTTCCGCGCCGGAATCTTTAACGTTGGCGCCGAGGGCTGCTTTTATCTCGGCGGCATTGTTGCGGCGGTCATCGGTTTCGCCGCGCCGACGTGGCCATCAGTCGTCTTGATCTTGGTCGCGTTGGCGACGGCGTCTCTGGTGGGCGGCCTCTGGCTGGTGGGACCAGGCGTCTTGCGCGCCCGCTTGGGCGTGGACGAAGTGGTGACCACTCTGATGCTCAATTTCATTGCGGTCGCGTTGACGAGTTGGCTCGTCAACGGACCGCTCCTGGCGCGCGGCTCCGCAAATTCAGCGACGCCGATGATCAGCGCGAACGGTGAGCTGCCGCGCCTGCTTCCGCCGACCACTCTGCACCTCGGGTTCATCATCAGCCTCGCCATCGTCATGCTGTACGGGATCTGGAGCCGCTTTGCGGTGGGCGGCCTGCGCTCACGCCTTGTGGGCCTCAATCCGCGTTTCAGCCGCGCCGTCGGCATTGAGCCAGCGCCAATCTTTCTCGCGACTATGATCGCCTCTGGGGCAATCGGAGGCCTCGCCGGAGGCATCCATGCGCTTGGACTCGTCCATCGCTTCGTGAGCGGTTTTTCGCCGGGCTACGGCTTCACTGGCATCGCCATCGCCTTGCTTGCTCGCAATTCCGCGATTGGCGTCATCATCGCCGCCATCCTGTTCGGAGCCCTGTCCTCCGCGGGCGCGAACATTCAACTGTTCAGCGATGTTCCGATCGAGATTGTGGAGATTCTACAGGGCGCAGTGATGATCTTCGCCGTCGCAAATCTTGGGTTTATCTGGAACCGCCGCAGGAGCGCGCCATGATCGACGCCTTCCTCCATGCAGCGCTGATGATGACGACTCCGATCCTGCTTGCCGCCATCGGCGGCCTCGTCAACCGTATCGGTGGCCTCGTCAATCTCGGCCTCGAATCCATGATGCTGGCTGGCGCGCTCGTAGCGGTGATTGTCTCGGCGAAAACCGGCAACTCAGGCCTCGCGACGCTCGCCGCGCTGGCCGTAGGCGCCGTGGTTGGCCTCGCTATGTCGCTTGTCATCACGCGTCTTTCCGCCAACGAGGTCATAGTGGGCCTAGGCTTCACCGTCGCGACGGCAGGCCTCGTGCGCTTCCTTCTGAAGAGCATCTACGGGGTCTCGGGCACCTACAATCCGCCGGGCGTCGCGATGCTGCCGCGCCTCGACATCCCCTTCCTCGATTCCGTTCCGGTGCTCGGCGCGATCGTTTCGGGTCAAGACCCGCTGACCTGGCTTGCCTGGGCGCTTGTCCCGGCCACCGCGTTCGTATTACAGCAAACCCGCTGGGGTTTGAGGCTGCGGGCGACGGGAGCGGCGGAGACGATGGTTCGCGCTGTCGGGCTTGCGCCGCTTTCGATCCGAGACGCGTCGACTGTGTTCGCCGGCGCGCTCGCGGGCCTCGCAGGCGCGCATCTCTCAATCGGCGTCGTCGGGCTGTTCAACGAAGGCATTACCGGAGGTCGTGGCTTCATCGCGCTTGCGGCCTTCTATTTCGGGCGGACGTCGCCTTTTCGCACCGCATTGGGCGCTCTTCTGTTTGGGTCGTTCGACGCTGCCCAGATCCGGCTCCAGGGTCACGGTGTGCCGGCCGAACTTGTACAGACCCTCCCTTACGTCATCGTCATCATCGTGCTCACCGGACTCGGTCTCTCCGAGAGGCGCGGCGAGCGCGCAAGGACCCTCTGATGTCTTCGACAGAACCGAATCCTCAACCGAAGACGGCGCTGGTTCTCGTCGACGTCACCAATTCCTTTTTTCTCGCCGGGATGCCGAATTTCTATCCGGCTTCCGCCGACGCGCTGGAGCCGCTGCGCGCTCTTCTCGCTCGGGCGCGCAGCGGCGGACGAATTGTCGTCCACGCGGTGGAGCAGCATTACCCGGGATACGATGACTACGAATGGCGCAAGCTGCCGCGCCATCATTTTATCGGCGATAAGGACGCCGAATTCTTCGAAGGATTCGAGCCAGAAGGCACGCGCGAAATTGTCTGCGCGAAGCGCCGGTACAGCGCGTTTTTCGCCACCGACCTTGCCCTCTTCTTGCGCGAACAGGGCGTTGAGCGAGTGGTCATCGCCGGGGTGAAAACGAACGTTTGCATTCGAGCGACCGTGCAAGACGCCTTCGCCAATGGCTTTGACGCCGTTGTTCCAAGGGAGGCCACCAATTCCAACCGACCGCACCTGGCGGAAGCCTCCCTTGAGGACATACAGCGCTATTTTGGCGAAGTCGTACCGCTCGAGCGCGCACTGGAGATGCTCGGGTGAGCGCGGTTGTGACCGGCTACGCCAGCCTCGATTATACAGTGACGCTCGACCGGGCGCCTGAGCCCGACCGCACGGCCACTATCCTCTCGCGCGCGAGCGAGTTTCCTCGCCTCGGCGGATCGCCGGCCTACGTAGCGGCAGCCATGGTCGCTGCGGGCTCGCCTGACGCAGCGCCTGTGACCTGGATCGGCGACGACGCTGAGGGCCAACGCTATCGCGCGGCGCTCGAAGCGCTAGGGGTGCGCAGCGATGGAGTCGGGGTTCGGTCCGGGCGCACTCCGGTCTGCGTACTCGCGTACCAGCCCGACGGCGGCTGCCACTGCTTCTACCACCCGAGCCTGAGCGAGCCGATCCTCCTGGACGAAAGACAACGCGAACTCGTGACGGCCGCCGACTTGGTCTGCGTGACGGTGGGGCCGGAAACGGCGACCCGCGCGGTCCTCGCCGCCGCAGCGCCCCGTGCAATCGTCGTCTGGGCGGTGAAAGCAGATCCCAGAGCCGTGCCGCCCGACCTCGCTGCTGCGCTCGCCATGCGCGCGGATATCGTTGTATCGAGCCGCCGTGAAGCCGGTTTCGTGCGCGACGCTTTTGAGAGAGCGCGCATGAGACGAAGCCCTCCGGTTCGCATCGAAACGCGTGGTGGCGAAGGTGTCGCCATTCTGGGAGAGGGTTCAGAAACGCTGGTCTCGGTCAAGTCGTTTCAGGCGGACGACGCAACGGGAGCAGGCGACACGTTTCTTGGAGGATTTCTCGCCGCCTGGCGGGCGGGTGAGGTCGAGCCCGCAGTCGAGAGCGGAGTAGCAGCGGCGGGTGCTCTGCTGTTGCGTCGCACAAAGAATGTGGGAGGAACGGGTGTCGGCTAGCGCCTGGTACATTGGTTGCGCAAAAGAGGACGTCGGCGAAGCGGCTCTTCTCACCGGAGACCGCGCCCGCATCGACCGCATCGCGAAACATCTCGAAAATCCGCTTTTCCTGCCGGAGAACCGAGGCTTACGCACGGTCACCGGCACGCGCGCCGGCGTGAGCATCACGGCTACCGCTTTCGGCATGGGCGGACCCATCGGGGCGATCGTGCTGCACGAACTCTTCGACCTCGGCGTGCGGACGTTCATCCGGGTCGGCACTGCCATGGCGATGCCGCCGGCGAAGCTTGGAGACATCCTGCTAGCCGATGCGGCCTACAGCAACGACGGAACGTCGCGGACTTACGCCCCGGTCGGCTATCCCGCTGTTGCGGACTTCGATCTCGGCGCTGCGTTACGCGAGGCGCTGAAACGGCGCTCGCTGCCGTGGCGCGCCGGTCTCTTTGGCACCTTCGACGGGTTCTACACAGAGTGCTTTGCGCTGAGCGCGGGCGAGGCGAAGATGATCGACAAGGTGCGAGACGAGACCCGTCGCCTCGGCCTCATCGCCACCGACATGGAGACCGCAACCCTCTTAACGGCGGGTCGTATGCTCGGAGCTCGCATCGCAAGTCTCTGCCTCGGCACGGTCGACGGGGTTACTCAAGCGAAGCTAGACGCGGAAGCGCTCGCCAAGCGCGAAGCCGAGATGTTCGAAACGGCGCTTGACGCGCTCGTCGCAAGCCGCTTCTGACCCCCTGGAGTTCAACACGCAATGACTGCTATCGCCGACCGCTATTTCGCCGGCGTCATTGATCGCCTTCAGGAGGTTCGCGCCACCGAAGGACCAGCAATCGATCGAGCCGCAGAGGCCTGCGCAGAGTCGATTGCGACCGATAAGCTCGTTTTCAGCTTTGGCACGGGACACGGGTCGCTTCCGGCGCTGGAAATGTTTCCGCGCACAGGCACGATCGTCGGCTTTCGCCCGATCGTCGAGAGCACGATGATCTCGTTTCACCATGTGTGGGGCGACATGGGCGCGCGACAATACCGATTCATCCATGCGGTCGAAGGTTACGGCAAGGCGATCCTTAGATCTCATCAGCTGGACCCTGCCGACACGATGGTGCTCTTCTCGCACTCCGGCGTAAACGCCGTCATCCTCGACATCGCGCTCATGGCCAAAGAAACCGGCATGAAGGTGATCGGCGTCACGTCCGTCCAGCATTCTTCTGCGAGTCCTTCTCGTCACTCTTCGGGCCGCAAGCTCTACGAAGTCGCCGATATTGTCATCGACACTCATGCGAGCCTTGCGGATGCCTCGATTCGCATAGAAGGGCTCCAGGCGCCGGTGGGAGCGAACTCGACCAGCATCACCATCGCGATCGCCCACGCCATTGTCTCGGCCACAGCCGAGAAACTGGTGCAACGTGGCTTACAGCCGTTCGTGATGGTCAACCCCAACACAGCCGCCAAAGAAGCAGCGAATCTCGTGAACGATCTCAACTATGAAGAATTGTGGCGGCGACTGAAAGCTCGGTGAGAGAAGACTCGATGCACGACCGCGAACTCTTCATCGATGGCCGTTGGCGGGCCGCCCGCCAGGGCCATCGAGCGACGATCGCCGACCCTGCAACCGGCGAGCCTGTAGGATCGACCGCGATCGCGGACGCGAATGACATCGACGACGCTGTCGCCGCCGCCAAACGCGCTCTGCCGCTCTGGGCGGGGACGCACGCCGACGAGCGGGCGCGCATTCTCCACCGAGCCGCCGACCTTATCGTTGAACGTCTCGACGCCGTTGCGGACTTGCTTACTCGCGAACAGGGAAAGCCGATTCCCGATGCGATCAAGGAGATTCGTTTCGGCGTCGATGTCATCCGCTACTACGCCGAGGAGGGACGCAGGATCGGCGGTTCCATCCGCGCATCGGTTCGGTCCGACGTGCGCAATCTTGTTGTCACGGCGCCCGTCGGCGTGGTCGGCGCGATTACACCTTGGAACTACCCGGTCGACATCTACGTGTGGAAGGTTGGGCCGGCGCTGGCCGCCGGCTGCACCATGGTCGTCAAACCTCCGCCGGAGACGCCGCTCGCCATCGCCCTTGTCGTCCAATGTTTCGCGGACGCGGGTCTTCCGGATGGAGTGCTCAACGACCTTCCGGGGTCAGGCCCGGAGGCCGGCGCAGCATTGGCTGCGCATGCGGACGTCCGCATGATCACGGCGACCGCTTCGACTGCCGCTGGAAAATCAATTATGCGCGCCGCTTCCGACACGCTGAAGCGCCTATCTCTCGAACTCGGCGGACAATGTCCGTTCGTCGTCCTGGATGACGCCAACGTTGAGGAAGCGGCGGCAGCGGCGGCGCGTCGCTCCTTCTCCAACATGGGCCAGATCTGCATCGCGGTGAACCGCATCATTGTCGTGAAATCTGTGTATGACACCTTCATCGAGGCGCTCTCCGAGCAGACGCTCAAGATGAAACTTGGTCATGGTGTCCGGAGCGGCGTCGCCTATGGCCCGGTCCTCAACGAAAATGTGCGCTCCCGAACTCGACGGCATATCGAGGACGCTCTCGCTCATGGCGGAAGGTTGATCGTTGGCGGTTCCCAACCGGCGGGCGAAGCCTTCGACCGAGGTTTTTTCTTCAACCCTACGGTGATCGACGGCGCGGATGATAGTGCACTCGTCATGACACAGGAATCCTACGGCCCGATCGCCGCCGTTCGAAAAGTTGGTGACGACGGGGAAGCTCTCAAAATCGCCAACACGCTGCCCTATGGCCTTGCTGCGTACGTCTATAGTCAGGACCTTGAGAGAGCGTGGGCCTTTGCGGAGAAGCTCGAAAGTGGCTCGGTCGGTGTCAACGTCAATGATACGAGCGAGCTCCAAGCGCCTTTCGGCGGTTGGAAGCTTTCAGGCATGGGACGCGAACTCGGCGTCGAAGGCCTTATGGCGTTCCGCGAGCCAAAGCACATCCGCATCCGACTGCGGGGCGGCCAATCGACCTGAGCGGCCCGCTAGGCATTGTCACATCAACCGTTTTTACTGCTCACTACTTGCCTCACAGCTAGACTCGGATTCAATAAATTAAATGGCTAGCAAGTCGGCAAAATGCGGCGAGGGAGCCTCTTCTTGCCAGATGTGACAATGCCCCCTTAATCAGTGGGATCCGTCCAGCCATGACAATGTCTTGGGTGTTATTTGAAACGATGCTCGGCTCGGCCCCGCGCGCCGACCTCGAGGGCGAATAGGGCGCCTTCCTCGGGATGGGCGTCGATGTGCTCCGCAGTCATCATGAAGCGCGCCGAGGTCACATAGAGCGTAGCGAAATCGGGCCCACCAAAAGCGCAGCTCGTTGGCCACGTGCAGGGCAGGTCGACGAATCGATCGAGCGTGCCGTCTGGCCGGATACAAGCCACACTAGCTCCGCCGGCGACTCGGCAATTCCAGAGGCGCCCGTTGACGTCGAGGCACGACCCGTCGGGAGCGCCTCGATCGAGAGGCGGGGCGAAGACGCGCTTGTTCGAGAGCACGCCGGCGCGAAGATCGTAAGCGTAGATCGCGTTGCGGGTCGTATCGGCGGTGAGGAAGCGCGCGTCGTCTGTCCACGCCATCGTGTTAGTGATGCCGAATTCGCGCGGCGTCAGCTGGCTCACTCGGCCGTCAACGTCGATGCGGTAGATCGCACCGCTGTCGCGGGTCATACTTTTCGGCGCGCCATCGGGATGAAGATTGTTCTGCATCGTACCGACCCAGAAGGCGCCATCCGGGCCGACGCGGCCCTCGTTGAGCCGATTGTCCGGTAGGTCGGGCTCAATGATCGCCAAAGTGCGGAACTCGCCGCCGTAGTCCCACAACGCCACCCGGTCGCGCAGGCCGACGATCGCTCCGCCGTCGGTCCGCAGGCCGATCGAGGTGGGAAAGTCTGGCGTCGGCCAGGCCTCGTGGCGGCGCTCAGCGAGACGAAGGCGATGGATGCGTTTGCCGCCGATATCGACCCAGACGAATACGTCGCGCCGTTCGTCGTAGATGGCGCTCTCGCCGACGATATCTGCTGCGTCGAAGACCAATCTTGGCGCCATCTCTCCGGACTCCAACCTCCTGCCGCCCACCCTTTCCAAGCACACTACCTATCCTACGAAAGATCGATATTGACAATCGCTTCAGCGACTGATTGCATACAAACTCCGCAAAGCTATCATAATGGTCAGGATGGATGAACCTATCCCTCGTCCGATCGAGTCCGGAGGCGGAAGGAGGGCTGGTCGAAAACGCCATGCGCGCGATCAACCAGCGCATCCGCGCCGAGCGCCTCCGCGTCGGTGATCCCGTTCCGTCAGAAGCCGGCCTCGCAGTGGAGTTCGGGGTGTCGCGCACCGTCGTGCGCGAGGCGTTCAGGGCCCTCGCAGCGCTTGGAATCATCAATCTTGGGAACGGGCGGCGGGCCCGGGTCGGGACGATCGACAAGGACGTGTTGGGGCTTGTCCTTGATCATGCGGTCCATACCGACCAAGTGTCGATCCAGCAAATCTATGATGTTCGCCGCACCATCGAAATGCGCACTGTCGCACTCGCGACGCTGCGCCGATCGGAGCCCGAGGCTGAGACGATCAACGCCCACGCCTTCGCGATGCGCCAAGCGTTTTCGCGCCCGGACGAGGCAATGGAACACGACATCGCCTTCCACACAGTGATCGCCGTCGCCTCGCGCAACCCGCTCTTCGCCCTCATCGTCGGCTCGTTCAGCGTCGTCACGCGCCAGACCTGGCGCATCGGTTGGGACAGCCGCTCTACGGACGCGGAACGACTCGCCAACGTCGAGTGCCACGCGCGCATCGCCGCGGCGATCGAGGCCCGCGAACCGCGCATGGCTGAGGCGGCGATGGCGGAGCATTTCGACAATTCCGTCAAAGCCCTTCTCTCCGCTGGCGTGATTTGAGGCGGACTATGAAGATCACCGCTCTCGAAACCATACGCATCGCCGAATTCGTCAATCTCCTTTGGCTCAAGGTGCACACCTCGGAAGGGATCGTCGGCCTCGGCGAGACCTTCTTCCTGCCCGAGACCGTCGAGGCTTACGTCCACGAAAACCTCGCGCAGAAGTTGCTCGGCCGCAATCCGCTCGAGATTGACCGGATTTCAAAAGACCTCGTTGGCTATCTGGGGTTTCGCTCCACCAGCGCGGAAATGCGCGGCAATTCTGCGCTCGACATCGCGCTTTGGGATGTCTTTGGCAAAGTCACCGGACAGCCCCTCGCACAGCTTCTTGGCGGATTCTCGCGCTCGAAAATCCGCACATACAATACCTGCGCTGGCGCCTCCTACATGCGCAAGGCAATCGGCCAGACGACATTGAACTATGGCACGACCGCTGGCGAGAGCGGGCCTTATGACGATCTCAACGGCTTTCTGCATCGCGCCGGCGAACTGGCGACTGAGCTTTTGAGCGAAGGGATCACGGCCATGAAGATATGGCCGTTTGATCATGCCGCGGAAAGGACCGACGGGACTTATATCTCCTCGGAAGACCTCAAAGCGGCGTTGGTTCCTTTCGAAAAAATTCGCACCGCGGTTGGCGACAAAATCGACGTCATGGTCGAGTTTCACTCGATGTGGCAATTACTGCCTGCGATGACCATCGCGCGTGCGCTTCGGCCATTCGATACCTTCTGGCACGAAGACCCGATCAAGATGGACAGCCTCGGGTTGCTCAAGCGTTACGCGGAGGTGTCCACGGCGCCGATTTGCGCGTCAGAGACGCTTGGCGGCCGGGCCGCGTTTCGCGATCTCCTGGAAACCGGCGCGGCCGGCGTCATCATGCTGGACCTGTCCTGGTGCGGCGGCGTCTCCGAAGCCAAGAAGATCGCAGCCATGGCGGAAGCTTGGCATCTTCCAATTGCGCCTCACGACTGCACCGGTCCACAGTCGTCCTGGCCGCTTCGACCCACCTTGCGCTCAACGCACCGAACGCCTTGGTTCAGGAGAGCGTACGCGCCTATTACCGTACCTAGTATCGCGACCTTGTAGCCGGCCTACCGGAAGTCACGGACGGTCAGATCTCGGTCGGCCGCCAGCCGGGGCACGGCGTCGAACTTCACCCGGATCTTGCGAAGCGATTTACTCTCGAGAGCCGCATGACTGCGCTCAAGTAGAGGGACGTTCGATCAAAAACGAAAACTGTGGAGAGGAGGAAGCTCATGGTTAAGCGAACTATCGCATTGCAAGTGCTGAGCGGGGTCGGGGTGGCGGCGTTGTCGCTCGCCCTGTCAAGCCCGGCCGCGGCGGAAGATAAGCTCAACATCGTCTACACCCACCATTCATCGGCACCGAATCCGTTCTGGCAGGCGGTGAAGAAGGGCTTCGACGACGCTTGCGCCAAGATCCAGGCCAATTGCCAGATGATCTTTACCCAGACTGAGGGCTCGATCGACCAGGAAGTGGCCAATCAGCAGGCGGCGCTCGCGCGCAAGCCCGACGCTCTGATCACGACACTGATCGACAACAACGCCTTCATCGCCAATCTGAAGGAGGCCAAAGCGAAGGGGGTGATCGTGATCGCCTCGAACGTCGACGCCACGGAAGGACCGGAACGCGAACTGCGTCAGGCCTTTGTCGGCCAGAACTTTGTCCCTGCTGGCACGACGCTCGGACGTCGCATGGCCGCTTTATTCCCGAAGGAGGGCCCCATCCGCGTACTGGTCGGAGTCAACGCCCCGGGCCAGAACTGGTCGGAGCAGCGCGCCAAAGGCATCATGAGTGGGCTTGAAGAGTTCAAGAAGGCCAATCCGAACCGCGAGGTCACGATCGACCGTCTGGATGTGAGCGCTGACGGCGCAATCGTCAGCGATCGCGTCGGCGCCTATCTCAGCGCCCATCCGGATACGACCGCCTATATCGAGACCGGGCTCTGGCATTCCAACGTCGCGCGCATGCTGAAAGACCGTAGCATTCCGCCCGGCAAGATTCTGTTGGGCGGTTCGATCTCGCGCCCCAGGTGATCGAGCAAATGAAGTCCGGCTATATCCAAGTCGAGATTGACCAGCAGCCGTATGAGCAGGGTTTCCTACCAGTTATGCAGGTGTACCTGGAAAAGAAAGTCGGG
>Ga0210407_10002414_pt1 | contig 16108 bp, 16 predicted proteins | sample IncBWC27MmetaG_FD_150860 | JGI IMG/M metagenome (GOLD analysis project Ga0210407, IMG submission 150860) | Forest soil microbial communities from Barre Woods Harvard Forest LTER site, Petersham, Massachusetts, United States - Inc-BW-C-27-M | ecosystem: Environmental > Terrestrial > Soil >...
AATGTCGGGGCTGGCGAGCCGCGCCTTGTATATAATGAGGCGCCCTAAACGCGGTATCCTTCTTGCGCGTGCAAAAACGTTTGTTCGCAGGACTTAGTCGAGATGAATCAGGAAAAGAAGCCGACCGGATCGAACGGGAACGTGGTCACCCTGAAGTCGGTGGCGGCGCATGTGGGGCTGTCGGCGGGAACAGTTTCGGCAGTGCTGAACGACGCTCCGTCGGCCAGGCACATTCCCAAACCGACGCGCGAGCGCATCATCGCCGCCGCCCGGAAGCTGGATTACCGCCCCAATTTTTTTGCCCGGTCGCTTCGTAAGCGGCGGACTTTCACCCTTGGCGTCATCGCCTGCGAGATTGGCGACGGATACAGTTCCAGCATCATTGCCGGAATCGAAAACGCCGCCCGGCAAAGAGACTATTTCTTCGTCACCGGCGTCCATCGCCACGATCGGGAACTATTCGATCGTTATTCGCGACTGCTGTTGCAGCGCGGGGCCGAAGGAATCATCATTTTGGATTTCAATCTGGAGCACTCGCTTCCGGTCCCGGCGGTAGCGATTCCAGGGCACATCGACAATGAAGGCGTGACCAACGTCGTGCTCGACCATCGCCGCGCCGCCGAGCTGGCGCTCAAGCATCTCGTCGAATTAGGGCACCAGAAGATTGCAATCCTGCGCGGCCATCCGGAGAGCGCCGACTCGCACCACCGCTGGAATGCGGTCGAGGAAGTGGCGCGGGAGATGCGCCTGCAACTCGATCCGGAGCTGATCATGCAGATTGATTCGACCGAGTCCAGCCCCGGCATGGGGTATCCGTTCGGCAAACGGCTGGTGGAAAGCAAACGTCCGTTCACCGCGCTGTTTGCCTACAACGACATTTCCGCGATTGGAGCGATCCGTGCTTTCCAGGAGGCCGGCCTTCAGGTTCCGCGCGATGTTTCCGTCGTCGGCTTCGACGACATTCCCGGCGCCGCGTTTCATTATCCGAGTCTGACCACAGTGCGGCAGCCACTGCGCCGCATGGGCGAGATCGCAGTGGAAACTCTGGTCGCCCGCATCGACGGAGAAAAAAATTGGCACCGCGAGATCGCCGTCCAGCCGGAGATTGTGGTGCGCGAATCCACCGGCCCGGTACGATCGTAGGACTACTTCTCTGGAAACTCATAGCGAAGCCCGATGCGCGCCAGAATCGGCGGCCCCAGATTAATGATCGGCGGCATGTTCGCGACCGCGTACCGCTGATTCAGCAAGTTCTCGGTCGCCACGTAAACCGTCAGGCCGTTCTTGAGTTGACGTCCCGCGAAAAAGTCCATCACGTAATACTGGCCGAGCGGCAGTGTGTTCAGGTCATCGTCGTACTGCAAGCTCGAGTAACGGCCCTGAACGCTGAGCATGATTTGCTGGGGCCGCCAGTAGCGGGCTTCCCATGTGAACTGGTTGCGGGGAACCTCGGCCACGTTCTTTCCAATCAGCGCCGCGGAGGAGTCCTCAACGTAAGCATGCACGTATTGGTACCCGCCGGAAATTTCGATGGAGCTGCTGAGGCGCAGCACTTCGTCGAGTTCGGCCCCCAGAGAGCGCGTGCGGCCCAGGTTTTGGCGTTGCTTCGTGATCAGCGTCGGAGCGCTCTTGATCGTCACATTGGTCACTGGATCGACGATGTCGGCCCAGAAAATTGTTCCCCGTGATTCGAGTTTGCCTCCGAGCGACGTTGCCTTCAGCCCCGCCTCGGCCCCAGTCAGCCTTTCGGCGCGCAGCAGCGGATTGCTGTTGGTGAGCGTGATCCCCTGGCGGAAGCTGCGATACAGCTCATTCAAAGTCGGCGCCCGAAACGCGCGATAGCCGGACATTGACAGCGACAATTTGTTGGTCACTGCTCGCATCAGCGAAAGGCCCGGGCTGAAGGCACTTTCACTGCGATTGGCAAAGATTTGGGCAGTCGCCGTTCCGGACGGAATCGCAATCTTCACCGTGCTGCCGTTGAAATTGCTCCAATCGTCCCAGCGCACTCCGCCAATAAGAGTCCACTTGCTGCCGATGTGAAAAATGTCCTCCCCAAAAATTCCCGTCGACCGCTGCCGCCCTCCGGCGATGCTGTCGGAGGAAGCCAGCACCAGTTGCTCGTCGCTTGCGCCCATGACTTCCTGCCAATCAAGCCCCACGATCAGCGTGTGGCCGCGCAGCACGTGCTCCCATTGCGCGGTTGTACCGATTTGCTGCGACGGCACGTGCTGGATGTCGGTCAGCGTTTCCTTACTGCGGTCCGTCGCGACCGACGAAAAAGTCTGATCGTACGCCTCGGCTAACCCAAACACCCGAGCCTCGATCGTGTCGTTCCTGCCCAGCGCTGTATTGAATCCGGCGGCGCCAAAGCCAGTTCCCGTGCTGTTTTTTGTCAGCGGCGTTCCATTGTTTCTGGATTCATCAAAAAAACTTCCGCGCACAAACGCCCGCCCGCCGTCGGAGATTTTGTATCCGACTTCGCCGTCAACCGTTGCATGTTCGGAATTCGCCAGCGTGTCGACCGCTCCACGCTCTGACAACGGCACCAGAACATACCCATCTGTGTGCGACATGCCGACGGCCGCCTCCATGTCCCAGCGCGAAATCGCAGTGCCGGTCCAGACGGAAAGGTCAGGCGTGGTTTCCGTTCCGTAAGAAGTGTCAATCGAAACGGATGGGTCTTTGGGAACACGGCTCAAAAATTGCACCACTCCGCCCAGCGCATCGCTGCCGTACAGGCTTGACGCTCCGCCGCGAACAACCTCAACGCTGGAAAGTTCTGTGCGTGGAATACGGTCCCAGTAAACCCATCCGCCGAACGGATCTACCATCGGAATTCCATCTTCAAGAACCATCGCCCGGCTGGGGCCGCTCGCGCCGAGTCCACGTAGAGAAACGCCCTGCGTCGTTGGATTCGCTACCCGGCTGCTGGAGCGCCGGAACAGAGAAAATCCCGGCACTTGACGTAAAAGATCGTCCAAAGTCAGCGCGGGGTTGGCGTTGATCTCACTCGGCGACAGCAGCACGGCGCTGCCTGGGACTTCGGACAATTTCATCTCGGTGCGCGTCGCTGAAACTAAAATTTGTTCGCTCTGCGCCGGGAGTTTTAAAACGAAAACGAGTTGGACAGTTGCCGAAGTTGCGGTCCACGGTTGTTCAGCCGGAGCGAAAGAGTCAGCGGTCACGTGCACGGTTCCCGGGGATCCCGTTACAGAGGAGAACGAAAACGCGCCGTCCAGTGCGGTTTTTGTGGAGTGAGTGTCCTGTGGCGTGCGAAGCGTGACTTCGGCCCCGGCGATTGCCGCTCCGGTCGAATCTCGTACCGTTCCGGTGATTGTGAGCTGTTGGGCCGAAGCGGAAAGGCAGAAAAAGAAAAAGGTGCAGAGAAGTACGCCCAACGCAGAAACTGGCAAGCAATCCGCGGCCGCGCGATGAATCAAGCAAACAATTCTGCCAGCGGACGACCGCACGTTTAGCTCCCCCGAAAGTACTAGGAGAGTACACGATTCAGATTTGCCCGGCCAAACGCGCCGCGCTATCTTTATCGCTCCCGCTCGAACCGATAACGCCCGCCTAGAGTGTGCGCCACCGACTCCGCCACTTTCAGAAACGCGCGCCCGGCGTGCGACAGCGTCCCCGCCTTCCGGTAAATCAGTCGCAGTTTGCGATGCACATTCAGCTCCTGCACCGGAATGCGGATCAGTTCCCCGCGCGCAATCTCATCCTCGACGCTAATCTCCGGCAGGAACGCGACTCCGTTGCCCATCGCCACAAACCGCTTGATGGCCTGCAGCGTGGGCAGTTCCAGTCCCATGTGCAGCGGAGTTTTGTATTTCTTAAACGCCTGAATCACTTTTTCGCGATACGGCGACGACACGATGTGCGCGACAAACGTTTCCGCGCCCAGTTGTCGGATGCTCACTCGCTTCTCCCGTGCCAGCGGATGCTGCGGCGGCACCACAAAAATCAACTCATCCGAATAAACCCCCACCGAGGTCAACTCCGGATCCTGCGGATCATACGTGAGCACGCCGAACTCGCACTTATGCCGCAGCACGTCGTCGGGAATTTCACTGCCCAGCGATCTTTGCACCATGATCCGAATCACCGGATGCAGCCGCTGAAAATCCGCCAGTACTCGCAAAAGATAGAGCGCCGTAAATTCATTCGCGCCGACGACGAGTTTTCCGGTTTGCAGCTCCCGCAGTTCGACCAGCGCCTCTTTCGCATTTTCGCGCAGGTTGATCAGCCGTTCGGCATACTCCTGTAAGACCCGGCCGGCGTCGGTGAGTTGCCCGTCACGGGCCGAACGGTCGAACAGCGGCTCGCCAATTTCGGTTTCCAGTTTTCGGATTGCCTGACTGACCGCCGATTGCGTACGATAAAGCTTGTCCGCCGCGCGCGAGAACCCGCCTTCCCTCGCCACTGCCAGAAACACTTCCATCTGCGAAATGTCCATTTATTTAACCATTAGACTAAGTATACGATGCATAAGTGGTGCTACTTATATTAGTACAATTACATAGATTGAGAAAAATAATAAGCTTCTCTTTAGATGGCCCACGCGATAACATCACAAGAATCCAGCTGAACGGAGTAGGTTCTGCGGAGTGGCTTTTATGGAAAACGACGGCTCCAGAATCACGATTTTCGACACGACTTTACGCGACGGGGAACAGTCCCCCGGATGCAGCATGAACGTGCAGGAAAAGGCCCGTCTGGCCCGGCAGCTCGATCGCCTTGGCGTGGACGTGATCGAAGCCGGCTTCCCCATCGCCTCCGACGGCGACTTTGCCGCCGTGCAGGCCGTGGCCGCCGCCGTGCCGCGCCCGGTGATTGCCGCGCTGGCCCGCGCCGCCCGGCACGACATTGAACGCGCTGCTCAGGCATTGCAGTCGGCCATTCGCCCGCGCATTCACATAGTTCTTGCGACCTCCGACATTCACTTGCAGCATAAGCTTAGAATTTCGCGCCAGCAGGCCCTTGAGCAGGCGCGCGACTCGGTCCGCCTGGCGCGGACTTTCTGCAACGACGTAGAATTCTCGCCCGAAGACGCTACCCGCACCGACCCTGAATTTTTGTTCCAGGTCCTCGAGGCGGTCATCGAGGCCGGAGCCACCACGCTCAACATCCCCGACACCGTCGGCTACACTGTGCCGGCAGAGTTTGGCGAGTTGATTCGCAACATTCGTCAGCGTGTGCGCGGAGTAGAAGGCGTCACCATTTCGGCCCATTGCCACAACGATCTCGGGCTGGCAGTGGCGAATTCACTGGCCGCGATTGCCAACGGAGCGCGTCAGGTCGAGTGCACCATAAATGGCATCGGCGAGCGCGCCGGCAATGCCTCGCTGGAAGAAATCGTGATGGCCCTCCGCGTCCGTGCTGACCAGTATCCGTACACCACCGGCATCGCCACCGAGCACCTCTATCCCACCAGCCAGATGCTGGAGGAGATCACCAAAATCCCGGTGCAGCCGAACAAAGCCATCATCGGCCGCAACGCGTTCGCGCACGAAGCCGGCATTCACCAGGACGGCATGTTGAAAAACCGCCTGACCTACGAAATCATGACCCCGCAATCGGTCGGTGTCCCGGGTTCAAAGCTGGTGCTCGGCAAGCATTCCGGACGCCACGCCCTCAGCCTGCGCTGCGATCAGCTCGGCTACCACTTCGAGCGCCGCGAGTTGGACGAGATCTATCGCAAATTCGTGGTCCTCGCCGACCAGATCAAGCAAGTTCACGATCACCAGTTGCTCGGACTGATCCACGAAACCTACGGCGAGGCCCATCGCATTCCGCCGGGCCGCGTTGACTCCGACAGGTCGGTAGCAGCCGCTGCCAACGCCGAAGGCCAGGGGAGGAGACTGTTCCCGGCCGTTCCCGCCGCTCCCGCCTCAGATTTCAGCGCCGCCAGTCTGCCCAACACCCCCGGCTCCGAACATCTTCCTGATCAGGAAGATTATCTCTGGGGTGTGTAGGAGCTATCAGCTGTCAGCCATCAGCTTTCAGCGCTCGGCTGCCCCACCCTTTGCGTTTTTCAAAGGGTGGGCTACCACGGACGCCCGCAGTGATGTTCATCCGTCACATCTAATTTCCAAGTTTCCAGTTAAGCTGCCTCCATGCCCCGGCGCTTGCATCGCCACTACGGCGAAGGACATGTGCATTTCATCACGTCGAGCTGTTATCGCCAGCGTCCGCTGCTCGGGACCGCGGCACGCAGAAATTTGTTTCTCGAAATCATGGAGCAAGTCCGCCTGCGTTATAGTTTCGTGATTGTCGGATACGTGATCATGCCCGAGCACATTCATCTGCTGATCAGCGAACCCGACCGCGGAACTCCTTCGACCGTCATTCAGGTCCTGAAGCAGCGCTTTGCGCGGAGAGTGTTGTCAGATCTGCGGCGAAAGGAACGTCCCGATCAGAGCCGCCTCTGCCAGGAAACCCTGGAGACTGGACACGTCTGGCAGCACCGCTTCTACGACTTCGTGGTCCGCTCCCACGAAAAAAAGATTGAGAAACTAAAATACATTCATCGCAATCCCGTGAAACGTGGATTGGTGCTCGAACCCGATCAATGGCCGTGGAGCAGTTTTCGATGGTACGCTCACGGCGAGCGCGGCCCGGTGCTGGTAAATGAACAGCGTACCGCGGAGATGAAGATGCGGGAACGGCAAACCTTCCCACCGCAAGCAGCCGGGTAGCCCACCCTTTGAAAACCGCAAAGGGTGGGGCAGCCTCATTTTGGGATTGTGCAAAGAGTGGGCCATTTCTTCTGTCCCCGCATTTCTTCCTTGACATTGCCCGCTAATCCACTACCATATGGTTGTGGATAGATTAGGTACAACGTTTGCGGCTTTGTCTGATCCCACCCGCCGGGCAATGATCGAACGGCTCTCCCATGGGCCGGCCTCAGTGCACGGATTGACGGAACCGTTTGCACTCTCGCAGCAAATGATTTCAAAACATATTGCCTACCTGGTGCGGGCGCGGATGGTGATCAAGACGAAGCGTGGACGAGAGAGTGTGTGCAGGCTTAGGCCAGAGGCGATTAAGACAGTCAGCGATTGGGCGATTAGCTATCGCCGATTCTGGGAAGAGAGTTTCGACAAGCTGGACATGGTGGTGAATCAAATGAAAAAAGCGGAGATCAGAGATGACAAAAAGCACGGTTAACGAGACAGAGCGGATGGTTATCACAAGAGTTTTTGATGCCCCACGCGAATTGGTTTGGAAGGCGTGGACAGACCCGAAATACGTCATGCAGTGGTGGGGACCGAAGGGCTTTACTGCGCCCGTTTGCCAGATGGATTTTCGCGTTGGGGGGAAATCTCTCCTCTGCATGAGAACGCCGGATGGGCAGGAGTGCTGGAATGGGGTTGAATACCACGAGATTGTTCCCCAGGAAAAGATCGTTTCCTCCATGTACTTTTCGGACTCGAAGGGAAACAAGATTGACCCCGCGGAATTAGGAATAGAACATGAGGCTATAGACGGTGCGTACGACGTGACCCTCTTTGAGGATCTCGGGAACGGCCAGACGAGACTCACCCACATTGGAAATGAACCCATGGAGAGTGCGAAAAATAGCGGTCAATTGGAGGGCTGGAACCAGATACTCGATAAAGTTGCCGCAGTTGTTACGAAGCTAGCGCAGGCGAAATAAGAGGTTGGAGTTTTGATGATTGTCATGCGCGAGATCTGAACGTAACGCAGCGCCGGTCCGTTCCGGAAACCTAAGGTTGGGCGGGGCGGGTGGCCCGGCTTTCAAACTGCAGAAGCCACCACAGATGTGGGCCACCCGTCCCCTTCAGTCACTCTGCCCAACGGGCCAGTTATCCGGCACGAGAGCGGGCGGCTTTGACCACGGCTTTTCTATAAGGGCGGCTTGGAACCAATCATCTCGCAGATTCGCATGCTCAGTTACGATGATTTGGAAGCCCGGGGCAAGGTCTTCGGTGAATTTGCGTAACCACGAGAAAAGGCGACGTACGGCTGCTAGATCTGCGTCCTCTTCGGTCTTCCGGACGGAACCATCGGCTTCTTTGTAGACCTGCTCCGACGGGAAATAGACCTGCGTAGGCTGGTCGATCATGAGAAACCTTGGGAGTGGACGGTCGCTCTTGACCGCAAATAGGTGTAGAGCTAGAAGTGTCGAAACATGATACGCGAGATGGTTTTCGCCGCCACCGGTCCTTCCCATCGGCACCGACCGGTCGGGACGATCGAAGATGATCGTCAGGTTTGTGAGATCGATTCGCACCGGAAAAGCGCTGAATTCTGCTTCCAATTCCCGGATGAACTGTGAAATGTAGCCCGCGATGTTGTTCAGGATTGATGTGAGCCGCTCGCCACTGGTGTCATCTCCAACGCGTCGCTCGAGTTCGATGACTCTTCGTCTCAGTCGTTCATGCTTAGCTTCGAGGGCGATCAGTTCCGAATTAGGAACAAGATTCTCGAGGAACAAACTGATTCGACCGACCACTCTTGCAGCAGCACTATTGCGATTGCCCATCGCGCTCACAAGTTCATTCGTTGCGATCGCGGCGGCCAATTGTTCTTCTGCACTTCGGATTTCATCGACTGTCTCCCGAATCTGACGGTCGAGATCGGCAAGATATGACTCTAAGCGAGGCCGCTGCCCAGCAACGATTGCCAGTTCCGTGTCAAGGCTAGTCACTTCGTTCAAGAGTGCAGTAGCAATAGAAGACTCCAGTCCGAGATTCTTCTCGGCGAAGGGCCATTGCCACTCTCCCGTTGACGGGTCTCTGGGAAGCGCTCCAATTGACAGAAGTCGATCCCGCTGTTCACCGGCTTCGCTTTGAAACCCGCCCGCCTGCTTCGCAAACTGTCGTGCGCTGTCCGTTCTTGTTTGAAGATCCCGTCGCTCCTGGCGCAGATCGGCGATTGTTTTCTCCTGCCGTGATATGTCATCGGATGCATCTTGCGGAACCGTTTGTGGTTTCCACCTCAACGTTGCGCGAAGCAATTCAAGAACCTCATCCTTATCCTGAGTGCCCGCTATCGCGGGCACGATTCCAACGGAGCGTGCCTCCGATAGGAGACTCAGACCCTTCTGCTCAGAGGTATCGATTGCTTGGCGCGCTTCTTCTAAAAACTTCCCGCTAATCCGAAGATCTCGTTGCGCCATCCGTAGTTTGGCTTCAAGTTCAAACCTGTCGTTCGTAGAGATGCCCAGCAATATCGGCAACGTGTCGCGTATTGCTTGAGGTTGAAACTGCTCGTTCTGCCTATAAAACAATTGGTCTTTATTCGTAACCAGACCTTGTTTTTGGAACAAGTAATAATACGTGTGCTTGATCGTAGCTTCGAAGCTGTTCCGGCTGCTGTCGAGCGGAACGGTCGTCCGATTTTCAGGGAATCCGAGCATTCCCGAGAGGAGCGTCGTCACCGCATCATCATCTGTGTTGACCGCTAACTCTTCAAATGCTGGTATAGCCACCGTGCTTCCACGACGTTCCATTGCGACGCTGCAACTGGCCGCCCCCGCTTCCGGAGCTGGTTTCGCGATCAAGACCTGCTCCTTTGGGAACTGATACAGCACTGCAAACCACGCAACTTTGTCGCGTATGACGCCCTCGGGAACATTGCACTCGGACCGGCCCATACAGTATTCGACTATGTCCGAGAGGGCGGACTTACCCGTTGATGAGCGCCCGGTGATGACGTTCAGGCCATCAACGTGAAATTCGAGGTCTCGGCGCTGACCGTCGTGGCTGTAGATGTGAATTGACTTGATCTTCATGGACGAACCCCAAGCGATGTGTAGATAGTGCCTCGATGCCCTACGCGAGCGAACTCTCTACCGACGAAACGGGCAATCCTTTGGCAGGCAATTGACTCGTCCGTCCCAGTCACCTTCTTCCGGACTTTCCTGTCTACCGTCCGAAGGCGCCCGTCTTCCGTCACGGAAAAGCAACCGCGTTCCATCAAGAATCCCAGAGCTTCCAAAGCGAACGGCATCAGCTGTTTCGTTCGTGTCGCGAGTCCAACGAGGATCCGTGGATTCTTCTCTATCGCTTTGAGAAAGTAGCCACGCGAGTTTTCTGAGAGAATGAGCCGCGTATCCTTGTGCAGACATAGCGGCAGCACTAAAAGTGCCAGCGAAAACGGCATGCCTGCCCCATCCTCTTCTTCGTAACCAGCTAAAGCACGAAACAGGATGACTCCGCAGAAGGCCGGATTGAAGAGATTCCTGACCTCAAACGGTCGTTGATTCCATGGCTTCATGCCTTCACCGCCAAGAGCGTGCGCAGCCGGTTCAAGAAGAGAGGATGCCAATAGATACGAGGCAACGGCGTTATGTTGGCAAGGATGTGAAAGCAGCCCCGTACGACATATGGCTCGGTTACTCTTTCGCGGATGCGAAGAGAACTAATGTTGCCGCTTTCGAGATCTGCCCACTGGTACAGTCTTTGCCCAGCTTCTCGCAGAACGGATTCACCACTCTCCTCGTCCAGTTTCTCGAAGACAACATCACGGTATCTGGACCACTCGTCTTCGAGACGATCCTCGTATTCTTCCAGTTCGCCCGAAACCAGAAGCTGTTCACGAGCCCAGGCGGAGCGCTGCTCATATGCACGGTAGTAATCGAGAATTGCATTGCGGATACGCGCAGAAGAAACCCCAATCTCGCGAAGCTGTCTGATAAAGAGTCGGTCGTCGTTATCGGTATCAATCTCGCCGTCGGGCACCTTTCCTCTGAATGTAATGGGAAGATTGTCCGCCTTATATTCGTCAGCGAACGCTGTGAGCTTGTCCGAAACCTCGTAGCCATATATCGGTAGCGACCGCTTGCCCGTAAGAAGTGCGAGAACGATGTCATGCCACCAGCCTTCCAATCGTTCGAATACGGAATCCCGGTATTCGCGCCTAATGCTGCGCATGTGCCTGTTTATTATGAGACCGGGAATGTCATCGATCCTGGGAGCGCGATCGAAGATCGTAATTCTTCTCCAAAAATCGATCTGCTCCGAATCGTTCAGGGTGTGGAGTTGGCTGGCAATCTGTTGAATGAGTTCCGATTGCGTCTCTGCCAGGGCCGCATCGGCTAAAGTGACGAGCGTCGGATCATCGGCGGAACGAATGATTGCAGTTGGAAGGAACTCCCTCAGAAATGAGGTTTCGGATACCTCATCTGTTGTGAAGAGGTAAAAGCGATGCGTCGATTCGATCCGCCCGCCTTCCTTGTAGCGGGTAACCCAGATACGGACGGACTTCCAGAAGTCCGTCGAGAGGTTAGTAAGTCGTTCTCCTGGGGCCTTGTGCTTAAGCGAGCCGAGAGTCTTTCGTCCGCCAGCGTCCACGAAGTCAAGGTCGTCATCTTTCTCAACGAAGACAGATGTCTCCTCTGGCAACTGCAGTATCTGCAGAAGCGCGAACCTCGGCGGTAAAGATAGCCAAGCCCTTGTTCGCTGGCTGAAAACCGATCAGTTCGGTCTGTGGTCATGTTGTCGCGGGGACGAATTATACCTTATGCGACTTCTGCTTATTCGCAGCGCTCTTCGCAGCTCTCTTTTCCGAACAAGCTGTTGGTTGGATGGCGACCAACGAAATCGCTCCGATGGTTTCCGCTCATGCCTGACGCGTTCTGCCTCTTCCAGTAGCCCGACCAAAAACGTGCTAGCCGAACCCCTGGCACATTGGATTATTAGAGGTTTGCCCGTTAATCTAGATTCGCGCTGGAAAGACTACAAAATGCGAAAAGGGTTTACGAGAAGACCACAACCGGACGCCCCCGCGACGCCAGTCAAGAACTACATCACGCCGAGCGGGCTGCAGCGCCTGAAAGATGAGCACCGGTTTCTGCTCACCAGGGAACGCCCGGCCGTGACGGAGGTGGTGGCGTGGGCTGCCGGCAACGGCGATCGCAGTGAAAACGCCGACTATCAGTACGGCAAGCGGCGGCTGCGGCAGATCGATGGGCGGATTCGCTTTCTCACCAAGCGAATCGAAGCCGCGGAAGTGGTGGACCCGGAAGCTCCCAGAACTGCACAAGAAAGAGCGGGGCAGGCCAATTCAGAAGAAAAGACTAGGGCATTCTTCGGAGCGACCGTGCGCTATGCCAATGCCGCGGGAGCGGAGCGAGTGGTGAGCATCGTGGGCACCGACGAGGTCGATCTCAACCGCAACCACATCAGTTGGGTGTCACCGCTGGGGCGCGCGTTGATGAAGTCGGCAGCCGGTGACAGCGTAGTCCTTCAATTGCCGGTCGGTACAGAATACCTGACCGTGCTGGACGTGCGTTACGAGCGCATTTCTGTGGAACCGTTCCGTGAACCACCTGGATCGGAGGCCTCAGGCCGGAGAACTGGCCACCCGCCTCGTTGACGATAAGCAGCCATCCAGATCACGAACACTGCCCCTAGGGAGAACAGGATATCGCTCACCCGATCCAGCCTGGCAGAGACCGGCACGACTGGTTTCTGGGAGAAGCTGTGCCAGGCGTAGGTCAGAGCTGCCCCGGCAGCGAGCGCCAATCGGTGGCGTCCGTTCCAACCGGAGCGCTGTGACCAGATGGAAACCGCAACGATCATCACCAAATCAAGGCCCAGATAAGCGGCGACAGCCATCCATCCAAAGGCGGGAGGGACCAACATGAACCCGGAACAGGCAGCCAAAGCAGCCGTGCCAACTATCCACGGACTGGGCGCGGTTCGAGAGGTCGACGCCGAAGAGGCTTTCGCTTTCGGGAGGCGAAACGCCAGAATTGTCAGAAGAACGCAAACCAGCCCAGCACTGACGAATTGATGAAGAGGCGCAACGAAGTAGTCTCCCTTTAGCGTGATCTTGGTCATGACCACTGCGCCGAAGGCGAAGATCAGAATGGTGACGATGAGTCCGGTCCGACCGAGCCAGGGTGTGGTCTCGCGATCCGGGAACAGCGCCTCCGTCAGCGCGATGGACGTGGAGATGCTCCAGACGGTGTGCAGAGTGAGCACGTAGATCGTCCACCATGCACCAATGCCGAGCGTTGGAATATAGGCAGGCTGCAAAAGATGAAGGTTTAGTCCGAGATAGTTGGGATTAAACAGACTCTGAGTCGTAAACGCCTCTTCGAAGATAGCGAAGACCAGTCCGAGCGTGATGATGCTCGGCCAGCCGTAACCCGTACGTCGCACAACCTCGCGGATCAGCACAGCGCCGCCGCCATACATCGGGGCTAATACAACCAGCGCGGCTAGCAGCGTGAGCGGCAGATCGCCGAGCAGAAACTCCGACACCAGGGGAGCAACAAAGAACAAAACAATCGCCGGCAGCACGCGTCGCATAGGCACCTCGAAAATGAGTTACATCACTCTACAGCAGGCCGGATGTCTGTCAGGTAGAATCGTCAGTTGCCTTTCGCATTCGGGGCTAGCTAGAAGCCAGGAGCTAGCAGCTAGAAGCTAACCGCTAAATGCTGATCAAAATCACAACCCTCCCCGGCGACGGAATCGGCCCTGAGGTCACGGAGCAAGCAGTCCACGTTCTGCAAACCGTGGCGGAAAGCTTCGGTCACGAGATCCAAGTCACCGAGAAAAACGTTGGCGGCGCGGCGCTGGTGGCCAGCAACGATCCTCTTCCCGTCGACACCATCGAGAGCTGCCTGGCTTCAGGCGCGGTACTGCTGGGCGCGGTCGGAGGCCCGGCGTTCGACCGCTATCCCGCGAACCTTCGCCCTGAGGTTGGGTTGCTTTTACTAAGAAAGACGCTGGGAGTGTTTGCCAACCTGCGGCCTGCCGTCTGCATTCCGGGGTTGGAAAGTTTGTCGCCGCTGCGCGCGGAAATCGTCCGCGGAACCGACGTGATGATTGTCCGCGAACTGCTCGGCGGAGTTTATTTCGGCGAGCGCTCCACCACGGGAGCCGCCGGCAGCCGCCGCGCCGTGGACAGCATGGCTTACAGCGAGCCGGAAATTGAGCGCATCGCCCGCATCGCTTTCGACCTGGCAGCCAAGCGCCGCAAGAAAACTGTTTCCGTGGACAAAGCCAATGTCCTCGATTCCTCGCGCCTGTGGCGAGACGTCGTCAACCGGGTGGCGAAAGATTTTCCAGACATTCAGCTTTCGCACATGTACGTGGACTCCGCCGCCATGGCCCTGGTCTCGCGCCCCGCGGATTTCGACGTAATCCTCACCGAAAATATGTTTGGCGACATTTTGTCCGACCAAGCCGGAGCAGTCGTCGGCTCACTCGGACTGTTGCCTTCGGCCAGCGTCGGCGGAAAAGTCGGCCTCTTCGAACCAATCCACGGTTCGGCCCCCGACATCGCCGGCAAAGGCATCGCGAATCCGCTGGGGGCGATTCTTTCTGCCGCCATGCTACTTCGCCATTCGTTTTCATTAGAAGCGGAGGCCGCGGCGATAGAGTCCGCAGTCAAAGAAGTTCTCGCCGCCGGCCATCGCACGAGAGATCTGGCGGCGAAGGGGCAGCCAGCCGTCGCCACCAGAGAAATGGGAGAACTGGTCGCGGCTCGTGTTCGCGCTGCCAAGTCCGCTCCTCGATAAAAATGAACCGTTCGTCGCATGGGCGCTTCATCTTGACTTCTGTCTCTGTAGAATCATTCCGGCAGGCGGGTTCGCACGCATTGGTCACAAAAGGAGCAATTCATGAGCAATGGACTGAAAGCAGAGTCCGGTCTGGCCGTACTTCGCATCGTGGTCGGAGTTGTGTTCGCCATGCACGGATGGCAGAAGATCCACGTCATGCATCTGGCGGGCGTAACCGGCTTGTTGTCCCATCTCGGCATCCCGATGCCGGGAATATTCGCGGTGATTCTCACCACGGTCGAATTCCTCGGCGGAATTCTGCTGATCACCGGCCTGGCCACGCGAGGACCCTCCGTCCTGCTCGCCGTGGACATGCTCGTGGCGATCATCACCGTCCACATGAAAAATGGGTTCTTCGCCCCCGCCGGAATCGAGCTTCCATTCACTCTGCTCGGAGCGGTCATCTGCCTGGCAATCGCTGGCGGCGGATCGTTCTCGCGCAAGGGCTGGTGAGCGAAGTCGCGGCTTACAAGTTGAGGAAGTAGACCGGGGCCATGGCTGCCAGCGCGGCTCCGGCCTGCAGCCCAAGCACATACAGCGCCTGCCTCGGAGCGCGCGGCAACCACCGGATTGCGAAGAACAATAACACCGGCATCTGTCCCGCCATCAGCAGCTGCCAGAGATGTGCGATCGAACCCTCATCGGGCTCGCGCACCAAGCCGCCGTGTCCCGTGGCCACGCAAAAGGCGTAAGCGCCGCCAAGCAGGGCCAGCGCAGTGAGCGACATCGTCATAGGAATGAAGGCGCTCGGCTTTTTCACGATGCGGCCAAAAGAATTCGTAATATTGCCTCCTACAGTTGGGAAAATGTGCTCGCCGAGCGCCGACCAAATTACATTTGCCGCAGTTCGAACTAGTGTGAGGACCGACGTCCGCACGCCGGCGTGCCCGCCTTCGAGCAGCGCCGCAAACTCCGCGCCGTAGCGATCTCTCCAGGCGCGCGGGTAAAGGCGCACCAGTAGCCGAACAAGCCGGGGGTTCATCATCTTGGAGTTCATCGCGCCTCCAGCCGGCCCAGCCCGGCTTTGGTGAACTGCCGCAGCGTGGCAAGTTTTGCGCGGAGAACGCGCAGGCCGGCGCCAGTGATGCGATAAGGCTGTCGGCGATCCTCAGCCGGGAGGGGCTCGATCCATCCTTGCTGCTCCAGACGGGCGATCGCGCCATAGAGCGTCCCCGGCCCCAGGCGGACGCCGCAGAAGCTGGCAATGTCCTCAATCATGGCGTGCCCATGCTTTGGCCCGCTAGCCAGGCTGGCCAGCACAAACAGCGGAGGATCGGAAAAGTGGCCCGGTCCTGATCCGTTTTTGGGTTCTACTACGTGTCGCGTACTACGCATGACGTAGTTGTAGCACAAGGGAACGGTGGGCGCAAGCAGAAGCTTATGCGACTTAGGCCCTTGACAGACCCTGCTTTGCTCGGTGCGCGATTCGCCACTTGGCAATCCCGAATGCCAACCCGCCATAAACCAACGCATTCAGAACGGGAACAAGCCACCAAGCCCACCAAATCGAATAGATAACTGGACAGACGATCAGGAGAACAACGGTCGACGTGGTTG